>OIYQ01000236.1_pt1 | contig 22468 bp, 15 predicted proteins | sample 1588311 | NCBI WGS metagenome assembly OIYQ01 (sample SAMN03283244) | human gut metagenome | biome: human-associated habitat; material: feces | host: Homo sapiens | place: Peru | collected 2012
CCGTATCGGCTCAACCAAAAGGATTGGAAACCGACATTCATTCCGTTTGCAAAGGCAAGAAAGAGGATTGAGACAATATTCTCACAACTTACAGACCAGTTCTTGGTCATCAGGAACTACGCGAAAATAACGAATGGTTTGTTTGCCAGAATCATTGGCAAAATTAGTGCACTTACCATTCTGCAATACGTAAACTTCATTAACGACAAGCCAATTGGCAGAATTAAGTATGCCCTAAATTAATTCCGCCAACAGGTATACAATAAGTAATATTCAAGGCACTCATCTTGGAAACGCTGGCAATCTCGTGGATATGTTAAAGTGGACTCCTGGCATAACTGTCAGCAGAAACGGACAGGAAGAAACGTTTAATGTCTTTGGACGTGGCGAGGCAGACGTGTATGTAAATGGTCGCAAGGTAAAGACATCGGCAGAGTTGCGTGGACAGAAATCCAACCTTGTAACGAAGATAGAGATTATAAGAGACCCAGACGTGCAATATAGTGGAAGCACGAAAGCCGTAATCCGCATATCAACCCGTCGTCCCGTGGAGGACTACATGGGGGGATCCTTGTACAATAGAACGACAATTAACAGAAAAGCGAGAAACAGCACGACACTTGACATAGACGGAAAGCAGGGCATAGTGTCTGGCAACATCTCCTTGGGATTCGACCATGATCGTTCCTTGTCATACATGGACAAGGAAAACACGATAACACATTCCCCAAACAACGTGTACCATGACACGTCGCATCAGACCTATAAGGTTCGCAGCAATTATTACAACATCTTTACAGGACTGAATTTCAACCTGTCTAAAAAAAGCATGTTGGCCGTGCAATACTCTGGCGGACATCACAGAAGTCATCCATATTCAATGACGCGCCATTCCATATCCGACAATGGCGCAAACATTGAAAAAGATGACGAAAGCTTTTTCAGGTATTCCGATACAAAGGATAATAACTACACAGCCGGTTACACTTACACGCGTAATGCCTCGTCAGCTCTTAACATGACCGCAAGCTACACACACAAGGCTTATGGTTATGACAAATATATATTGGAGCATACCGGCAATACAAAAGAGACATCAAAAACAGATGTAGTTTCCCGTGACGTATATGATTTTTATACCTTTGACGGTGATTACAGTTTTAAGATGAAAGGCTTTGATATAGAAACAATTGGAGCGCATTTCGGTCACATCCTCAACCGTAATCCGTATACTATAAATGGAGTTGAGCAGCTATCACGTCGCAACGACACATGGGTTGCCGCGTATTTCAAAGGAGGAAAGACCTTCAAGAATGGCCTTTCCATCCAGTTTGGACTGCGATACGAATACGACAACAGCACGTTGAGCGGAGGAGAAAACAACTTACGGACACACTCGTCGTTTTTCATCCCGAATGTCCGATTGAAGTATAGGAAGGACGGGAACTCTTACCAACTGCAATATCTAAGGTCTGCCTCAAATCCCCCTATATATCGATTGAATCCTGTAGTAGAATACATTGACTCCCTACACTACAGTACAGGCAATCCCTCGCTGCGTTCCTATTATGGCAATAAAATCTCCGCAAGTTCAAACATAGGCGACTTGTCGTTTAGCACGAGTTACACATGGGGGCATAACTCCCCAATCCAAGCCAATATACTCGAAAAAGGCAATGTAATAAAGTATATGCCTATATGCTTGGATCTGTATACCAGCTACGACTTTGACGTTGACTATTCATTTGATAGCGAAGACGGGAAATTCTCATCCTCATTCTTCGCGGGGTTTGAATATGTCACCAATAAATACACAGCCAATGGCAAAGCAGAGACCAATCGCCAAACCTCATTGTTTGGCGATATGGACTTGAGCTGGTCGTTCGCCAAGAACTGGGAAATATTTGGTGAGGCATTTTATCAGTCGCCACGTATAAACGGGGGAGCCCGATACGGCTACCAGTTAGACTCAAAGATAGGCATCTCCACTCAATTATTCAAGAGACGCCTGCGCTTGTCGCTCGAAGCCAACGATTTCTTCAACAGAAGCATTGCGCCCACAGAAACAGAGTTTACCTATCTTAATGTGTATGAAAAGGTACGCAATCGTTATGATTCTCGTGGTGTGTCATTCTCGTTGAGATATAGTTTTAACGGCTTTTCATCAAAGTACCGCAGAGCCAATTCTGATTTCACGACAACCCTTCGTACAAATAGGCAATAAAGAAAATGAGTCAACCATCATACCAGCAGTTAGACATGATGGATTGTGGGGCCGCATGCTTGCAGAGCATTTCCAAATATTACGGGCCTGTATGGCACAGTTGAGCAAGAATCTTTATTCACACATATCCAAATTTTACCCCTCATTGATAAAGAAGGGAATTGTGGAAGAAAACGAAGCGAACATAAAACAACTGGATGGAATAACGTTTGGCCATCGTTTTGGATTTCTCAAAATGAATTAACCTGGGTTCGGAATTACTTATTCCGAACCCAGGTTAACAATATCATTCTGACATTATTCCTATTCTGGCCTTATTCGCCGAGCGTGAAGGGCTGGCAAACAATGTCGGGCCTGGTTCCACGGCTGTCGGCGTCGCTGAACCTCACTTCCACGGTCTTTTTCTCGCCCGGCATGAGCGCGAAATAGTTGTCGGAATAGAGTGCCGGCAATATCTGCTCGCCGTCGCCGCCCACGAGGTTGAGCCTGACGAGCAGGGCAGGGGTGTCGCCCGTGTTGCTGACTTCGACGTGGCCGGTCCATTCGCCGCCTTGCTTCTCGATGTGTCGTGCCACGCTGAGCTTTGGCTCGCCCAGGGTCTTGGCCAGCGATTGCAGGTTGTCGGCTTCGCGGCCTTCCACGTAGAAGTTGTCTGATACCACTGTCTGACCGTCCATGAGGCGCAGCCTTATGAACCATACGTCCTCGTCGGGAGCCGCGATGTCGGTGATAGCGGCCACGGTCGTGTCGCGTTCTGGACGTGTCTCCACGGTCTTTTCCGTCAGGGTGTTGCCCTTGGCGTCCATTATCCGCATCTCTGCCATGAGGGGCTTGTCCAAGTCGCGACAGACATTCACCACCTCCACTTCGCGCTCAGCCGGGTTCCATTGTATGTGCAACGGCTCGCACGCCTTCTTTATGCCGAAATAAGCCGCCGTGGGCTCCAGGTAATAGTCGTAAGTCTGCCACACCATGCTCGGCCAGCACGGGTGGCTCATCCACATGAGCAAGCCTTGGCGGTCGGTTTGCCTGCTCTCGTACATGGCGCGGTGGCCATCATAGTTGAGCCATTGCGCCCACTCGGTGAACTGCCGCGGAGTAGAGGGCTTGCCGAAGTGCCGCTCCATGATGCCGATGAACTCCATGCCGCGTGGCGCGCCCTCCATGCAGAAGTCGTGTTGCCCCCACGTGTCGTCACCGAACGACACGTCCTTCGGTCTCAGGAATCGCCTCAGGGTCTCCCATGTCGGGATGTTGGGCATGCCTTCCTCGGAGTGCAACTTATGAGAGAGGTGCTTGAAATAAAACTCCGTGGGCTTGATGCCGTATGGCCCGTGTCCGGTCACCACGTCGTCGGCAGACGAGCCTATGTATGATAGCTGTGGGTGAAGGGCCTTGATGGAGCCTTGCAGCGCGTCCTGCAGCGTGGCAGGCGGGAATCCCTCGTTGCGCCCGCAGTAGAGGGCGACCGACGGGTGCCTCCTGACAAGGCTGATGAGGTCGCGCGCGTTTTGCATGAACATCGTCTCGTCGTCGGGGTCGGGTCCGTCCCACGGGTTGGCGAGCCAGAAGTCTTGCCATACCATGATGCCGTATTTGTCGCACGCGTCATAAAACTCCTCGTCGCCAATCTGCCCCACCCAGTTGCGTATGATGTTGAAGTTCATGTCGCGATGATAGCGCACGGTGGCGTCGTATTCGCGTCCACGGTAGCGCAGGTTGGTCTCTGAGAATCCCCAGTTGCCTCCCAATGGGTCCAGTCGCTTGCCATTGACGAATATCTGCAACCGCTTGCCCTTGCCGTCGGGCGAAGGCTCGAGGGCGGTGCTCACCTGCCGCAGTCCGGCCTTGTAGCGGAGCGTGCAGAGCGTGTCGGCGCCGCTCGTCAGCGAGAAGCCCGCGTCGTAAAGGTAAGGCGTGCCGTAGCCGTTGGGCCACCACAGCTTCATCTGCCGGCGCGCGAGCTGGCGATATTCCGATGGTGCGAAGCTCACGTCGCGGCTCTCGCCGGCCTGCACCGTGATGTCCTTGGCGAAGCGCAATGTGCCAATCCATCCGTTGAGCGTCACCTTGGCGGGCTCTTCGCGCGTGGAGACCACCTTCACGGTAGGCGTCAGCGTGGCGAGGGTGTCGGCTTCGGCCAGTTCAGTGGTCACGAGAGGGTCGGCGAGGCAGAGACCATCGTCTTGCGTGATGTACACGTCGTTCCATATCCCCATGCAGCGTCCAGGCGTGGAGGTTATCCAGTCCCATCCTATCGTGGGCGTGAACGTGGGGTTGTCGGCTGCGAGGGCGCCGCCGTTCAAGTCGGTCGAGCGCGCGTTCTTCGTCTTCACCGGGCCAGGGTGGGCGTTCTTCGCCACGTGCACCACAAGCTCGTTGCGCCCCTGCTTCAAGAGGCTTGAGATGTCGAAGCGCGCGCGGGTGAACGCGCCGTCAATCCTGCCCACGCGCTTGCCGTTCAGCTCCACGGTGGCGCGCCAGTCGATGCCGTCGAAACACAGGTACCTGTGCGACTTCGTGGCGTCAAACGTGGCGTCGCCGTTGCTTATCGCCCTGTCGCGCACCAGGATGTCGGCCTTGTAGGTGAAGTCGGAGTTGAAAAACGATTCCGACACCTGCCTCATGTCGTTGGCGACTGTCGTCTCCGGCACCGCGCCAATGTTGATATAGCTCGTCAGGGCCGTTCCTGGCACGGTGGCCTCTATCCATGGCGCCGCGCCTTTTATGAGCCTCGTCGCCTTGTCGTTGTCGCGCCGAAGTTGCCAGTTGTTTATCGACAGCTTGCCCTTGCCCAGGTCGAGGCTGTTGCTTGGCGTTGCCACCAGGCCGCCGCGCCCGAGCACTTCCAGTTCGGCCACGCCGTAGGTGCCGCCTTGTGGCGCGGTGAGCCACAGCCTGACGTAGCGGCCTCGCGCCTTCATGGGCACTGAGGCCACGCTGCCGTCCTTGGCGGGCGAGAGCTTGGCCACGTCGCGCCAGTTGGCCCCGTCGTCCGACACTTGCGCCAGGCCCGCCTTGGCCGCATAGACCCAGTGTATACGCAAGCGGTCGATGTCGGCTTCCGCGCCGAGGTCAACCTTCAGCCATTGTGGCTGGCAGGCCTCGTCAGGGCTTGCCACCCACGCGCTGAAGAAATGCTCCGACGGCAACCAGCTCATGTTGCGCTGCCGCCAAGGCGACACGCCCAGGTTGAACTCCTTGGGCATGTCGCTTGCCGGGCCATCGTCTATCTCGTAAATCCGCCACCATGCGGCCGAAGGCATGGCGAAGCGCAGCCTCAGTCCGCGCCAGTCCGCGCCCTTGCGGTTGAGCGGTATGGCTACGGTGCCGCGTCGCAGAGGCAGGTTGGTCAGTCCGGTCTGCTTGTTAGGGTCGGTGGAGACGGTCTGCCGTGTCTTGTAGCCGGGCAGTCCGTCGCGCTTCACGCTGCCCACGTCTGCCCACGTCTTCCCGTCGGTGGTGCCCTCGACGGTGATGCTCCATCCTGCTGGCAGTTTTGCGTCGTAAGCCGTCTCAAAACAGAGGCGGAGCGTGTCGGCATGCACGGTCATGCCTTGCCAGAGGTATTGCGTCCAGCCGTCAGGCCCATAGACATAATAGGGCGACACGCTGTTGCCGTCGATGGCCTTCAACCTGTCGCGTGAGGTGTCCACGCCCTTGTTGGTCGATACCGTGAGCGTCTTGGGCTCGCCCTTGGTCAACAGGCCGTCGGTGGCGAGTTGGGCCGTGAGGTTGCAGTCGATGCTCGACGACGCGGTGGCCATCCTGTTCAGGGCCAAGTCGCGATATTCGTTGTCGCCGACGAGCCTCGGCGCGGTATATTCCGCCTTGTTCCCGGGGTAGAGGCCTATCCCGCGGTTGTAGTGGTCTTGTGCTTGCGCGTTGGCGGCGAGCGTCAGCCCTATTGTCGCCATGATGAGGTGATGATTCATGTTGTATTTAGTAGATAGTGTATAGTCGGTGGCTTTTGGTTTCCAAAATTCGTCAAAATACTTGAGATATGCAAGCAAATCAATGAAAATCTCGACAATGAATTGGTTCCACCGAAGCACGTTTGGCTTGCAGGGGCCGCCCCTGCAAAGCGCACGATGCACGTCAATATAATCGGGTAAAGATATTTGTCCCTTCCACGATTTGGACAGACCAGGCACCGTGTGCCCACGTTGAATTGTAAAATATTATTGCCGAAATTTAACACTTGGCAACAGGGGTAAATAGAGTGGAAAAAGGGTAGCCTTTCGCCCTTTTACAACACCCTCGGCGGCTTTTCGGCCAAAAAGTTTTGCCGTTACTGCCTAATCGCGTTGCCGTTACACCGTAATGGCAACGCGATTACACCGTAACGGCAACGCGATTGCACCGTAACGGCGACGCGATTGCACCGTAACGGCGACGCCTTTTCAGTGAGTTGGCAACGCTGAAAAATCGTAAAATTCATAAGTGTTTAATAATCAATAATTTACTAAAATGGCCCATAATCGCGTCATTTCCACCCAAGCGACACCTTGGTTGAAAAAAAACGATTCTCAGACGACTGCTTGTAAAATATTATTACCCCGATTTAACAGATGCTCATCGTATGCTTTGCAGGGGGCTGCCCCTGTGGAGGCTGCTGACAAACCAAAATGTCATTTTATTAAATTTATAATGAATGAAAGGATAAATATTTAAGGCAGAAGTGTTAAACATGGCGGCGAAGATTAATTTATTTATGAAAACGTTTTCATGCTTGAGATATTTTATTTAATATTGCAGTCGAAAGCAAAAATGCGTTGCAATCTTAACTTAAAACTTCTAAGTATATGACATACATGTGATAAAACAGTTTTATTTAGTTTCAGAAACTAAGGAGAAGCTAACAACATCATACCTATTAACAACAATATTATAACAACAAAATAATTATGAAGCTAAATTACATTTTATGCTTGAGCGGCTTTCTCTCATTGGGGATACTTTCCGCTCAAGCTCAGGACTACACCGGAATGAAGATCCGGCGCTACCTGCACTGGGCCAAAGGGCAGATATCCTTGGTACCCTTGGAGATCGGACAAGTCACTCCCGAAGGCTGGCTTCGCCAATGGGGCGAAGATGCCGCTAAAGGCATCACTGGGCATCTCGATGAATACCAACCTGTCTATGGCAACGGGTGGAAAGGATTTGGGTTCAAGGCCCGAGGAGCCAATGAGACAGACGGTACGGGATGGCCGATAGAACAGTGCAGCTACTGGCTTGACGGAGCTACGAAGCTGGCCTATATCCTCGGTGACCGGGCGCTTCAGAAGAAAGTGTCCGACCGGCTGAACATCGTCGTCGATGGAGTTCTCAAAGGTGCCGGAACCTTCATTTGGTGGAAAAACGACTCCCTCGTCCTTGACGGGTTCAATAATTGGGGCCATGGAATTATGGGGCGAGCGCTGGTCAGTTATTACCAGGCGACCCACCAGCCACGAATCCTTGAAGCCCTCAACAAAGTATATTCCCGTTACACAATGCTTTCGCCGACCAATCAGAAAGGACTCGAAAGCGGACTGGTGCGCGGCTCGACGAATGTTGATGCCATGACTGAGACGTTCCTGGAAAACGGTAACAAGACGATTCTCGACTCTATCATCGCTTACAGCAACCGTCCCCTTGTCAGACAATTCGGCCAGCGCATCATGCAGATGAGCGACCGTTCGCACGAAGGGTTTAAGACTGTGCACGGTGTGACATTCTATGAGGTATCGCGTGTTCCGGCGATCTCTTCTATATGGAATGGGCGGGAAGAAGACCGGGACGTGTCTCTTCATCTGCTTTCCTGGGCCGGAAAGTACAACATGTTGCCTCTCGGCCTTGTCTCGTGTGAGGAGTTTTTGTCCGGGACCGGGCCTTTTCATGGCGTTGAGACGTGTGACATCCCTGCCTCGATGTGGAACTACACGTGGCAGATGCGTATCGACGGAAAAGGGCAATGGGGCGACCGGATCGAGAACGTATTCTTCAATGCGGGGCCTGTCTCTATCTCACGCGACTGGAAGACCATGTCTTATTATCAGATGCCTAACCGCTTCTCGGAAAAGCTACCGGCCGATCCGGCTGTACCCGGGCCGGGAGACCAGCGATATACGCCCTACGGACATGAAGTGCTGTGTTGCGTGGGCAGCAGCAACTGGGAAATTCCCAACTATGTCACGAATATGTGGATGGCGACCATGGATCACGGTCTTGCCTACACACTCTACGGCCCCTGCAAGGTGAAGGCTTTGCTTGACAACGTCCCCGTGGAGATCGATTGCCAGACCGATTATCCGTTTGGCGACCAGATACGCATCCATCTGAAGAGTGCCAACGATATTGCAGCACCTCTCTACTTCCGTATCCCTGAATGGTGTGGAGCTATGCAAATAAAGGTCAACGGCAAAAAGGTTGCCTATAAGGCCTATAAAGATTTCGCCAAGATTGAACGCAAATGGAGAAACGGTGATGCCGTCGTCATCTCCCTTCCCATGAAAGCGTCTGTCACTGCGGGAATATGTACGCCTTATCCGCGTGACAACTATTTCAAGCGGAATCCTACTGTAGCTTCGAACGGTAATTATTATTATGGGTATACAGACAGCATAGCAGGTGAGCCTTATGAATATGTTAAATATGGTCCGTTGCTCTATGCCTTGCCGATCAAGGATATCGACGAGAACCACGTCGCTGAAGGACAGAAGTACAACTATGCCTTGGGAGCTACGCTCGGCAAGGTTAAGATCATCAGAAAGAAAATGCCGGAGCGCTGGACGTGGAAATATGAAGAGGCTCCTGTACAGCTGAGTGTTGATGCCCGTGAATTTCCCTGGACTCCAACGGATCTTGCCCCCTTACCCAAACGGAAGGTCACAGGCGGTTCAGCCGCACGCATCACCCTTGTGCCCTACAACTGCACGAAGTTTCATGTCTCAATGTTCCCGGTTGCTGACTGAGAAATATCAACATCAATCATTATAATATCTATCCATGAAGCAATAGTCCGTTAATTCTAACGTAACTAATTGAAAATGAGATATTTATTTAATAAAATATAACTATTAAAAATTGGTTGAGTGGCTGATTGTCAGTAACTTTATAGTTCTCTAAGCTTAAAGTAAAATGACATCAGAACCACTCAACCAATATACGGATATTTGCGAAGGTGATGATGAAAGAAAATGGGCTGCCGTATTCCATGGCTTCTTTCAAGGAACTCATGGCGAGCACATACATCGCAAAATTAATTTTCGACAAGTGTCATTGGTATTATATATCCCATTTTTTAACCCCCCTTTTTTTCATGTGTATCACGCAATGCGACAAGGCTCGATAGGTTATTGCCGGCAGGCGCATTAGCTCATTTCGCGAAGAGCATCCTCGTCCATAGCCACCGTGGGATAAGTCGCCAGAAGAATACGAGGATGGCGTATCGCCAGTCGATGACCTTCACGGCCTTGCCTCTTTCCATCGCCTTCACTATGTCGTGGGCCACTCTCTTGGCGTCGAGCTGCAAGGGATAGTCGCTTCCGTCGATGAGGGCTGTCCTTACGAATCCAGGGCGGATGTCGGTGATGGAAATGGGAAGATGGCGCATGCGGGCCTGCTGGGTGAGACATTCGAGGTAATGGCTCTGAAACCGCTTGGTGGAAGAATAGGCTGGCGCGGCGCCAAGGCCCTTGGTCCCGGCTATGGACGTGATGCAAGCAATGCGACACGGGATGGAATGAGCCGGGACCGCCTCGCTGTGGCCGGAACAGGAAAGGCCGCCTTTTTCGGCAAACCAGTTGAAGGCCGTGTCGACCATTCTCACGAAGCCAACGCCGTTGGTCTCCACGGTCTTCAGCTCCTTGTCGATGTCAAGCTCGCCGTTTTGCCAACCGATGCCTGAGCTATGGAAATACAAGTCCATGCCTCCGAGCTCGTCGATGAGCCCTCGCAGACGGTCGGGAGCGTCGGCCGACGTGACGTCTATCCGCTGACAGCACACTATGCCGTCGTGGCTCCACATCACGGCTTCCAGTCTGTCGACCCTCCTGCCGGCGATGCCGACCTGCCATCCACGCTCCGCCAAGAGCTTGGCCACTTCCATGCCGATGCCCGACGTGGCACCCATCACTATTGCTTTCCTTGTCATCATGGTTCCTTATGTTTGTCCTTGTGGGCTAAAGTCAGGTGAAAGACTCCTTACAAGCCCATCTGGTGGCTCTTGCCGTCAGCTTTCTTAGTGGTGTGCTTCTTCCAGTATTTAGCGCCCTTCTCTTTCAGCTTGGCGGTGAACTCCTCGCTGGCCTTGTCCACGGCCTCCTCCTCTTCCTTAGAGGCGAAAGCGTGGCGGTAGCCCTTTTGCTCGTTCCAGGCACCACGCGTGAAGTCGGGAACCTGTACGGGTATGTTGCCGTTGTTCATGGAGATTGATCCAAGCTCAGCCAGGCAGCACCACTCGGCGAGGTCGTAGACATCCATGTCGAGAGGCAGACCGTGCTGCAAGCAGTAGACTAAACGGCTGTCCATGATGAAGTCCATGCCGCCGTGGCCGCCAACCTTCTTTGCCATGGCCTCATATTTCGTCACTATCGGTGAACGGTATTTGGCCACCAAGGCGTCGAAGTCGGCCTTGCCCATGTAGTCGTGGCCGCTCATCTCCTGTGTTGGTTGCACTCCGCTGGCCTTCATCTGCGCGCTTGAGAGGGCGTAGCCTTCTATTGGGTACTTGTTGGCGAAGCCCTTTGTGCCCACCACCTGGTACATGCGGTTGTAAGGCTCTGGTGTCATGGTGTTGTGCTGTACCTCTATCACCTTTCTGTTCTCGGTGCTGATGAGCGTCACGGTGTGGTCGCCGTTGGCGAACTTGTCGCATTTCTGTCCAGACATCTTCTCAACCCACGCCTTGCCGTTGACGCTCTTGGTGTCCATGGCCACGAGTGTCTTCATGCGGTCGCCACGATGTATGTCGAGGTCTTGTGCGATAGGGCCGAGGCCGTGGGTGGCATACACGTCGCCGCGGAACTTCTGGTTGTAGTCGAGTCGCCAGCCGAGCTTGTCGTTGACGTCCTTCTTCCAATAAGCGTCCCAGAACGGTGACAGGTCGTGGCGATAAGCGCCCTGCACGTATTCCACCTCGCCGAACACGCCGTGCTGCGCCATGTTGAGGGTGTTGAGCTCAAAGAAGTCGTAGCAGCAGTTCTCGAGCATCATCACGTGTAGGCGTTTCTTCTCGCTCAGGTTGATGAGCTGCCATATCTCGTCGAGGTTCATGGCCGACGGCACTTCTATGGCCACGTTCTTGCCATGCTCTAAGGCATACTTTGCCACGATGAAATGGTGGAGCCAGTCGGTGGCTATATACACGAGGTCGATGTCCTTGCGCTCGCAGAGCTTCTTGTAGCCGTCCTCACCGTAATAGATGTCGGCAGGTGGCAGGCTGGCCTTCTCAAGTATGCCGTTGCAACGCTCGGCACGCTCTTTCTCGTGGTCGCAGAGGGCCATGATTTGCGTGCCGTTGATGTAGGTCCAGCGCTCCACGGCTCCAGGGCCGCGCATGCCAAGGCCCACGAATCCCACGCGCACCACGTTCATCTTAGGCGTGGTTAGGTTGAGCACGTTCTTCTGTCCGGCCTCGCGTTGCGGCACGTCGGTCACCGCCTGGCCCTTCTCTATGTGGTAAGGCCAGTTGAACTGTGCGAAGCCCGCCGCCGGCGCCATGAAGGTCGCCATCAAGAAGGCTAACAATGATAATGCTTTCTTTGAAATTGGCATGATTGTTAGTAATTATTGGTAAAAAAAATATTTTGTTTTAGTATCTATTCGGTCTTGTTTCATGTTAACGGCAATAGAGGCAATCGTTGACGATATTGTCTCTGTTGTCTCTATTGTCGTTAAGTTATGCTCGCGCTTCGAATTTATGCGGTTGTTTTTGAGGATTTGTTATTTCCCCGCGAGCTTCTTCAGCATTGGCAGCAGCACCCTCTCGGCGGGCTTGGCCTGCGTTGAGCCAATCTTGATGTCCTTGCCCATGCCGTTGAGAATTTCCACGTCATACTTCTTGTCGGTGTCCATCTTCTCCACGTTCTCCACGGCGCGGCTCACCGCCTCCTTGGTCTGGCTGTCCTTGGTGAGGAGTATTATGGCGCAGTCGGCCATGTCGTTCACCTTCGTGAGCCACGGCTCTATGTCGTCGTAGAACAGGCGCGCGCCCTCGTTGTCGCTCTTGGCCAGTTCGCTGAGTTTCTTGCACGCGGCGGCCAGCTTGCGCATCTGCTCCAGCGTGGGCCAAGGCGAGTCGTAGTCGTAGTGGCGGAGATACGGGCACACCGTGAGATAAGCCTCGGCGTACTGCTTGCCAACCACGGCCGGCACGGCGGCCTCGAAGCTCTTGCGCACGTCGAAGGCTGCGTTGTTCCAGGCGTAGTCGCCGATGCTGAACAGGGCAATCTTGCTTGCCGCGCCTTGCTGCATGGGGTTGCTGATGAGCGTCTTCACGCCGAGGCTGTCAGTCACCTTGGCGTCGTTGTCGATATGCTTCTCGTCGTGGAAGTTGGCATACATGTCGCTCACGAAGAGCTTGTCCATGTCGTTGTCGTTGCAGGGGTAGTTCCACCACCATCCCACCTCGCGTCCGAGCCATTTGCTCACGATGGCGGGATCCTCGTTGTTGGGCACCGACCAGATGTTCTTGCCGGTAATGTATATCACCGTCTTCTTTGGTGTGGCGCTCAGCGAATGGAAGAACCGGCCGGCCTGCTCCTTGCTCACCCACGAGTAGGCGTAGAGCTGTGGCACGTAGTTGAGCGGCTTCACGGTGTCGGCAGGTGCCGCGCCCTTGCGGTTCCACCTCTTGTCCACGAGCTGTTGCAGCGCGGTAAGCCTCCGCGCGCCGATGTTGAGGCTCGCCGAGTCGTCGGGTACGCCGCAGTCGTCGACGAACACGCCAAACTGGCGCATGCCGAGCTTGTACATCGACTCATACTTCTCCATTATCTTGTCGAGCACGCCGTCGCTCTTGGTGTCGAAGAAGGCGGTGCCCGGGTGGATGGCCCAGATGAAGTTGACCTTGTTGGCGGTGGCCACCTTTGCCATGTTCCTCATCATGTCTTGCGTCATCATGCCGATCTTCTTCTGTTCCGGCGTGATGGTGAGCGGATAAGGCTTCTCCCAGAGTTGCGAGTGGTAAAGGTCCGACTTGGCTCCATACATGTATGAGTTCATCTTGTAGCGCGCCATGAAGCGGAAGAGGTCTTCGGTCACCTCCTCAGAGTAGGGCACGCCATAGTAGCCCTCTATTATGCCGCGGTTCTTCACGTCGGCATAGTCGTAGATGGTCACGCAGGCGAGGCGTCCCTGTCGCCCGTCGAGCATCTGCTCCAGCGAGGCGAGTCCGCAGAACGTGGCGTCGGTGTTCTCGCCGAGGATCACTATCGTGGCGGCGTTGCCCTTGCCGGCCACTGCCAAGAGGTGCTTATCGTATTTTGGCGAGGCGAACACCGCGCGGCTCAGCCTTAGGCTCGTGGCCGCCTTGTCTGCCGCGCCCTTGTCGCCGTTGACGCCCAGCAGCAGGTTGGCTGCGCCATTCTTCGGGGTCGAGGCCCATTTGCAGCGCAAGCCGTGCTCCTTGAGCACTTGCTCCGCCCTCTGGCGCGTGGCCTGGTCGATGCTCTTGCCGCACACCATGTTTACGGTCCCGGCAAGCGTCACCGTGCCCGCTTGCTCTATCTGCTGGTGTGGGGTGGGGTAGATGGTGTAGGCTCCTGCCGCCCACAGGCTCCTGCCTGTCAACAGCATGAAGGCCAGGATAGTGATTTTGAGTTTCATGATATAATTATTGTGTGTTGTACTTGGTTATGGCTCACGAAAATAAAAAGTGTAGACTTGCAGCTAACTTTATAATTTGAATAAGTCTGATGCGCACACCATGTATGCCTTTCTTAACCTTTGCAAGTGTTCTGTTCTTGCTGGCATTCTTTTATATACTCTCTCATCATGTCGTCGTGTTCCCTTACGCATTGGTAGAGCCGCATCTGGTTGCGCGCGCGGTCGAGGTTATGCTGCGGGTACTTGCATTTCCAGTAGTGGTCGCCGCTGAGATAGTCCCACAGGAAGCGCACGCTCTGCATGAAGGGGAAGAGCGCCACGGCGTAGGGCAGGTTCTCCGTCTCCATGGGTGTGAGGAAGCGCGCCCCCTCAATGTATCCGCACGTGAACGCCTTGAAAATCTCCTCGTTGAACGCCACGTGGCTCATGTCGGGGTCGTCCTCGGCGGTGGTGTTGGCCGCTGAGCGCAGGAAGTCGCCATAGTCGGAGAACACGAACGAGGGCATCACCGTGTCGAGGTCGATGACGCAGAGCACGTGGCCGTCCTCGTCGAACATCATGTTGTTGACCTTCGTGTCGCAGTGGCACACGCGCTTGGGCAGCTTGCCCTCGCGCCCCATTCGCTCGGCCTTGCACATCTCCTCGGCGTCCTTGCCGATGAGGTCGAGAAGCTGCATCACCGTGTCCTCGCCAACTCGTCCGGCCGGGTTCTTCTCGATGACCTCGCGCAGCTGCTTCATGCGGAACTCCATGTTGTGGAAGTCGGGAATCACCTCGCCCAGCTTCTCGGGGATGTCCACCAACATGTCCTCGAAATGGCCGAAGGCGTTGCCGGCGAAATAAGAATACTCTGGCGTCACGGCCTCGTAGGTCTTGGCGTTGGGTATGAACACCATCATCCTCCACACCGTGCCGTCGGCCTCTCGGTGGTAGAGCTTTCCGCCGTCGGCGGCTATAAAGCGCAGCACCTTGCGGTCGATGTCTGTCACGTTGGCAGCCTCCAGTTTCTTGCGTATGTGGCGTGTCACGGCGGCGATGTTGTCCATCAGCATGTCCACGTCGGTGAAGACGGTGGTGTTTACGCGCTGAAGCACATAGTCGGGCGCGTCGGCCTCCTTGGTTGATACCTTATAAGTGTCGTTTATCAGTCCGTTTCCCAATGGGCGGATGTCGGCCACGGTGCCTTCAGTGGCAAAGCGGGAAACAATGTCGTATGTGTTGGTCAGTGAGGTGTTTTTAGATTCCATGTCTTTATTCTCTCTGTTTCAGGTCTAATAATAATGAGTGTTGGCCCGTCGGGACGCTAATTCCTGACTGCTTGTGCAAAATTACGCATTATTTTCGCAACGGTGGCACATTTCGCCGAAAATAGTTTTGCGATTTCGCTTTAATGGCATCCGCCCTATGCTTCTTAGTCTCGTGCTCGTCATGCCCGTGCTTACAACGCAGGTTGCTGTCCTCGCTTCATTAAAAAAACTAAAAACAGACTGACAAAGCGTCATATTTGTTTTGTCTTTATGCCGAAAGGCATTACTTTTGCAGCTATGTAAGCGAACTATCGCTTTTTCAGCACGAACAAACAGTTTTTATACATATAAATCATTAAAACGATGAAGATTTCAAAGATTCACGCACGTGAGATTCTGGATTCCCGTGGCAATCCTACAGTAGAGGTTGAGGTAACACTCGAGAACGGCGTAATGGGCCGTGCAAGTGTTCCATCTGGTGCCAGCACTGGTGAGAACGAGGCTCTTGAGCTTCGCGATGGTGACAAGGATCGTTTCTGCGGCAAGGGCGTCTTGAAGGCTGTTGCCAACGTCAACGATGTCATCGCTCCTGCCCTTCAGGGTTGGGACGTGTTCGACCAGCGCGGCCTCGACTATAAGATGCTCGAGCTCGACGGCACTCCTACAAAGAGCAAGCTCGGCGCTAACGCTATCTTGGGCGTGTCTCTGGCTGCCGCTCACACGGCTGCTGAGGCTCTGCACATGCCTCTCTACCGCTACATCGGTGGCTGCAACAGCTATACATTGCCTGTTCCTATGATGAACATCATCAACGGTGGCGCTCACTCATCTGCTCCTATCGCATTCCAGGAGTTCATGATCCAGCCTCGTTCAGCAAAGAGCGAGAAGGAAGCCATCCGCTGCGGCGCTGAGGTGTTCCACGCTCTTGGCAAGCTGCTGAAGAAGCGCGGCCTTTCTACAGCCGTAGGCGACGAGGGTGGCTACGCTCCCGCACTCAACGGCATCGACGACGCTCTCGAGAGCATCTGCCAGGCCGTGAAGGACGCTGGCTACGAGCCGGGCAAGGACGTGACTATCGCCATGGACTGCGCTGCTTCTGAGTTCGCTACAAAGAAGGACGGCAAGTACTACTACAACTACAAGCAGCTCAACAACGGCATGCCTAAGGATCCTAACGGCAAGGAGCTCGACGACGAGGGCCAGATCGCATTCCTCGAGGAGCTTTGCAGCAAGTATCCTATCGCTTCTATCGAGGACGGTCTCGACGAGAACGACTGGGAGGGCTGGCAGAAGCTCACGGCCAAGATCGGCGACAAGGTTCAGCTCGTGGGCGACGACCTCTTCGTTACCAACACCAAGTTCCTGGAGAAGGGCATCAAGCTGCACGCCGCTAACGCAATCCTCATCAAGGTTAACCAGATTGGTTCGCTGACAGAGACTCTCGAGGCTATCGAGATGGCTCACCGTCACGGCTACAACACCGTGACTTCTCACCGTTCAGGCGAGACAGAGGATACCACTATCTCAGACATCGCAGTTGCCACAAACAGCGGTCAGATCAAGACTGGTTCTATGAGCCGCACAGACCGTATGGCCAAGTACAACCAGCTCATCCGTATCGAGGAGGAGCTTGGCTCAGAGGCTGTTTACGGTTACGCTCGTCTGGATCGCAGCCTCTAAACCGGCTCGCGCTCTACTGAGGCAAGTAAGCAAGCATAATTAAATAAAGTGAGTCCCACACTGCCATCGGCGGTGTGGGACTTCTCTTACATAAACAGGGAGTACACTTAAACGCGTACTCCCTGTTTGTTTTCCAAGACGTTACTCATGGCGTTTTCAATGGTTCTTTGTTGTGATGATGACTATCCGTGGCGTGCGGAGCGCAGGTTTCAACTCGCCGCCTATATAGAATGTGCCAATGTCTGTGGTCACGGCCTGTGCGCCGGCGCGAGTCTTGACGACGAGCATGCCAAAAACCACTTGTCTCACGCGCCTCGCGCTCTCTCACGGCACCCTCACCACATCCACCACATGGCTGCCCGCGCCGATGAGGTCGCGCCGCTCTGATATGGCCTTTTGGTATTCTATGAAGTGGGCAAACGTGTCGTCGCTCATGCGGTTGAGTCGCGTGCGCATATAGTCGGACGCGCCGTCGGGCGAGAATATCGTGACCCGTTCCAGCCCTGCCATCTTGTCGAGCCTGTCGATGTCGTCAACACGCACGTAGTCGTACAGCTCGTCGGGTTGTGCCTGGATATGGAAGTGGCCGTCCACCGCTCCCCTTTCGAGCAATCCGCCTATGCGATCCTCGTCGAAGCAATAGGAAAGGATGCTGTACTCGTTCATCAGGTAAGCCACGAAAATCAGCCCGCCGGGTTTCGTCACGCGCTTCGTCTCCTCAAGGGCCTTCAGCTTTTCGTCATCGCCAATGAGGTGGTACAGTGGGCCGAGCAGGAGGGTCAGGTCTGCCGAGCCAGTGGGCACGAATGGCATGTGGCGCGCGTCGCCCTGCACCACGTTGGCGGTGGGCTCACGTTTCAGGAAGACGTCGATGTTGTGGCGCACCAGCTCCACCGCCTTCACGTCGTAGCCCTCGGCCATGAGCGCCGAGGTGTAGCGGCCCGTCCCGGCGCCAACGTCGAGCAAGCTGAAGCCTGGCCGCAAGAAGCGGTGAAGGTGGTACATGGTGGTCTGAAACTCCACGATGCCGTGCCTGCGCTGCAAGCGCAAGTCCTCAGGATGCTTGTTGTAGTGCCTCTCTATGTTGGATAATGCCATTGCCTAATCGAGAAAGGGCGCGCCAAAAGACTTCAGCCTCCTGGCACGCCCCCGTTATGTGTCTTTTTGGACAGTCGTGTTATTTCTTTGCAGCGTTGGCCTTGCTCTTGTAAGCCTTGTTGAGGCCGGCCACCACCTCGGCGGTAATGTCGTAAGCCTTGCTCGCGTAGAGCACGTTGTCGCCCTGCTTGGCGAAGATCATGCCATACTTGCCATCCTTGTTGAACACGGCGAGATAGTGCTGTATGGAATCGTGCAAAGCCTTGTTGTACTTGTCGGTCTCGGTCTGGAACTCTCCGCTGAGCCTCTGGTTGAGGGCCTGGAGGTCGTTGCTCTGCTTCTGCAAGCCTGCCTGGATGGCCTCAGCCTGCTCGCGCGTGTAGGCGTTTTGCTGCACCTTCTGCTGGAAGTTGGCAGCCGCGCCCTGCAATGCCTGCTGACGGCTGGCAAGGGTCTTCTGGATGTTGGTGCCCTTCTGGTTCAGGATCTTGGTGTATTCCTTGCAAAACTGGTACTGCGTCATGATGGAGTCTACCTCCACGTAAGCGATCTGCGTGCTTGCCGCCTTCTGCGAGGTTGTCTCCGACTTCTCGTCCATTTTTGGCGCGCTCTTGTTGCAAGAGGTAAAGCCGAATGTCGTGGCGATGGTCAATGCCACGGCGAAGATGATGTTTTTCTTCATATTTGATGTTGTATATTAGTCTGTCGTGAGTGTCCGCCCTACCTGAAACGCCCTTTCGCGCGCATCTCCCTGTCCTCGTCCACCACGCAGTGGATGCCTCGCTCGCGCATGGCCTCGGAATCGTGGATGTGCATGGATGAGAACCTGCCGTTCTTGCGGAGCAAGACCTTAACGGAGAGGAGCGCCACGGATATAGCAATTATTAACACCGTAAGGAGTAGCGTTTCTATCATTATTTGCTAAATTTGCAGTGGTTTTCTACATAATACGCTGCAAAGATAGCGTTAAATAGACAAACCGCAAAGAGTTAAGGCGACATTTTAAGTATTTAATCATAAAAATTGCAAAGATTATGGCAGAATTAAAACCCGCCCGCGTGTTTGAGCAATTCGCGGCAATCAACAAGATACCGCGCCCGTCGAAGCATGAGGAGAAGATGATCGAGTATCTCAAGCAGTTTGGCGAGAGCCACGGCCTTGAGACCAAGGTCGACGAGACCGGTAACGTGATTATACGCAAGCCCGCGACCAAGGGCTACGAGGATTGCGCCACCACTATCCTCCAGAGCCACATGGACATGGTATGCGACAAGCTCGTGGACGTGGACTTCGACTTCTCTAAGGATGCCATCCAGACTTATGTCGAGGGCGACTGGATGCACGCCAAGGGCACCACGCTCGGTGCCGACGACGGCATTGGCGACGCCATTGAGCTGGCCATACTCGATTCCGACGACATTGAGCACGGACCGATAGAGTGTGTCTTCACGCGCGACGAGGAGACGCAGCTCACTGGCGCCATCGGCATGAAGCCCGGCTTCATGACCGGCGACTACCTTATCAACCTCGACTCTGAGGACGAGGGCCAGGTGTTCATCTCTTGCGCCGGCGGAAGAAGCACCATTGCCACGTTCAGCTTTGAGCGTGAGGCCGCGCCAGAGGGCTTCTTCTTCATGGAGGGCTCGCTGAAGGGCCTCAACGGCGGACACTCTGGCGACGACATCGAGAAGAAGCGCGCCAACGCCATAAAGGTGCTGGCCAGGTTCCTCTACATGGAGAAGGGCAAGATGACGCTCAGGCTTGCGCAGTGGAACTCTGGCAAGATGCACAACGCCATACCACGCGACGGCAAGATAATCTTCGCCGTGCCTGCCGACAAGAAGGAGGAGGTGAAGGCCGACTGGAACATATTCGCCGCGCAAGTGGAGGACGAGTACCACGTGACCGACACCAACATGCAGTGGGCGCTTGGGAGCTGCGAAGCGCAAGACGTGATGCCGGAGAAGGTGAGCGACAACCTCATCAACGCGCTGCAGGCCGTGGACAACGGCGTGTTCGCCATGTGCCAAGACGAGGAACTGGCTTGGATGGTGGAGACGTCAAGCAACGTGGCAAGCGTGCAGAGCGAGGCCGGCAAGGTGGTCATCGTGAGCTCGCAACGCTCTAACGTGACGTCGAACCTCACCAACATCTGCAACACCGTGAAGGCCACTTACGAGCTGGCCGGAGCCGACGTGGAGCAAACCGACGGCTATCCCGCTTGGCAGCCGAAACACGGCTCTGAGCTTCAGCGCATCGTGAAAGAGGCTTACAAGAAGCTCTTCGGCAAGGAGCCCGTGGTGAGAGGCATACACGCCGGACTGGAGTGCGGACTGTTCTCAGAGAAATATCCTGACCTCGACATGGTGTCGTTTGGCCCGACGCTCCGCAACGTGCATACGCCCGACGAGTGTCTCTACATACCAACGGTGCAGATGGTTTGGGACCACTTGCTCGAGATTCTGAAAAACATCCCAAAGAAGTGATGCGCAGGCTTACCACTTTGGCCTTGGGCGCCTGCATGGCCCTTGCCACTATGGCCACGGTCTCCTCGTGCGGCGAGGCCCATACGGCGAAGTCGCACGCCAAGGAGTTCATGGAAGGGCAGATGGCGCAGGCCGGCGTCGACTACATCACGTGGTCAGAGCTCGACTCCACCAAGCGTCTCACCGACTCGGCGCTGCAGGTGATGCGCGCCACGGCGGTGAAGGCAAGGCTGGTGAAGCCCGGCGCCACATATCAGCGGCCCACGGCAAAGCTCAACTTCATATCCTTGAGATACGCCATAGACAAGGACACGCTCATGGCGACGTTCTATCTCGACGACAAGCTCACGGGCATCGTAGGCGTGAAAGCCAACCCCGTGGTGAAACCATAGACTGGGCCTGAGGGCAACAAAATATAGAATAGGAGGTAAACATCCGTTAGTGGTGTTCACCTCCTATTTTTTTTGCAAATAAGACATGTTATTGCCGCGAATGGCTACATTATTTAGATTTTTCTGTACATTTGCATACGAAACGTGTTCTTTATTGGAACATAAGCAGTACAGACAGTCATCAAGGACGACATTACTATTATTATACAAACATTATGTCATTATGAGAAAAACCATTCTTTCGCTTTGCATGGCCGCGGCAGCCTGCATGTCAGTATCGTGTTTCACTGCTTGCCGTGTTTCCGCATCCATATTCGCAAAACCGTTTTTTATGAAGAGACTGATTTTTACATTCCTCGCCATGCTGGCCTTTTCAATAGGCATTAGCGCCCAGGCAAACAATGGCATACCACAGGCCAACGTGTCGCACCTGAAGTTTCAAGGCATTCCCATCACGGGAAGCATGAAATCTTTTTGCCAGAAGTTGCTGCAGAAAGGCTATAAATATGAAAGCCCCAACCTCTCTAAGACGTTGACCGGGAAATACATGGGCAGGAAGGTGAGGCTGTATGTCAACCAACATGAAGGGACGGTTTATTCCGTAGAGGTGGATTTCCTTTTGAAAACGAAGTCGGAGGCCGACGACCTGTGGCAGCAATTGATTGGCGGACTGCGCCTGAAATACCCAAGACTGCAAGAAGACACCGAGCACAGCGGATGGGGAACAGACCCGTCGGGCGATTGCGTTGACGCGTATGTGGCGCACGTTCCAAGGGGCACGAGAGGACAGATCGACTGGAAGAACATGTTGGGCGAGTTCACCATCAACCTGCACGAACTGGTGATGGGCGACTATTCTTACCTGCTCGCGTTCTACTATATCGACGAATACAACAACCCTGAATGGAAAGACGCGCGGAAGCAATACTTGAAAGACCGCAAGGCGAAGTTGGCTTTGTAATCTAACGGTCGCGTGACGCGCGTTGACGCCCGTGATTAACCTACTCATAATTAAAATATCACACTCTCCTATTGGTTTATCTAAACAACAGAATGACTTTCAAGAATAATTTTCGCTAAATAGTTTTTGCAGTTTGAAACTTCTAATACAAGGTTATGGAAATAGTAATAGGATTAATCATAGGGCTTGCCATTGGCTTTTTAGTTGGCAAACTGCTGACGGCAAAGTCGGCAGGTGAGGAAAAAACGCAACTCATAGCCAAGACGCAGGTGTTGACTTCGGAAAACCAGATGCTGAAGGAGAATCAAGCCAAGCAGGTGAATGACTTGAAACTCCAGATGCAGAACGAGCGGCAATATGCCGCGAAGCTCCGGGAGGAGAGCGACCGGCAATGGGAGCAAAAGCTGGAGGCTCTGCGGCAAGACATGAGGCGCTTGACGGCGGAGCAGCAGAAGGACGCAGCCGAACAACTCGCGGCCAAACAGTCTGCCCTGCAAGAGAACAACCGCTTGCAGATGGACGAACTGCTGAAACCTATCAAGGAGCAATTCGCCGATTTCAAGAAGTCG
>OIYQ01000238.1_pt1 | contig 22355 bp, 17 predicted proteins | sample 1588311 | NCBI WGS metagenome assembly OIYQ01 (sample SAMN03283244) | human gut metagenome | biome: human-associated habitat; material: feces | host: Homo sapiens | place: Peru | collected 2012
ATCCTCTATCTCGAAGCTAAAGCAGCCGCTTGGACCATCAGGGTCACAGTTGTACTGTGAAATAAACTGCGCCACGTCAATGATTCTGCCCATGGCGTATGGTCTGATTGTCTCCTTTATATCACTGTCATCGAGCTCAAAAGCGATAGGCTCGCTGTAATAGTTGTTGCCTCTGACCTCATCTATCATGGAATCATGCGCATGAATGTATTCCCACAGGCCAAGCTGTGCCTCACGATTTAAGTAGATGAGCTCCTTGATGTGCATGACATCGGAGCTGATAAGATATACCATATAGCCGCACGGTTCATCATCCTCGTTGTAGTAGATGGCGACCATCGTATCATCCTCATCCCAGCGGAAGTACTCCTCCCAAGCCAGATTGTTTCTGTACAGACAACCGTGAGTCTTCGCGGCAAAATGAGTATGAAGCTTCTTAAACTGCTCATCATCCCACTGCACACGGCGCACATAGCCCGGCTCCTTAAGCTTTGTGGGAATCTGTCTGTCCTTTATCACATATGTCATCTTGTTTGAGATAATCTCCCAGCCAAGCCCTCTGTAAAGAGGTATGGAGTATGGGTACAAAAGAGCAAACGACTTGTTGCTATCGCGCATTCTCGTAAGACTCTTTCTCATGAGCTTTTTCATGAGACCGTGACCGGTGTACTCAGGATACGTACAAACACTTGTGACAAAGCCCACCTCATAGCGCTCACCGTATATATTCATATCGAGCGGATATACCGCAAACTGAGCCACAAGCTCTTCTCTTTTGTCAATGATATTGAAGCAGCCGAGCACATCAGCTCTCTCAAGCACAGGAAACTTCGACTGCTTGATTTCGTCATCCCTCCAGCCGGTCTCGGCAAGGTCTGCCTCCGTCACCTGAAAAGCATAACGAAGCAGTGCATTGTACTCCTCCGCATCATCCTTTGTCAGTACTCTTATCTTAAATTCATCAGATTTAAAAGAATGCATAGTGTCCTTTCTCGCCTGTCTTTACTGTATACATCAGATCGTCCGCCTTCTTAATCAGCTCAGTAATCTGACTCTCACTGGTAACATTTCTCTCATATGAAATACCGATGGAGCAGGTGATATTCTTCTCCTCATTAAACTCTACGTCATGGTTGAGATATTTCTTTATCTGCCTGCTGAAGCCATCCGCCTCTGCAATCCTTGCATAGATATCCTTTGCGATATTCTCAAGCTCGTATCTGGCGCATGACTCAATAACTATGATAAACTCATCACCGCCATATCTGCTCACAAAGCCTCTGTCCTTAGCCACTTCCCTGAACACAAAGGCCATCTCCTTAAGTATCAGATCTCCCACATCATGACCATAGGTATCATTATAATGCTTGAAGTTATCCAGGTCAATAAACATAAGCCCCACATCCATGCCACCGGATGTCACACTTATGCGCTTTTCAAGCTTTTCAATCTCCTGATACATACCTGCTCTGTTGTATATGCCGGTCAGCATGTCTGTGACCGCAGCCTGCTGTAGCTTCTTGTTCATCTCATTTGCCTTCTCATTGGCCTCAATACGGGCAATGGAATACTCAAGCTCTCTGAACAACAGCTTGAAAATGCTCAGATCATCCTCATTAAGCATGTATCGCTCGATGGAGCCATGCCAGTTGTCCTTCATGCGTACATATGCTATTAGCACACTTGAAAGCGCATCATTTTTGATAAAAGGCACTGCGACAAATGAACATACATCGTCCACACCAAAGTATGAGATGATATTTTCATGCTCGTAGAAGCCCTCTCCAATCTTTGATGTGGCAAAGCCCTCCGGATAGTCTATCATGATATCACATATCCCCTTTATAACCTCGTCTGTCATATCACAGCCTGTATCATTATAAAGCACTTTTGGCGCCTTCGCGTGCAGATCTATAATCAGCGCACAGTCAAGACTGAAATGATTGACGAAATTGCTCATGGCATTTTCAATCATAGTCTCCTTCTTCTGGTCATTGACATCGATAATGGTCTGCCATATGGAAATAAACTCCATCTGACGCTTTGAGCCCTGATAATCCTTTTCGAGCCCATGCTGCTTTACAAGCATATTAATCTGCTGCTCATTAATATGGCCATCACTCAGTGACTCCAGGTTGATATTTTTTAACATGTCAAGCGGAGCTGCCTCTGCTATTTCATGCATCCTTTTATTGTGAGCATCTAAGAGTATTCTCTCATGCTCTATAAGCTCATTTCTGCCGAGCTGTTCAAACAGCTTCATCCTGCTTTGCCTGTATATCGAATATGCAAAAAATTCGTTTCCCTCCGCATTAACGAGATATCTCTCCGCATCCTCAAAACGTAAAAAGGCTTTCTCCTTTTCACCATCGTGCCACAAGAGCATGGCTGATGCAAAGGAGTAAAGGAACATCTCATCATCACATCTGGAATAGTCATGGACTGCCTCAGTTCTTGTAGTGTCAATTACTCTGTAGATGATATAATTAAGAAACTGCTTGCTGCTGAGCAGATAGCGCTCACAGCTGAATCTGTCACCGGAAAATATAGATGCAAGCGCAAGAAGCGCATATACCTTACTCGTGTTGCACACTCTTAAGCTGTTTAGATGAAGCTTTATAATAGTCTTCATGGCAACTAAAAGTGCATGAACAGCCTCCTTATAATTGCCCTGCATGATATAGTTAAGAGACTTGTTATAGTACACCTCAGCTATATCCTCCGGCATCTTCAGGTCATATAACATATTGATTGCAGCATTGTAATAATTGTCAACCAGCTCATTTTTACCCATGGCACTTAAATTGTAGCCTATGGACGAAAGAACTCTCGCAACATATATATTGCCGTGCTCCTTCATAAACTCGTATGTACGGATAACATATAAAAAGGCAATCTCATTGAGACCGCTTGTGCTGGCAAGCATGATAATCTTCTGATATGCATCATACACAAGCTGCTCATTTCCTATCTCCTTTGCAACCTCAAGCCCCTTCGTAAAATGCTTTAGTAAAGATTCATCATAAAAGGACTGCTTCACCACATCCCGGCTATTGTCGTATGCGTAAATATATATATGTGCCAGATAATTCCTGTAGCCGTGCTTTATGAGCTTTTCTATAATTTCATCACTGACAGGTATATCCTGTACACAGAAAAATATATTGTACCAGCCTGACATCTTTATCATGACTGACAAAAGCTCTGCCTTAAATATCAGTATGTCATCCTCTGCCAAAACTGCATAGTCATAGGCACGCTTTGCACTGTTTCCAGCCTTCTCAAGCTTGCCCTGATACATATAGCAGGTGCCCTTCATGAAATAATACAGCGAAAGATATTGCTCACTGTCATTTTCCGGTATCAGCGCCTTGTATTCATTCGCAAGCTCAATCGCTTTGGACATTTCTCCAAGTAAAACAGACGTCCTTGCATAGACCATATAAAAGCGGCGCAGGCTTTTCTCATCAATCCATGCATCCTCAAACTTAAGCTTATGCTCTATGATGCGGCAGCCTCTTTTTGCCTGCTCAAAATCCAGAAACTCCATGATATTTGATGCTTCCTGGATGCTCTGCTCAAAGTTCATAGTGATATACAGCTCATCATCATTCGTGGTTCTTACGTTATTTTTAAGCGGTCCGGCACTGCCTATATAGTATACGGCGCTCCTGTCCTCAAGCGACTCAACTATACGATCCCACACCTCAACAGTGCTGTCTGCCCCCTTGACCGGGGCATTGACACCTAACACGATACCGATATTAGCGCATGGATTGTCAATCAGATACTTGATGGTCTCAATTGAGCTCTTAGACGCCATCTGGAATCTGTTTATCACAATCATCAAAGGCTTTACTTCCGAAAGCCTTTTAAGCATGTCAGCTATGGCCATCGTCATGCGTCTCTGCTCATATGCTACCTCATTTAACAGCACCATCTCCTCTCTGAAGCACTCACCAGTCTCATAATAGCTGTTTAACACCTGTCTGTGCAGATAGTACACACCGCACTCCTTCTGGAAATCATCAAAGCTTCCGCCTATAAAGCGCCTGTGCATATTGCATATGATGTCCAAAAATGGCTCATAAGCTCCGATCAGCGTATTGTAAGAGAACTCACTATACGCAAAGAAGACGTTATCCTCATTGCTTTGATAACGTCTTATAACCTCAAGATTTTCAATCGAAAAATCATTGCTATAATTCGCCATTACGATATTTCGAGTCTCTTTTCCTATGCGATTGTATATCTGCTCGATTACCCCGCTATAATACTTCTCTATCATCTAATTACCCCATCATGTTCCAAAGCCGACACAGTGTATATCAATCCTCCTGTAATCAAGCTTTTCCGAAATAATCCTAAAACCATAGTAGACCAAAACTCCTAAAAAGTCAATCTTTTGACTCAATAATGATAAATTTTCCTCTATGGATATCAATCAGTGCATGATCATCGACTATTTCATTGGATATGCCAAGCGATGTAAACCTGTCAAAGGAATAATCGCTAACAGGATACTTAAAGCCCTTAAGGCTTACCTCATTGTCGTCTGTCAGTGCTATAAGAGATACGAACCGGCCATACTGTGCTGATTTTTCAATGGTTACCGGCTTATCTGCCATCCTTATGCGGTTGTTTGTATCGATAATGCTGATATCGGTTTTACTTTCCAGGCCTATTCCCAAAAGTGAAATATTTCCAAGCACATGGTCTATTCTGCTGCCTGTTGCTCCAAGCACCACTATACTTCTTGCTCCCTCGCTTATGGCAAGTCTTATGGCATACTCTGTATCGGTATCATCCTTTATGGGATTGAGCCTGCGTATCTCAGTCTGTCCCTTTCTCTCAAAATACTCCAATGCATTTGTCGTAGTCGAATCGAAATCACCTACAATTATATCAGGTGTAACACCGTTTTCGTACAGAAAATCCATTCCGCTGTCAGCTGCAATTATGGCATCTATTCCGTCAGTCTTTATCTCATTTAAGCCAAATTCCTTATCTATTTTTCCACCACATACAATCAGATACCTCATTTTATCCACCCTCTCCTTAATAACATATCCACATTGGCTTAAGCCCCGGAAGCATTTCCGTTTTAACCTGCATCTGTTACATCATGATATTCAGAAAACCCTTTACATTTTCTTCTATATCTCCGCTAAACACCGCACTTCCCGCAACAATGATATTGGCTCCTGCCGCAAGCAGTGTCTCAACATTCTCCAGATTGACACCACCGTCCACCTCTATATCAGCCTTATTTCCGGTTTTCTCGAGAAGCGCCTTTAAGTCGCGCACCTTGTCTACAGTGTACGGAATAAGCTTTTGTCCTCCAAAGCCCGGATTTACCGTCATGATAAGCACCATATCCACCTTAGGAAGCACATACTCTATAGCAGAAAGCGGAGTAGCCGGATTTAATGCTACACCTGCCAGTATGCCCTTTTCCTTTATTGCCTCGATTGTTCTGTCAAGATGCTTACATGCCTCCGCATGGACTGTGATGATGTCAGCGCCTGCTGCCGCAAAATCATCTATGTATCTGACCGGCTCATCTATCATCAGATGCACATCAAACATGCGCTCTGTGCACTTTCTGATTGTCTTTATGACCGGCAGTCCTATTGATATGCTTGGGACGAAGCTGCCGTCCATAACATCTATATGCACATACTGTGCTCCGGCCTCGTCAAGCTGCTTAAGCTGCTCTCCAAGTATTGAATAATCCGCTGATAAAATTGATGGTGATAAACAGTTCATGTTTTCCTCCGTTTGATTATGCTTTAAATTAATACTTTTGTCTGTTTTTCAGCTCCTCATACAGAAGCTTATAGTTATCATACCGCACCTGCGATATTTTTCCATCTGAAAGAGCCTCCTTCACACCGCAGTCCGGCTCGTTTATATGACTGCAGCCCTGAAACCTGCAATACGGCTCATATTCTACAAACTCCGGATAACAGGTCCACAGATCCTCCTTTTCAAAGCCCGGCACATCCATCGAGCTAAAGCCCGGTGTATCCATGATATACGTGCCATCCTTTATCGGAATAATCTCAGAATGTCTGGTCGTGTGCTTTCCGCGCTCTATTTTCTCACTTATGTGCCCGGTCTCCATCTGCACATCATCCTGCAGACAGTTGATGATGGATGACTTGCCAACGCCTGAGGGGCCTGCAACCGTGGTCGTTCTTCCCTCTAAAATGTGCTTTATCTCATCTATGCCCTCGCCGGTTTTCGTGCTGGTAAACATCACTCTGTAGCCTGCCGGCTCGTATATGCTTTTAAGCTCCTGCTGCTTTTGTGGTGTGATTAGATCCTTTTTGTTGAAGCATATGGTAACCGGCACATGCTGGTACTCCATCATACACAAAAACCTATCAAGCAGGTTGAAATTGGGATCCGGCTTTGCGGATGCAAAAATAACCAGGGCCATGTCTATATTGGACACAGCCGGCCTGATAAGTTCGTTTTTCCGTGGCAGTATACGCTCGACATTGCCTATATGCTTTTCCTCGTCGAGGACTGCTATGTCGACTGTATCGCCTACCAGCGGCTTTATCTTTTGTTTTCTGAAGGTGCCTTTTGCTTTGCACTCGTAGAGGGTGCCGCCTGTGGCAGTTTCTTTTGCTTCGTTTGCTTCTTCTACGTAGACGTAGTAGAAGCCGGCAATTCCTTTAATAATTTTTCCTGTCATGGTTTTCCTTGTGTGCTTTTGTATTTGCAGGAGTCACGCTTTCGGCGGGGATGCATGCCGCGCTTTGAGGTTGTGTGGGTGGCGGGGGCAGGCATATATTCCTCTTAAAAAATATGAAGCCAGCCCCGGGCTCTCCTACGGACAGGCTATGGCTTGCTCTGCCCTGTTTTTTCCTCGGTAGGTTTATGGCACCCCGGGGCATTTCATATTTTTTCCTCGGAACACATGCCTGCCCCGCTATCTACAGTCCTTCTCCGCGAGTTCAGGTTCTCGTCCGCGGGTTGGTGTGGTAGTGGGGTGCGGATAGCACCCACTTTGTGGGTGCTATCCGGTGGCTTACTGTACTTCTACTGTTTCTGTCTTTGTCTGAACTTCACCCTCAACTTCATTTCCATCTCCATCCAATGATGGAACTGTATATTTCCATGTTACCGTTATTTTACCGGATGCACAATTCATTGTTCCGGATACTGAAACCTCTGCTGAAGTTACTGTTCCACTTGCGTATGTCTGTCCATCACTGCCTTTTAAGGTATATGAACCATCTACTACCTTTGCATTTTCTATTCCAAGTGACAATGTCTTATTTACGCTCTTTGAAACCTGCTGCTTACCCTTACTGAGTGTAAGTGTGATTGTGGTGCCCGCGGCTACGGTTTCACCGGATTTGGTCTGGCTGATTACGTTGCCGGCGGGTACTGTGTCGCTGTACTGGGAGTCGGCGTAGGTGTACTTGAGGCCTGCTCCTGCGAGGGCACTTTCTGCCTGTGACTGTGAGTAGCCTACTACGTTTGGCACGGTGATTGGCTTCTGGCCCGGTGAGAGGGTAACTGTTACTGTGCTGCCCTTTGCGGCCTGTTTTTTGGCTGATGGTGACTGTGCTGTTACTACGTCTGCTGCTACACTGTCATTGTAATCTCCGTACTCGAAGGTAACGCTAAAGCCGGCTGACTCGAGTGTGCTCTTTGCTGAGCTCTTGGTCTTTCCGATTACACTTGGTACCTTGACCATCTCTGATGTGCTATCACCTTTTCCTGCGATAACTACATTGATCTGTGAGCCACGCTTTACTGTATCTCCGGCCTTTACATCCTGCTCAAGGATTGTGCCGTCCTTTTCATCTGACTGCTTTGTCTCAAATGCAAATACTGTGAGGTCAAGCTTTAAGCGGTCTACTGCCTTCTGAGCATCCTCCACTGACATGCCTCTGATGTCAATCATCTGACCCTCTGTCTCAGTCTGTGTCTCTGACTCTGATTCTGACTCGGTCTGTGTCTGTGACTCGGTCTGCTGTGACTCTGAGTTCTTTTTGCCGCCAAACTTAAACACTCCAGCCACTGAAAGTGCAAGATATATGATAACTATTACAATGATTACGGCTGTTACTATACCCATGATTGTGATTGCCTTATCCATCTTTGGATTTAAAAGCTTGCCGTCATCATCATCGTCATCGTCGTCTTCATCGTCATCTTCATCGTCTAAGAGTGACTCGTCGTATTCATCATCGTCATCGTCAGCATACTCATCATCATTATCTGCATCGGTATCATCATCGTTTAAGTCCTCTGCGACACCTCTGCCCTCTTTTATCTTGTCAAGCTCCTCAGGGCTTATAACCTTGGTCTTGCCACCGTCAACGAGCGGTGCTATTGTGACGAAATCCTCATCAGGATGAGCAAGCGAGCGTCTTATGTCTGTGAGAAGCTCCTCTATAGTCTGGTATCTGCGATCCGGTGTCTTTTGTGTACACTTTAAGATGATTTTCTCGAAGCTGATTGGCAGATCCGGTGCGTAGATGCTCGGCTTTGCAATCTCCTCCTGCAAGTGCTGCAGTGCAACTGCCACTGTGGTATCACCGTCAAACGGTACACGGCCTGTAACCATCTCAAACATCACGATTCCCAGTGAGTAAATATCACTTCTGCCATCAACGAAGCCGTTTCTTGCCTGCTCCGGAGATGCATAGTGTACTGAGCCCATCACATCTGAGCTTATTGTATTTGAAGATGTAGCCTTTGCAATTCCAAAGTCTGTCACCTTTACCTTGCCATCTGTAGAAATAATGATATTCTGCGGCTTGATATCGCGGTGAATTATATTTTTATTGTGAGCGGCCTCTATGCCCCTTGCCACCTGGATTGCAATGCTTGCAGACTCCTTGAATGACAGCTGGCCTTTTTTCTCGATATAAGTCTTAAGTGTGATGCCCTCGACATACTCCATGACAATGTAGTACAGACCATTCTCGCTGCCTACATCATAGATATTTACGATATTCGGATGCTCAAGTCCTGCTGCCGACTGTGCCTCAGCACGAAACTTGGTCACAAATGAACTATCCTCTGAAAACTCCTGCTTTAAAACCTTTATAGCTACAAAACGGCTCAGTATATGGTCCTTTGCCTTGTATACATCGGACATACCGCCTGCGCCAACCTTGCTTAGGATCTCGTATCGATCCGATAAAAAACTTCCTATCTCTAACATCTGTTATTACCTCGTCTTAAAATGGTTTAATGATCATTACAGTGATATTATCGCGGCCACCGTTTGCATTGGCCATGGCGACAAGCTGTGACGCTGCTGTCTCGATATTATCATTTTGCCTAATAGTATCGCATATTTCTTCATCTCTTACCATATTGGTAAGTCCGTCTGTACACAGAAGAATCCTGTCGTCCTCACATAGCTCGACCTCAAAGAAATCTGCCTCCACATGATCCGCTGCCCCGACAGCTCTGGTGATGATATTCTTGTCCGGATGAACTCTCGCCTCATCGGCATTTATCTCACCCAGCCTGACCATCTCATCAACCAGTGAATGATCCCTGGTAATCTGTCTGATCTGCTCTGTGCTGCCTACAATATAAAGCCTGCTGTCGCCTATATTGGCCACAAAAAGCTTGTTTCCTATAATGGTTCCTATGACTAAGGTGGTACCCATTCCACGCTTAGCTTCATCCTCACGAGACTCAGCCACCAAAAGCTCATTTGCCTTGTTGATTGCCTCTTTGATGATGGATACCGGTTCATCCCCGGCATTTCTCGATACCGATGCAACCACACGCTCTATAGTGTATCTGGAAGCATAGTCACCGGCTTTGTGTCCTCCCATTCCATCTGCTACGATGAAAAGATTCGGAAGATTTCCTACTGCAGTGTCAGACGAGAAATAAAAATCCTGATTCATCTCACGAATAGCACCTGCATCCGTAATGGAAAACGTCTTCATCTAGTTTATTCCTCTCTCTTTATCTATATGCTTCTTGCGAAGCTGTCCACAGGCACCGTCTATATCTCTGCCCATTTCCCTTCTAATAGTAACATTAATTCCGTTTTTTTCAAGCCTATTTTTAAAAGCCTCTATAACACCCTTGTTGGACTGCACGTAGTCGCGCTCCTTTATAGGGTTTACCGGAATCAGATTTATATGACAGTTCATGCCATGCACGAGCTCAGAAAGCTCTGCGGCATCCTCAGCCGTGTCATTCACTCCGCCGACTAAGCTGTACTCAAAGGTCACTCTGCGGCCTGTCTGTGCAAAATAATACTTGCAGGCATCGACCACATCATGTATGTCATAGCTGTTTGCAACCGGCATGAGAGCCCTTCTCTTTTCCTGATTGGAGGCATGCAGCGAAAGTGCAAGTGTGATAGAAAGCTTTTCATCTGCAAGCTGCCTCATGCGCGGTACGAGACCGCATGTGGAAACAGTCAGATTGCGCTGGCTGATATTGATTCCGTTTTCATCAGTAAGAAGCTCTATAAAGCGCAGCAGATTGTCGTAATTGTCAAGAGGCTCGCCTGTGCCCATGACAACCACATTTGAAATGCGCTCCCCAATATCCTTGCCTATCTGATAAATCTGGTCAATCATCTCAGACGGCCTAAGTCCCCTGACGAGTCCGTCAAGAGTGGATGCACAGAATCTGCACCCCATCCTGCAGCCGACCTGCGAAGATATGCATACAGAGTTTCCATGCTTGTACTTCATAAGTACACTTTCTATGACGTTGCCATCATCGAGTGCAAAGAGATATTTTCTCGTGCCATCGAGCTTTGACGCCTGCACCTCCTCTTTTTCTAGCGAGATGAGTATTGCATTGTCCTTTAATACCTGTATGAACTTTTTTGAAATATTGGTCATCTCATCAAAGCTGTCCACATGCTTCACATGAATCCACTCATATATCTGCTTCGCACGGAATTTCTTTTCTCCGAGCGATATGATAAACTCTGTGAGCTCGTCCATATTCATTGATTTGATGTCGGTTAGTTGTTCTTTTATTATCTGTTCCATATCACTTTTATTAAATTTACATTTAATTACTGTTCTATAATTGTTTTTCTTATTGTTATTGCTTATTACATCACAATTTACTTTAATGTCATGATTTGCTTTTTATAAATCTTGCAATAAAGAATCCGTCACTTCCATGCTCACCGGGCAGCATCTGTTTCATTCCGGCACCCTCCGCAAAGCTCTTGTCAAGTTCAAACTCCGGATGCTTTTCAATAAACCACCTCACATTGTCCTCATTCTCAGCCTCATCTATCGTACATGTGCTGTAAACGAGCACTCCGTTTGGCTTCACGTATGTATACACGGTATCAAGTATCTGTCTTTGAAGAGCGACAAGCTCATCTACAGACTCCGGTGTCATCTTGTAGCGGATGTCCTTCTTTCTGCCGAGCACTCCAAGCCCTGAGCATGGCAGATCACAGATCAGTATATCTGCCTTTCCTACGGAATCTGCGTCAGGTACTGTGGCATCCCACACCTCAGCAGACATATTGTTAAGACCATGCCTTTCTATATTTTCCTCAATCATACCAACCTTGGTATCAGTCAGGTCACGCGCGAGCACATGGCCGCTTCCCTGCAAAAGCTCAGCGATGTGGGTGCTCTTACCACCCGGTGCTGCGCACACATCTATCACATAGTCGCCCTTCTTTGGAGCAGCAGTCTGTGCGACAAGCATGGAGCTGATATCCTGCACATAGAAAAGTCCGTCTCTGAAGCTCTGTAAACTATTCAAATAATCAAATCCAGATATAACAAACGCGTAATTAAGCTCATCAACCGCTGTGAGCGTCACGCCCTCTGCCTCAAGCATCGCGCGAAGCTCATCCGGAGTACACCTGGTCAGGTTTGTCCTGATGCTTATTGTACTCTTACTGTGAAAGGCCTTGAAAATCTCCTCTGCCTTCTTCTCTCCGTATGCCGCAACAAATCTGTCCACTATCCACTGTGGCATGGAGTATCGGATGCTTAACGTATCAAGCTGTACTGAGTCAATATTTCTTGCGATATTTCTGAGTACACCGTTTACAAAGCCCGAAAGCTGTGCAAACTTATGCCTCTTTGCAAGCTTCACTGCCTCATTGCATACAGCAGAATCCGGCACCGCATCCATGTACTTTATCTGGTAGACGCTCATGCGAAGAAGGTTTCTGATGAAGGGCTTCATCTTTTTTACCTTCGTCTTTGAGAAAGAGTCTATGATGTAGTCAAGCTGCAGCATATACTCGATGGTGCCGTCAACAAGCCTTGTCATAAAGGCTCTGTCCTGCTTAGGCAGATACTGATATTTGTCAAGCACACTCCGAAGCACGATATGTGAAAACGCTCCACGCTCATTAATCTCAATAAGCATCTCAAGAGCAAGCTCACGCGTATCTACAGAGTGCTCATTATGCGCTGCCACGTTTGATTTTGCCTGTCTGCACGGTATATCATTTTTGTTTATTTGGCTATTTTTATTATTATGATTATTTATATTCTTATTCGATGTCATATAGTCTAATCTACATTTAATTTTTTAGGTTTATTTATTCAATTTATATTGCCTTACCTTGCTGTCCTGCTTCAAGCAGCTAAAACAATATCAGTCATCCCGTCTGCGTCCGTTTGTGATAAGTATGATACGAAGAAGCTGTAAAATAGCAGCCGCCGCACTGGCCACATAGGTAAGTGCCGCTGATTTGAGCACCCTTCTCGTGTACTTAAGCTCGTCATCTGCAAGTATGCCCTGTGTGCGAAGCATGACAAGCGCACGCCTTGAAGCATCAAACTCTACAGGAAGAGTCACAAGCTGGAAAAGCACTGCTGCCGAAAACAGCAATATGCCTATATCTATAATAAGCCCTGATGAGCGTGTGTTAAATAACAGGCCGATAAGTATAACAGGCCATGCAAGCATGGAACCAAAATTGGCTATAGGCACGAGCGCACTTCTGATTGAAAGAGGTGCATAGCTTTTTGCATGTTGTATAGCGTGTCCACACTCATGGGCAGCTACGCCAAGCGCTGCAACCGATGTGGCATTGTACACAGGATCAGACAAATTCACTGTTTTGGTGCGTGGATCGTAGTGGTCTGTCAGACTGCCTGACACATGACGCACCTGCACATCATATATGCCTGCCGCCTGAAGCACTCTCTGAGCCACCTGTGCGCCATTCATGCCTGACATGCTTCTTAGCTGTGAGTATTTATTAAATGTACCTTTAACTCTTGCCGATGCAATCATACATATCACTGCACCTATCACAACGAGTATATATGTCGGATCCCAGTAATAATATCCCATGTATCATCTCTCCTTGCTTTTATTGTAACTATTCAGTATCCCCAGCTCATCAGCATTTTTGTTCTCAGTGGTTCTGAATAGTTATCTTATATTTATAATGTGAAGAATGAGCCCTCTTCCACATGACAGCCTCTCAAAAATGAGCCTGTATCCATGCGCTTCTTACCCTGGAGCTGTACCTCTACTAAAGATAATGCTCCTTTTCCTGTCTGTACATACATATCATTTTTACCGATATGATAAATACAGCCCGGCTCGTAATCATCGCTGCCTTCAATCACCCTAGCGCTCCACACCTTAAAGGTCTTGCCGTTTAAATGTGTATATGCGCTCGGCCATGGATTGAGGCCTCTTATAAGCCTCTCAAGCTCAACAGCAGGCTTTGTCCAGTCGATAAAGCCAAGCTCCTTGCTGATCATTGATGTATGTGTGGCCTCCTCGCTGTTTTGAGGAGTATACTCTGCAGTGCCATCCTCTATCATCTTCATGGTCTCCACACACAGCTTTGCTCCCTCTGCTGAGAGCTTATCAAACAGGCTGCCACCAGTCTCATCAGGTGCGAGTCTGACTGTACTCTTTGCAATCATATCGCCGGTATCGACACCCTCATCCATCCTCATGGTAGTGACACCTGTAAACTCGTCACCATTAATAACAGCCCACTGGATAGGAGCCGCACCTCTGTACTTTGGCAGAAGTGAAGCATGCACATTGATACAGCCGTAGCGCGGCATATCAAGAATACTCTTTGACAGAATCTGTCCAAAAGCAACCACAATTATTATATCTGCATTAAACTTTCTGAGGTACTCTATATTGGCAGACTCTCTTATTTTAACCGGCTGGAATACCTCAATGCCGTGCGAAAGTGCACACTCCTTGACCGGTGTGTACTGCATTGCCTTGCCGCGGCCCTTTGGCTTGTCCGGCTGTGTGACAACCAGTGCCACCTCATGTCCTGCCTCTATAATTGCCTCAAGTGTTCCCACCGAAAAATCCGGTGTTCCCATGAAAATTACTCTCATATTACTGCCTCCCAGATATTTTTAAAAGCCCGGATAACAAATGTCATCTTAAGAATTACTCCTGTGGATCCTCATATGTCACATCGTGAAGTGCTCCCTCAACCTTCTCCACATAGAGATGGCCGTCGAGATGGTCAAGCTCGTGGCAGATACATCTTGCCAAAAGCTCCTCTCCCTCTATCTCATACTCATTCATATCCTCGCCCATGAAGCGGGCCTTTACATGATTCGGACGTGTCACCTGTCCAGCCTTTCCCGGTATTGAAAGACAGCCCTCATCGCCGGTCTGCTCTCCGTCAGACTCGATAATTTCAGGATTGATCATCACGATTGGACCCTCGCCCACATCGATAACAACGATTCTCTTAAGTATGCCGACCTGCGGTGCAGCAAGTCCTACACCATTAGCCTCATACATGGTCTCAAGCATATCATCAATAAGTGTTACTATCTTTGGAGTCACCTCCGTAACCTCTCTGCATACCTTGCCAAGTACAGGGTCTCCCTCCACTCTAATAGTTCTAAGTGCCATAATTGCCTCCTTCTATATCTATCAAAATCCACTCATCGGATTGAAATCAAATGAGATATTAGCATATTTCATTGCCGTATCAGCTTTCACAGCCTGCTCTATGCCATCCTTTACAAAAATGAGCGCCGCATAGTCAGATGTCTTCATGTAAATCACCTTGCGGTATATGTCATTTACCTTTGCGATGGTCGCATCCGCAGGGCCTATGAGCTGAATCTGATGCCTATCATCCGGGCTCTGACTCTTCTCTATATGTGATATCATCTGTGCCGCTATATCGTGCACTCTCTGCGCCACGCTGCCGCACTCACTCTCATCAGGTGATGTGACATGGATTAAAAGCATATTCCATACAGGCGGATAGTTCATAAGCCTCCTGTACTCTATCTCCTTATCGTAAAAAGCCTCATAATCCTGCTCTTTGGCAGTCTGAATGGCGTAGTGGTCAGGGTCGTAGGTCTGTATGACCACATTGCCGGGCAGCTTTCCTCTGCCGGCGCGCCCTGCCGCCTGGGTCAACAGAGCAAAGGTGCGCTCCGCCGCATGAAAATCATTCACATGCAGTGACATATCCGCCGCCAGCACTCCAACCAGCGTAACGTTTGAAAAATCATGCCCCTTTACAATCATCTGCGTGCCGATAAGTATATCAGCCTCATGATTGGAAAAAGCCTGCAGAATCTTCTCATACGAATCCTTTGCCCTCGTGGTGTCATAATCCATGCGCAGTATGCGCGCCTGTGGAAAACGCTTTGCCACCATTGCTTCTATCTTCTGTGTGCCGGCTTTAAAGCCGCTAATGTACTTTGAGCCACAGCTCGGACACACCTTTGGCACCGGCTGTCTGTAGCCGCAGTAGTGACAGACCATCACTCCGCCGCTATGCTCACTGAGTGATACATCGCAATGAGGACATTTTACCACAAAACCGCACGCTCTGCACGACATAAATGCCGATTTGCCCCTTCTATTTAAAAAAAGCATGGTCTGCTGGCCATTATGAAGCCTCTCCTCCATGAGCTCCTGAAGCCTGGTGGAAAGAATCGAGCGGTTTCCCTCACGAAGCTCCTGCCTCAAATCAACAATCTCACACTTTGGAAGAGGTCTGTCGTCCACACGCGTATCAAGCTCCAAAAGCCTGTAAACGCCTGTCTTTGCCTTGTAAAAGCTGTCCACTGACGGTGTTGCAGAGCCTAGCACCACAATAGCATCGGACATGCGCGCGTACTCTATCGCCACCTCTCTGGCATGATAGCGCGGCACCGACTCGCTCTTGTATGAATTCTCGTGCTCTTCATCTATTATGATAAGTCCTAAATTTGAAAAAGGTGTGAACAGCGCCGACCGCGGGCCAATCATGATGTCAATATCACCATTCTTAGCTCTCTCAAACTGGTCATAACGCTCACCATTTGAAAGTCTTGAATTGATTATCGAAACCCTATTCCCAAATCTGGCAAAAAAGCGCATCACAGTCTGGTAAGTAAGTGCAATCTCGGGAATCAGCACAATCGCCTGACGCCCGGACTGTATACAGTGTGCAATAAGCTCCATGTACACCTCTGTCTTGCCGCTTCCGGTTACACCCTTAATCAGATAAGTATTTCTGAGACCTGATGCAATGTCACCTTCTATCGCATCGATCACACTCTGCTGCGCAGCATTCAGCACCTTATCATAGGTATCCACGCTCATATGCTCCACAGGATTTCTGTAGCCGGTCTGTGTGATGACCTCGATAAAGCCGCTCTGCTCAAGCGCCCTTATGGTGGCAGCCGACACAGACAGCTTGCCTGTCACAAATGAATACTCAAGGCTCGCCCCATCATCTGCATCAATCAGGGCACGAAAAAGCCTGGCCTTTGCCTTTTGTTTTTTTGCCTCGCAAAGCGCCAGCTGTGCCCTCGCCCTTACCTTGTCTATTTTCAGTGCAATGCTGCGGCTCACCTGTTCCTTAGCCTGCTTCTTTACAGGTATAACGGTCTTAAGCGCCTGATTCATGGTAGAGCCGTAGTTGCGCCGTATCCATGCCGCAAGCGCGATGAGCTTTGCCTCAACAGCCACAGAGTTTGCCTTTATCCCGATAAGAGGCTTTGTCCTTGCCGGGTCGTACTCAGGCTCATCCGTGACCTCAATCACATAGCCTGTGATAGTGCGGCTGCCAAATGGAATATCCACGCACACACCCGGGCGGATGTCGCATAAAAGCTCATCCGGGATGCTGTACTGAAATGTCTTATCCAGTTTTTCGTGGGATATATCCACAATCACGTTGGCATACATAACTGATACTATTTAACTCCTTCGTATTTCTCCTCGCAGTACTTGCAGCGATAGATTTCGTTTTTCTCATCGGAAAGCACGAAAATCTGGTCAAGCTCCTGCTCAATTGAAGTGATGCATCTTGGGTTTTTGCACTTGATGACATTTTTCACCTGATGAGGCAGCTTAAGCTCCATCTTGTCCACAATCTTGTCACCCTTTATCACATTTACGGTGATGTTGTGGTCGATAAATCCAAGGATATCGAGGTCTAATGACTCTATCGGGCACTCTACCTTGATGATATCCTTCTTGCCCATCTTGCTGCTCTTTGCATTCTTTATGATTGCAACTGTGCAGTCAAGCTTGTCAAGCTTTAAATCCCTGTAAATCTGAAGACTCATACCTGCCTTGATATGATCGAGCACAAAGCCCTCATGTATTCCACTAATATTCAGCATATTATCCTCCTTTAGTCCTCAGCCAGTCCAAGCAGTGTCAGAATAAGCGCCATACGCACGTAAACCGCATACTGCGCCTGCCTGAAATAGCATGCTCTCGGGTCATCATCCACATCAACAGAAATCTCATTCACACGTGGGAGCGGATGAAGTACAATCATATCATCCTTTGCAAGATTCATCTTCTCCTTTGTCAGAATGTAGAAATCCTTCAGACGCACGTAGTCCTCCTCGTTGAAGAAACGTTCCTTCTGGACACGTGTCATGTAGAGCACGTCAAGCTCTCCCATGGCATCCTCAAGCTTTTCTACCTCCTTGAACTCGATATTGTTGGCACGAAGCACATCATCGCGCACATAGTCAGGCACCTTAAGCTCCTCAGGCGAGATAAGTACAATCCTCACATTGTCATATCTGATAAGTGCATTGATAAGTGAATGCACGGTACGTCCAAACTTTAAATCTCCGCAAAAGCCGATTGTGATATTATTCAATCTGCCCTTGATGGAACGGATTGTAAGAAGATCCGCAAGTGTCTGGGTAGGATGCTGATGACCGCCATCGCCTGCATTGATTACAGGAATACGCGATTTCTCCGAAGCTACAAGCGGTGCACCCTCCTTAGGATGACGCATGGCACAGATATCCGCATAGCATGAAATAACCCTGATAGTATCTGAAACGCTCTCGCCCTTTGACGCAGATGACGAATCAGCACTGTGGAAGCCTAAAACCGAGCCTCCCAGATTAAGCATGGCAGCCTCAAAGCTAAGCCTGGTTCTCGTGCTTGGCTCGTAAAAACAGGTTGCAAGCTTCTTTCCATCGCACTTGTGTGCATATTTCTCAGGATGAGCCTCTATATCATTTGCAAGATCAAGAAGCTTGTCCAACTCTTCTACAGAAAAATCCAACGGACTCATTAAGTGACGCATAATTTGCCTCCATTCTTTTTCGCGTAACAATTTTTATTACATTTTTTCTATCATATAATAACTTAGCGTAATATTCAAGTTGGCTTTTACACTTTTTTGTTGTAGAATATATGACAGAATATAACTGTTCTGAACGCTTAGCAATTGTATTGAAGTTTTCATACAATTGCGACAATTTCAACATCAAAAAGGAGAATAATATGTCTGTAAATGAATCACAAATCAAAAACACCACAGCCGGCGCAATCGATGATGACGATGCCGTAATCTTTAAGGAGAGAAAGAGACTGCTGTTTCTCGGTCTGCCGTGGACTTTCACAAAATATACCATCACACCGTCCTTTATCACTGTAGAGTCCGGACTCTTGAGCACCACAGAGGATGACTGCTACATGTATAAGGTAGCTGATGTAAAGCTCACCACATCACTGATGGAGCGCATTTTTAAGCTCGGCACCATAGTCTGCTACACAGGCGACGTCACAAACCCTGAGCTTAAGCTCGTTCACGTAAAGCACTCACGCGAGATAAAGAGCTATCTGCTCAAGCAGTCTGAGGCCGCAAGACTTAAAAGACGCACCTTAAACACTGTAGATATCGGTGCGCACGGAGCAGACATGGCAGATTTGGATCATGATGGTATTCCGGATTCTATGGAATAATACAGCCGTTGCTGCGCAGCTGATTTTGCTCATATATGTGTGGATCTGAATAGTTACTTATGTCCATAAATAAAAGGGGATGTGAAAAAACTCAATCGAGTTTTTTCACATCCCCTTTTATTTTTCAGGTAACTATTCAGAATAATTGCACAGATTAATATACCCGTCCATCGTTCTGCAAATAACCAGCCAAATAACTTGCATGAATTTCCATCTGTAGCATCAGAAAAGCTTGACATCTAGCAGCAGAACATCTGCCAGCAAAGGAATGTGGCTAGCAGACTGCAGCACTCGCTGCCCCTGCCACTAGGGCGTCCGTATATGTCTCCCATATCCGAATACCACGAGCCACCATTTTCAATTATCTGCATAAACTGGCGGTACTGCATGTTGTTTGGCTCAAGCGACACTGCTCGCTGTATGTGTTCTATGGCTGTCGCTGTGTTGCCGAGCTTTTGGTTTGCGACAGCACTGTAGTAGTACCACCTTCCGCGTCTCTCAGCAAAAGGTACCTCCTCAAGCACCTTTAGTGCCTCATTGTAGTAGCCGTTGCTGATGAAATTGCCTGCTGCACGCACCTTGGGATTGTCATCCTGTGCACTGCTGCCTGCATTATTGTAGGTATAGCGGCCATAGAAACCACCAAACGGTCCACCTGCTCCAAATGGATCACCTGCTCCCGGTCCACTACCATATGCCCCACCATAGGAGCTGCCGCCGTATGAGCTGCTGCTTCCCGCACCGCCATATCCACCGGCTCCGGCAGCACCGGACTGCTTTTCCTTCATTATCTGGTCATACGCCTGCTGCACCTGCTTAAACTTCTCCTCAGCCTGATCCTTGTTAGGATTGTTGATATTTGCATCAGGATGATATTTTCTGCTTAAGTTCCTGTAAGCCTTTTTTATTTCATCGTCACTTGCACTGCGGCTGACACCGAGCACCTGATATGGATCTATCATTTATGTTTCTTCCTTTTCTTCATCTGAATATACTCATACTTGCTCCACACACCGGAGTATAGAACATTTCTGATTATATCCGCATGTAAGAGAATTGGCAACCTCTCAAATATTTTTGCTGCCTCTGAAAGCATAGATGTCATCATAAGCCGACAGGATTTGTCAAATTTTTCCTGATCATTATTGCAGCAATGCATGAGCTGTATAAGTGGATTATATGACTTCTTTTTCACATCATCCCCAATATCCTCATACGCATCCATTATATAAATAAATTTGCCCATGTAGCAGCCAAATTCCTTCAAATCCTTCTGCCACTCATCCTGCTTCCACGCAAAAAGTATGCCGAGCATCTCTCCTGTCAGCCCCGCAACTGCATCAATATTGGTATCATTGCACTTCTCGCACTCTACAAGCCTTGCAATGTAGTCCTCTATCGCCTTAGCCTGTATCGGATAGCCTTTTTTTGCCTTCTCAAAGTCCTTTTTCAGCATCTCTGCGTATGTCTTCTTCGTCAGGCTTTTATCGTCCTTCCAGTCATCTATCAGATTGTAGTATGCAAGCAGTATGTTCATAGCTGCAGCATACTCTGTAATCTCATTGGTGCGAAGTGTACGCTTCTTCGTAGGGTGCACGCTGCATACAAATCCATCCCGCGTCACACTATCCGGCTCATACAAGCCTGTCAGAAGCACTATGAGAAAAGTCATGTCATAGTTTAGTGCCATCTGTGCACGCCTGCCATACTGCGACTTCATTGTCTGGCACAGCCCGCAATAATAGCTTTGATATATTTTTTTATTTTCCTCGGACAAGGTGTCCTTATTGACAGTTATATATCCAAACATTTCTCTTCTCCATGCTCTTATGTACAGGTATATATATTGACATACTAGCTGCGTCTCACGAACTGCTCCCGGCACTTCGGACAGGTAATACAGATCTTGCCATGTCCTCTTGGCACCCTGACCTCCTGCTTGCACATAGGGCACTTGAAGAACTTGTACTGCTTCCTCTGTGCAAAGCGCTTTTTCCTGCGCTCAGCCTTTACGGTCCACTCATACCTGGCATTTAAAAACTTCTGATTCTCTGCATAGCGCTTGTTTACATTCCTCGAAAATACGCGAAAATACATGTGTATCATCAGTCCTATAGCCAGTATATCAAGTATCGCCGACCTTGTAAATATTGAAACCAAAAGTAATATCATTACTACCCATGACTCAGCCCTTGCAAGCTCGTCCATCCCGTTTCTTCCATTCATAAACCTGATAAATTTTTCTCTCATATTACCGCCTCGCCCTATATTTTCCTATAATATTATGATATGAGGGTCAAAAGGTATTTTGCCCCTCATTTATGATTAATAAGATTACTACATGCTACGCATTCCCGTAATCTGACTACACCTCGAAATCCGCTAATTTTCTGTGTCCACGCTAAGAATTTGAGGTTTTAAATTGCTCTTTACATTATTAAGATAATATTGAAGATAAAAACCGTCAATAGACCTATCGTCTTTTAAGAAACATTTTATATTTCGTTTATTAAAGTTGGTAAAAGGGCTTGATTTTTGGAAAAATGCTTGGTATATTAAATAAATATGCAGGACAGGTGATCGCGGCTGCAGGTGTCGAAAGACCGCAGGTGAGGAAAGTCCGGGCTTCATAGGGCAGGATGCCGGTTAACGGCCGGTGGAGGAAACTCTAAGGACAGTGCAACAGAAATATACCGCCACTTTTGTGGTAAGGGTGGAATGGCAGTGTAAGAGACTACCGCCTTGCTGGTAACAGGAAGGGCACATGTAAACCCCATCCGAAGCAAGACCGAATATAAGCAATGTGGCTGCCCGTCACGCTTAAGGTGGGTCGCTTGAGCGCAGCGGTAACGCGGCGCCTAGATAGATGATTGTTCAACGACATAACCCGGCTTATCGTTTTGCTCAATCAATGGAGGGAGTTTCTGTTTAGAAACTCCTTTTGTATTTTAGTTATTAATAATGCGGAAGAAGTTATTTGAGATAGATTCTTTTGCAAGAGACAGACAACGGAGGAATTAAGACATGGGAATGAAAATTAATGCAGAATTACCATTACCTGCAGACCTGAAGGCGGAATACCCGCTTCCGAAAGAACTGGCAGAGATCAAGAAGAAACGTGATGCGGAGATTCGGGAGATTTTTGAACGAAAATCCGATAAATTTGTTGTTATCGTGGG
>OIYQ01000242.1_pt1 | contig 22233 bp, 18 predicted proteins | sample 1588311 | NCBI WGS metagenome assembly OIYQ01 (sample SAMN03283244) | human gut metagenome | biome: human-associated habitat; material: feces | host: Homo sapiens | place: Peru | collected 2012
CTTGTTCTTTCCATTCTTCTTGAAATGAACGGAACCACAGATAGGGCATGCCTTATGAGATGGATCAATGTCTTCATCATCCTGTTCATATAATGATTCAATAAGCTTATTTACATAATCCCTGTCCTTAGATTTTAAATAGTTTTTTACCTGATTTTCAGTTATCAAAGCACTCACCTGACCTTTTAAGATCATTTTACAACTATTCGAAAAATGATGACTTGAGTTAGGAGTCTATAAAGTAGAAAATCAGGTGTTAAGTTAAATTTAATGATCTAGTAGCAACATTTTTCTTAAATTGAGCGATAATTTAAACTAATTATTTATTGATCCATCAATAAAAAAGGAAAAGTTGCTATAATTGGTAATGTAGTAAACAAACAATATATATATCTAAATTCACAGAATACAGGAGTCGCTACTAATAAGGTTCCCCATATTCCAATTAAAGGAACAAGAGAAAGAGTAGTTTTATTTTTATTACTTATGCCATGAATAATAATAAACATTACCAACCAAATATTGAAACCTATACTTGTAAATAATTTTATAACTGGTAAATTAAATAAATTTAAATAATAATAAAATAATACTTCGAATAATGGTATTTTAACAATTCTTTGTATTCCATAAGAATTTTTTTCAACATAAGAAGCTGCTACCCAATAGTTATAACCACCATTCCAATATCCTTTAGTTTGATCTATCCAAGCCTTTAAGTATTCCCCTGGATACTTTAGTCCAACCGATATCCATAGTTTTAAATAATCAGCTTTATGTTCTGAAAGATAATTACTTTTTTCTTTTGATGTATTTATTATTGTTTTAATTGGATCAGAAATATATGGCTTATATCTTGTTTTTATCTCGTTAGTCGTAACTAATTTATTAACGAGTTTCTCCTGTTCAGCACTCAAATCATTACCATCATAGATTACACGTGAAATTTGTTGAATAGGTATTGATAATGATTCAGCTGACTCAGTGCTCTGAACTTTAAGATTTTTTAGAATAGGACCTCTTAATATCCCTGTAAGTATTATCACACTAGAAAGTGTAATTATAATACGTTTATCTCCTTTTTTCAAAAAGAAACAGATGAAAATAAATGATAATATAAGAGCCAGCCAGCCATTACTACGAAATAGACCGAAACCAATTCCCGATAAAATTAGTATTAGATAATTCACTGGTGAATTATCTAATCTAATAATTCTAGCCAAAACAGTAATAAAAACCGCAACACACATACTAAAAATTACATCTTTCCATAATGTGCAACTATAACAAATATTATAAGGCATAAATGCTATAAATATTAGACTAAAGATAGTAGCTTTTTTTGATTTTGTAAATTGCCAAACAGAAAGTACTATATAAGAAAAACATAGAGCGACAAATAAAATTTGAAAAACACTGAAAAAAGCAATGCCTGCATTTATATTGCCAAAAATACTTATACCGAGATTTATAAATAAACCCATTAATCGAGTGTGCCAATATGGATGATGATTAGAGTAAACCCCTGTCATAATTTGTTTGATTTGAGATATACTGTCTGTTGATACGTTTCCAGGATAAGCTACAAAAAATAAATAAAATAAATCAATAGTTAAAATAAGAAAAAAAGAAAATAAAAATAATTTTTTTGTATTCAAAGTATCATTTCTTTGATATTTTTTCAAAATCTTATTAATTATACTACTTAGCGTCATATACAAAGAAACACCAACAAATAATCCACCAAAAAATATAAAAATCAGTGCATATATATTATTTATAAAAATCTTATAATTCCCACAAGTCACCATAATACTAAAAAGAAGAGAAAAAATTATTGCAGCTTTTTTTTCTTTTGAAATTTCAGTTTGTGTTATACATTTATGGCTTATTGAATAATAATAAATAGAATTTATCCCAAGAATAAGATAAATAGAATAATATGAATCTGTTCTAAAAAGAAACAGAAGCCATGCTATTGACAGAATAATTGCAATAAATCTAAAACTCTTTTTCATTTTAATCATTTACTCCTTATTTTTTTATATTCAGAATTTATTAATTGAAGTCTAAATTCAAATCCTTGCTTATCCTTTTGAATTATAGTTTGTAAAATTGTTCCTGAAAAAAAGGAAATAATAGATGTAATAAATGTAAACCCACATACAATTAAAGTAGGAAATCTTCGTACCAAACCTGTTTCAAAATACTCCAATAATACTGGTAAAAAGAAAATAAAAGAAAAGAAAAATAATAATATGCTAATCACACCAAAGAATTTTCCTGGTTGATAGTTCTTAAAAAGTTTTGCTATGGTACCCAATACCTTAATCCCATCTGGTATTGTATTTAATTTTGAAACACTTCCTTCTGGACGATCACGATAATCAATAACAACATTTTGGATGTTCAAATTTTTATCGACAGCATGTATCGTCATTTCTGTTTCTATTTCAAAACCTTGCGATAATACTGGAAATGTTTTAACAAACTGATAGCTAAAGCTTCTCATTCCCGTCATTACATCTTTTATATTTGAATGAAATATATGATTTATAAAAAATCTAGTTACCGTATTTCCCATATTATGGAACAGTCTTTTATTCTCAGAAAAATATGTTGATGACAATCGATCTCCTACTACCATATCCATTTTATTTATTATTATTTCATTAATCATTTGTGGAGCAGCTTCAGCTGGATAAGTATCATCTCCATCTATCATCAAATAACAGTCTGCATCGATTTCTCGAAACATTCGTCTAATAACATTTCCCTTCCCCTGTTTATTCTCATAACGTACAATTGCTCCAGCCTCACGAGCAATTCGAGCAGTCTCGTCAGTTGAATTGTTGTCATAAACATAAATTTTTGCTTCGGGTAATACTCTTTTATAATCCAAAATAACTTTTTCAATAGTTTGCGATTCATTATAGCAAGGAATTAAAACTGCTACTTTATCCATTTTCATTCTCCCCTTTTGTATTTTAAGAATATTTTAATCTGTACATCTAATATCAAATACTAATTTTAAAAATCTATCGCCATCTTACTAGACTCTTCTTCACTTAACTCAGTAACATGAGTCTCCATAACTCTATATACTCTCTGACACATATTTAATACACTAGGTCTATGTGTAGTGACTATACAAGTCTTATTAGGATGGTTCTGTATAATATTTCTTAATACTTTTCTTTCAGTAGTAACATCTAAAGCACTTGTTGCTTCATCTAATAGTAAGATTGGTGCATCCCTGAGGATTGCTCTTGCAATAGCGATTCTCTGAGCTTGTCCTTCTGAGAATCCTCTACCCCTTTCACCAATCTTAGTATTAATAGTATCAGGTAGTTTAGAAATGAAATCCCATGCACAAGAGACTTGTAACGCATGTATAATTTCTTCATCTGTTGCATTCTGTTTAACCATTCTCATATTCTCTGCAACAGTACCAGATAGAATAGTATTACCTTGAGGTACATAAGCGAACAAGTGTCTTGTGTTCGCATTAGCTTCTACTGCATCACCATTAGATGCATTAATACTTACTCCCCCATCAGATGGTCTAATTAAACCTAAGATCAATCTGATCATAGTAGTCTTACCTTCTCCTGATGGTCCTACTAATGCAACGATTTCACCTGGGTTTGCTTCAAAATCAGAATCAGTAATAACTTTGTTGTTCTCAATATATGCAAAGTTAACATCACTCATCTTAACACTAAATCCATCATCTTTATATGCATCTAACTCACTGCTTTCAGGAATATGAACTTCTTTAGGAAGTTCTACTAATTCTCTGATACGGTGTGCAGATACTGAACTTGTTAGAAATGATGGGATAATAGATACTACGTTACTAAATGCTCCTTCTAGGCTTGATCTTTGTTGTAAGAAGAGTGTCATAGTACCATATGTAATATCTTTAGTCCAAAGTCTAAATAGACAGTAACCAAAGGCTGTTAGGGATACAGCTGTACCTAGTATAGACATAAATACATTCGTCCAGATAGTAAACATGTTATAGTCTAATGAAACATCTTTAAACTTCTTCTGCCAGTCTCTCATCTTCTTACTGTATAATTTTGATATACCAAATGATTTGATTGTATCAAAGTTATAGAATGTTTCTACTTCAAATGTCATCATTTCAGAAGACATTTTTCTTACTTTCATGTTGTATTGTCTCTGTTTAGTGATTAAGAAACGAGAGCCAATAAGCATGAATGGTGCACTGGCAAAAGCTAATGCAGCCATGATCTTATCATAATGCCAGATGACAAAGAATGTAGCGATGAAGTTATAGAGTGCAATAATGATAGTTGGTAACCAGCTAATAGCGTTACCTGATACTGTACCTACATCACTATTGAATCTATTTAATACATCCCCATTACTATATTGGTTAATAGCTAACCAGTCTGCATCAATGATCTTATCAAAGATATCTGCCTGGATATCGTTATTAATATATATACTTAATTTAGCTGTAATACGGTTTAAGACACTACCAAAGACTAAACTAAATACTGTAGAACCTATCATGATACATATCAGGATTGGTAGTTTTGATATCTTGTAACCAGTGATGATATCTATCATGTATTTACCTACTACAGAACTTACTAGTCCTAGAGTAGTACTTAATATACCTAATACAGTATAAAAGATAATAGCACCTTTGTATCTTTTACTATATGAGAAGATCCACTTCCAGTCATCTAAGATTTCTGAAAAGGTACCATCTCTCCATTTTTGAATCAATATGTCTAATGATTCAAAAGAAGTGGATCTTTGTTTGTTGTCGTTGTTATCCATTAATATTCCCCCCTTTTCATCTTGTTACGAATAATGTTTAAAACATTTTTAAAGATATTTTTAAATTTATCAAATTCTGGAGTATTCTTAAAAAAGACATAAAATACTAAATTGCAATCTATACTACATATAATCATTTTTAATAATACAGTTAAAAGTGAACCTGTGTTAATATTAGTCACTGTAAAGAAACATACCAACGCTGCTAATGCAAGAACTAATAAATATTTTAGATATTGAATAATATATTCTTTAAGTGGTTTATCAAAACCAAATTTAAATATTGCGTATGGATCATACCATAAATTAGTCATTAATCTAGCAATTAATGTAGCTGCTAAAATACCAAATAGCCCAAGATATTTACCTAAAATAATCGACATAACAATATTCAAAATACCTGTAAATATTTGTAAAAATCTACCATAATGAAACAACCCTAATGTATGTTTATAAGTCCAAACTGCATTCATCATGCCCACTGTAAAAAAGTTAGTAGCCATTATGATTGGAATGCTTATATCTAACACATATTGTTTTCCAAAAAACAACCTAATAATATCAGTAGAACAAAATACAATCCCTAAAGTAGCCCATCCAAATATCCAAAAGTTCATAAAATTGAAAAATCTAAACATTTTATAAATATTTTCTTTTTTTTCTAATGCATTATGATTTCCTATACTAGCAGTTAAACTATTAAATACTTGTCCTAATAAAGAATTAAGAGTTGTAATAAGTAAAGTGTAGTTAGACGCTATACCCGTAATAGACAACCCTTTAAAAAAAGTGATAAGAATATCATCAGTACTGTTTACTAACAATCCTGATACTTTATAATATGTCAAATCCTTAATATTTTTAAATAACAACTTCTTTTCTTCTTTAGGAAGTGGTTCAATATTTTTATCTTGCATACAAGGAAATCTTTTCGTTGCAAACATTGAAACACTAATATTGTATATAAATGTCCCAGCTGTTTGAATTAATAGATAAGCAAGATAATTTCTAGTTAAATATAATGCTACCATTTGGAAAATACTCTGTAGAATTGTAATAGTATAGTTAATTCCTACAACTATATAATTCTGTTGTGCAGCAATTAATAATGAACTCTTATAACTATAGAAATATGTAATAACAGTATTAAATAAATTTAATAGATATAACAAATAAATACTTTCAGAAATATTTGGTTTTGTTGTAATAATAACATTTAAAAAAGGTAATAAACATAATCCAACTACGCCAATCGCTAAACCGATATAACGATATGCTGTACCATATACCTTCATTAATGATGCAATTTTCTTGTCATCATGTTCAGCTAAAGGTTTATATAATGCATAAACTATAGCACCACCTATACCCAGTTCAGCTAATGATAACATAGTCAAGATATTAGTAAATAATCCATTAACACCTAAATAATCAGCTGATAGATATTTAACGAATACCATTCGACATATGAAGCCTAATATCGTATTAACTACATAACCACCTATACCAGCTATAAGATTAAGCATCGAATATTCTGTTCTAGATTTATTTTCCATATAACCACCTCTTATTACTTATTTAATAATAAATTCCAACTATTCATCAAAATTAAGAATGATTTAAATTTCTTGTTTTTAAAACAATAATCATAATATTTAACTCCTTCGAAATCTATTGAAGTATCTTTTGATTTTGAATAGAAAGAATCATACAAATCACACATTAAATAAAATGAAGCTCTGACAATCTTTTCAGGGAATTTTTGAATTCTGAACCAATTAATTCTGACTTGCTGACAAAAAGTTGCATAGTCAATTTTTAATCCTCTGTCAAAAGACTCTTTATAACAAAAATAAGTCATATAAATGGTATCTAACATCTTTTTATCATCTATAAATGAATGTGATATACCTGCTTCATTATCACGATAATAATACACTACATCATCAATACAAGTGATTTTATTAGCTGAAGGAAATATTAGTGTATTGATAATAGTATCTTCAAAAATAAAGCCTTGTGGAAAACATATATCTTCGAACAATTCTGATGAAATCAGTTTACCCCATGGATATCCTGGAATGGATTTTTCATCTAATATATTATTTTCAATAGTTTCTTTATATACATATGCAAAATTGCCTTGTACAATTTGACTTTGTTTTTTATAAGCACAATCAAGTAATTTTTGAACACAATCTTCTGAAATATAATCATCAGAATCAACAAAAAACAAATACTTTGCATCTATATTTTTAAGTGCAACATTTCTAGCTGAAGATACTCCGTTATTCTTCTGAGTAATAATAGATACATTTTCAATATCTTTATATTTATTTAAAATATTTAATGATTGATCAGTAGATCCATCATCAACAAAAACAACATCATAAGAATAGTCTGTTTTTTGATTCAATATAGAATTGATATTCTTTTCTAAAAACTTTTCCACATTATATACAGGAACTATAATCATAAGATCTTTAATCTTCTCTATATGATTTACCTGGTTAAAGTCTGGTTTATCTTTTAGATAAAAATCATTTAAACATTTTAATGATTCAATTGAAGAGAGTTTTTGATTATGCTCACAGTTAAAATAGAATTGTAAGTTAGTCAATACTTTTCTATACATAATCTCAAACTCCTTTACTTAAACTGATTCTTCCATTTATTAATATTCTCAATAGGCATCTTAATATCTGTAACTAAATCGTTACAAATCATTTTTTCTAAATTATTTCTTAAATCATTTCGATAGATAATAGGTAAATTAGTATCTTTTGCTATACATTCTGCTCTATTATCAATAGATATGATAAGTGTACGATGACAACATTGAATAGATCTAATTCCAGCATGTAATCTAGTACCAACATAATCTAAATTCTTTAATTCAAGAATTTTATTATAATACTCCAAGCCAAATTTTAGACGTGTAACATTTTCTGGTAAAATTAAATCATCAAAATACTGATCATCCTCAATTCCTTGAGGCCATAAATAGACATTCTCATACATTTCACTTAACTTATCCAATAGAAACTGATCATTATCATAGTCTCTATCATAATCTGTTAATGTACAAACAACATTATCTGCTTTTTTTGTAGGAATTGAAGAACATAACTCCTTAGTAATTCCCCACATTGTTGGACATCCTGTATAAAGAACGTTATTTATTCCCATTGATTTCAACATTTCTGCAGAAAAACTATCTCTTACTGAATGTATATATTTATCAGATAATATAGTCTTACAAAATTTCTTTGTATATCTACTGTTTGTTTTACTATTTGATCCAAATCCAACTCCCATTAAAACCATATTTCTATACATTGATACATCCGTATTACGTACCCATAAATGATATGATTCCATAGTACCTGACATAGCATTTGTTCCACAGAACACTTTATATTCTGCATTTTTTAGGAGTTCTATTTCTTCTTGATCAGGTAATCTATGTGTAGAAACATGACTTAAAGATTTTTTCTTAACTGAATCAGGAAGTTGTATCATACAATTTATCATAATAATTTCATCACCAATATTATCGCCATTTTTCGATGGATCCATAAGAACAACATTATTTGTTTCTTTAGGATTAAATGATTTAGCTTTATTCAATTGATGGAATCTATTATAGTCCTCGTAAACAGAGACGATTTTTCCTTTAGTTTTAGATAATACTTTTTTTCCAGCAGCACCAATCATAGTAAAATGTAAATATTTTTCTCTAACGCTATCTAAATATAACATCTTAGCACCAAGCTTTTTTCCAAAAAGATTATTAAATTTTTGCTGCTTCTTTAAATCATTTTTAATCTGATCGTCCAACCAAGATGCTGTGAAATGATGAATAGATACAGATTTTTTGGTAATATTCACTTTTCCTGTCATGAAATTTTTAGGACACAATACTTCAGAGGGAAAAACAATCATATTTGGTAATTCCTGCTGCTTATTTTTTTGTACCAATCCAAATTTTTTTAAACTTTGTGTTGTATAGAAAGGAGATGCAAGCATATTCAAAGTTCCATCTTCTTTTATAAAAGACAATACATCATACAAATCACGCGCAAATTTAATAATTTCATGATGTGGTTCAGCACCAAAGCCATGACCACAATTCACAAAATATTCACCAGTCCCGGTTTCTTCAAAACCCATAAATGCTGGATATTGCAACATATCATCAAAACTTTTTATAATTTCTACATCAGTATCTAAATAAATACCACCATGTTCATAAATAATATCTAACCTTGCATAGTCTGGCACAAATCCCCATTTCTTATTTTCATAAGCTTGCTGCATATATTTATTTTTAGTGAAATCATAATTTGTTTCATTCCACTCTATAATTTCATAATCAGGACAGTACTTTTTCCAGCTATTTATACAAACAAGAACTGATTCAGGTTTTGGTGCACCACCAACCCAACAGTAATGTATTTTTTTTGGTATCATTAGTAGTTCTCCCTTCCTTATAATTAAGAGTCTTTTCTATTTAGAAAAGAAATATAATCAAAATCGTCTAAATAACGTCTAATAAAAAATTGCTTTTTAAAATACAAAAGTACACCTACACCTCCATTATCCTCAAATCCAGGAATATAGAAACTAGATTTAATTTCAGGATATGGTTTATGTGTAAATATCACTTTGTTTTTAAATGGTAATTGATCAAATTTTACCATACTTTCATATGTACAATTATCCCCATCAATTCCTAAGATATATAAGTTATCCCAATTGATTCTTTTTTTTCTTTCATTCCATTTACTTACAGCTTCATCAAAAGTAGAATAGTGATTAAATCTAATTTCAATATCACCTAACATGCCTGTAGGATAATCAAATCTTTCATCATTATATTCTACAATTTCTTGTTCTAAATACCACTTTAGATTACTCAAGAACTTTACATAATCATTCATATCAAAACTAAGATTAATAGTTGGAGACATGAACTTTAGTCCCATATCATAATAAATAAATTCCCCATTACAATTTGAAGAAATAATAGTCATATCATAATTCTTTAGTTTTCTTTTCTTTCTATTTTTATATAGACGCCATTCAATACGTTGAATGATATTCATGTCAATTCCTCCTTTTAATAAAGTTTTGCATGTAATTCAGGTAAATATTTAAGTAAAACTAATCGTACTTTTTGTTTTATAGAAACATTACTTTTTATTAACTGTTTATAGGCAAATAAATAATAAGAAAAAGCCTTTTTAAACATTTCCTTATTACCAGAATCTTTTTTTATTAGTTTTTCTGCCTGGGAAACAGCAGCATATAAACTTAAACAAGCCTCATTACCATAAGGTTGAACATTATGAGAAACTAAAAAAGTACTTCTTAACCAAACAGCTTCAATGAAATCAAAATAATTGTTATTTAATCCTTCATGTCCTAAAATACTACCTTTTCTAGATAAATACCAATATCCATCATATCCTGTTAACGCAACTTTGTTTGCTTTATAACATAGTTCATGATAAACAAATGTATCTTCATAATACTTTCTATATGGAAATTTGACTCCATCAAATAATTCTTTCTTAAATAACTTATTACAAACTGATGGCTGGCTTAAAGTTTGAAATCTATCATTATTTTCTAAAATAACTTGGTTATTGCAAGGCTTATAAAATTCATCATTTGTACCATCATCATAAAATCTAATCATGTTACAAACACTAATTTGGCAACCATTATTTTCAGCAGCATCAGCTAAATTTTCAATAGTTTGTTCTTTTAAATAATCATCACTATCAACAAATGAGTAATAATCACCCTTGGCATGTTCAATGCCAAAGTTTCTAGCATCTGATAACCCACCATTCTTCTTATGTAAAACTACTATTCTATTGTCTTTTTCCAAATATGTATCACATATATTACCAGACTGATCAGTTGATCCATCATCTACTAATATAATCTCTACATTTTTATATGTTTGATTAATCAAACTATCTACACATTTGGGTAAATATTTTTCTACATTATATACAGGTACAATTATAGATACTAATTTATTTGCCATGATAATCTCCATCCAATTCTATAGTCCAATTTTAAGCAAGTTACGAACCTTACATGTTAATACATTAAATTTCATATAAAAGAATAGCCATAATTTTAATTTCTTATTTTTAACAATACTCAAATCTAAAGGATATTGTAATAATATTCTTTTAAAATAGTCTTTAATTTCTTTTGTAATTTGATTACTTATAAAGCAAGCTTGTTCTTGATATAAACAACTTTGCCACAAGTTAATTAAACTTGTATTTTTTAATTCAGGTACATAGCTCACAATATAATTATGTCTACAAATTTTAGAATCAATAGCTTCTAATCTATTATTGATCTTCAATGAGTGCATAACTGATTGGCTCTGCTGTCTATATGCATAAAATTCCTTGTAAACATGAACTAAATTTTTAGAATTCCCGATTGCCTTATAAGTCCAATATTCATCGTCAATCTTTTTTCCTAATGGAAAAAAAACATTTTTTAATATGGATTTTCTATATACTTTGTTCCATATTAGTTGTTTAAACATTTTGTCTTTAATATGTAATTTCATTGCCTCTTTCATTGAATAATGTTCTACTAAATTATTATCCTGTTTATAACAAGCATAATTATCATAAGTCAGCACATAATCACATTCAACAATATCTACGCCATCAGCAAAATGCTTTAATAATTCAGAATACATATCCTTATCGATATAATCATCGCTATCAACAAAAGTAATAAAATCACCATGAGCTATTTCTAGTCCTTTGTTTCTTGCAGCACCTGCTCCACTATTATCTTGATGAATGACTTTAATCCTATTATCAGTTTGAGCCCATTTTTTACAAATTGCTAAACTATTGTCTGTTGATCCATCATCAATAAGTAACAATTCAATATTATTATATGTAGAGGATAAAATAGACTGTATACATTTATCTAAATATTTATTAACATTGTATACTGGAACAATAATACTTAACAATTGCATAAAATCACCTCTTTAATATTTGCTTTTTAATATATTAAAATAATATATTCTATATACTATATTATAAACATTAGGAATTAACATAATCATATATGTCATAATTCTTAATTTTGAATTTAATAAAGAACAATAACGCTTATTACTAAAAATCATTTTTCTTATCTTTTTTTTATCCTTAATAAAATCATCTTCATTAAGAATTAATGAATTATAAACATAAATTAGTGTTCTTAGAAAAACCTTTTGGGTTGTACTTTTATATTTATCATCAGCATCATTTAAAATAATTTCTTTAACTCTGATTGGATCATAAATCTTATACTCGTTCAATTTACTCCTTGATGCAGAATTATCTCTAATGATGTAATGATATTTAGTTAAGTCTTCAAAAATAGATAATTGAGAATTCTTAAATAAATAATAATTGAGTAATAAATCTTCATTTATTTTAATATTAGTATCTAATTCAACATCTTTAAATAAGGATTTCTTAAATAGTTTATTACAAAGACCAGGTTCTATTAAATCACCTTCAAGAAGATCAATGATCCCTGTAGTGTTATTTTGAATCTTTTTAACTTTTGTATCGTAAAATGAATTTATTCTACCATCATTAAAAATCATCTTGTAACCACAATGAGAGATATCCGCATTATATTCAAAAGAATTATTTATTAACACTTCATACATATCTTCTTCAATCTCATCATCACCATCTACAAATCCAATCCATTCTCCATTAGCGTGACTTAATCCCAAAATTCTAGCAGAACTTACGCCGCCATTTTCTTTATGAACTGGTATAATTCGATTATCTTCTTTTGCTATTCTTTTAATAACATTCCAACTACCATCAATTGATCCATCATCAACTACAATAATTTCAATGTTACGATATGTTTGACTTTGTATACTTTTTAAACATCTTTCAATATAATTTTCCAAATTATAAACAGGTACTATAACTGATATTAAATTATTATTCATTTTAATCCTCCAAGCATCTAACTAATACGATAACTACTAAAGTATGAATCTTATCAGCTATTTTAAACATTTAAATACAAATATCAAATTCTATTATGAATTAACTTAATTAACAAAACTACAATTTTAGAAGCAGTTCTTCTACCTTCAACACTGTTTCTTCTGTTTTAAAGTCTTTACCTCTTTCACTAGCTTTAACTCTATAATGATCTAATAATTCATGATTAGAAACTAACTTGTATAAACCTTCATACAAAGCATCATCATTATTTTCAGTAATAATTCCATATTCATTATTACCTAGCATTTCTTTCATACCTGATACTTTTACAGTACATACAGGTATTCCTAATATTAAAGCTTCAGTCGCCGCTGTAGAGAAACCTTCCGCATAACTAGCACAAACAAATAAATCCATTTTACTTAAATATTTATATGGGTTTAATTGATAACCCAAAAGAGTAACATGATTTTCTAGGTTTAATTGAGTTATTTGTTCCTTTAAATTGTTTTCTTCTGGTCCACTACCTAATATATACAAATGAACATGTAATCCCTCTTTAATTAATCTATTAACGATATTTACAACTCTATCAAAGCCTTTATTCGTTAATAATTTGCCAATACCAATAATATTTATACATTCACAATCAATAGTTATGCCAACTACTTCTTCTTTGCTTTTTCTATAAATCTCATTAGTATTATTAGTATTGTATAAAACACCAGTTTCAGCAGTTATATTTAATGCTTGTGTAAAAGTATCTTTTACTTCATTAGAAACACAGATGATTTTATTAAATCTATTATAGCAATCAGTTGCTTCCTTAATATTTCTGAATGAAGCAGCAGCTTGCATTGCATCCTTCTGTTGTATATGAATCCATGAAACTAATTTAGTATTAAAATTAGAACAACCACTAATAATTCTCGCACATGGTCCTTCTAAATACGCTACTTCAATATCATACTTATCCGTGATTAACCATTTATGCAATTGTTTAGGAGATAGTAATTTCATAAAATGGGAATTACCTCTAACCATACGCTTAAAACAGTATTTGTAGTGTATTGAAGAATCTAGAAATTGTTTATTTTCCCCAATATCAAATATACTCATAACTATTACATCAAATTTTTTCTTATCTAAATTATTTACAAGGTTAACTAAAACTTTTTCAGCTCCACCTTGACCTAAATCATGAATTAGAAATAGAACTTTTTTCATATGATTTTTCTCCTTATAGAATTAAAACTAATCTTTAGATTTCTTAATACATTTATTCTTTAATAAATAACCAGGTATAACGCATAATAAAGTCAATAATTTTCGAGGAGATTTTCTAATATAGTATTTTTCACCAGCCAATTGACATTCAGCACAATAATGTATTGTATCCATTACTAATCTCTTCTTAGATTCAGGATATGTCATACATACCTTTCTCCAGAATACAAAACCTCTAGGATTTTTTACATACTGTTTCCACATAGTTGCAGTAGAACCATCTGACTGATATTCTACATCACATAAAACATCATCTAATACTGCAAGCTTATATTCCTGATCTATTAATCTGTATTTATATGCTGTTGGAACATACTTTTCCCCTTCAAATACAGGGTAAGGAGGATACTTATTAATAATATCAGTTCTATATACTAGTTTCTTATCACCAGCACCACCATTTGCATAATATCCACATAAAGTAGTTTCTTTTAAACCTTTTGGAAAACCTTTCCCAATAATATTACCTTCTAAATCTGCATCTAAACCAATAATACCTGCATAACCTAAATCTTTAACTTCTTCCCACTTATTAAGAATTTTATTAATACCATCTTCAGCTAAACAATCATCAGAATCTATACATACATTTAGTAATGTATCGATATGTTCATAAGCTACATTATGTGCAGTATGCATACCACCATTCTCTTTATGAATATATCGAATCTCAAAACCATTATCTTTAGACATCCATTCTTTAACTAATTCCTGTGTATTATCACTAGAACCATCATCTACAACTAACCATATAAAATCTTTATTACTCTGATTTAATAAAGATTCATATAATCTCCCTAAAGTATGTGCTCTATTATAAGCAGGAGTAAATACTGTTAATATTGGCATATATTCTATTCCTCCCCTATTACTTTCTTATATAAACTTATATAAAAGTTTTCTAACCATTTCGCATTTTCTACTATATCAAAGCCAGATTGTTTAATTTCTTCATAAGTGTCTCTACGTGTAATATGACTTAATTCATATATTTTATTAGACCAGACATTGACTGAGTCTTCTAAGTTTAACTGATATACTAAGTCTGTTTTCTTACATTCAATAGGTACTTTATTAGAAATCAAACAAGGTAATCCTGCAGCCTGTGCTTCTATAATAGAAACTGGTAAGCCTTCATATAATGAAGGAAATAAGAATACATCCATTGCCTGTAGTAACTCATTTACATCACTTCTAAGACCTGTAAAGATGACATTATCTTCTAGTCCTAAAGTTTTCACTTTATCTTGAATAGATGCTTTTAGTTCCCCTTCACCTACTAACATAAGATAACTATTAGGATGATTTTTATGGAATTGATTAAAAATATCTATTATAAAAGTGTGATTCTTAGGATTCATAAATCTTCCAACATGTCCTACTACAAAAGAATCATTTGGAATATGAAATTCTTCTCTAATACTGTCTCTAGCTATAGAGTTAAAAGAATATGCTTTTGCATCAATTGCGTTATTTAATACCTTAAAGTTATCTGTATTAAACATCCATTTACCAGCTTGTTCTCCACATGCAAATAAATAGTTCGCATTTTTCGTAATACTTCTTTTAAAAATAAGTTTCAAAGGATACTTTATATCTTTAGTCTGATTACTAGAATGTGCATGCGCTATTCTATAAGGTACATGACATTTCTTTGCTTCTTTTAAAGGAGTACCAGACATACAATCAAGATGTGAATGAACGACTTTATATTCTTGATGGCCGTTGAAAAATTCATCTAACTCTTTTTTATATGATAAACTAATAGGATTTAGTTTTGAAAGATGATAAATTTGACCACCTAATGACAATATTTCTTTATCATAATCAGCTTCAAAATTTCTATGTGTTAAAAAATCAAACTGAACCTTCGAATGATCTATGTGACGATAATAGTTCATCAACATTGTTTCTAAACCACCACGTCCCATATATGTCACTACCTGTAATACTCTTATAGGATATTTCATTATAAATACCCCCACGCAATATGCATCTGATAATAGAAAAATACAAAATAAAATCCATACATCATTACCTTTATTAAAATAGCTGATTTCTTTTCAAACATATGATTGATTAGCCATGGTAATAAAATGTATCCTGTTAATGATGTGTAAATAGGTAAACGACCAAAATAAATACCTGATGTTACTGCAGATATCGCATATAATGCAGTAGTAATAACTGAACAATTGACACATAAATTAATTAAAGGATCATTAGCCTCATCAATATATCTCTTTCCTACGATAGACAGTAGTAAAGGTACTGAATATACAATAACTCGCAAGATATTTGTACCAGTTTTATTCTGCATGATTTCATTTGTCATAATATCACTATACTGCGTTTCTTTTAATGCATTCTCTAAGAATGAAGTAAATGAATTAATACCAACTAACACTATTAAAGTTAATAAAATCAGAAACATTGTTTTCTTATTAAATGCTTTACCTTGAATAATTAAGATTATTGGTATCATTATGAGTGCAGTCTGATGTATTGTGGAAAGTAATAAAATAACTATAATTGTTTTAAAATATTCTTTTTTGAGTATCCATCCAAGGCATGCAAAAATTCCACAAACCGCAATAAACTGTCTAATACCATTAAACATATAAGATAAATAATCAGTAGATACAATAAATAAGAAAATACTCATCCAATAGTCAGATGAATATTTTCTATATGTTTTCATAATAAAAAATATTTGAAAAGCTGCAATCGCCAAAAAGAAAACGACGCTTGAACTACTTATAAAAATTTTAAAAAGAGAGCCCAATACATAATAACCTGTATCTTTTGTTTGTGCTGCTGCATATGCTGGTAATGTTGATAAAGAACTTGCTGCCTCATAAAAAGACATTCTATAAACTTCAGTATCCCCTATTCCTGCTCTAAATCCAGCCCAAACAATATAAGGTACTACTAAAAGAAAGGCACTAAACTTACCCCATCTATATTCACTCTTACCTTCTACTGTTACTAATGTTTTAGGTATTACTACATTTAAGAATATTCCTACAGTTAATAACCATATAAGTAACATCCAATAATTTGTTAGTACCATTCATTTTCCCCCTTCTTAAAGCTTTAATGCATCTATTGTTTCTTTTACTACTTGTTTCTTATCAAACTCACGTTCCATCTTACTTCTACCCTGTTTTCCCATTTCTTCTCTTTGACTAGAAGTGAGATGTAACATATCTTTCATCTTCTCATATAAATCATCAGGATTCTTAACTTCTGTTAAGTATCCTGTCACCTTATCTTCCACTGCTTCCTGACAACCTGGAATATGACTTGTAATTAAAGGTCTACCAGTAGAAGCACCTTCTAATAATACATTACTCATACCTTCATGATAGGAAGGTAATACAATTGCATCACTAGAAGCATAGAATGGTTTAGGATCAGACTGGAAACCATGGAATTTGACGAGTCCTTGTCCTTCTAATTCTTCTACCTGATCTTTATATTCATCCTCAAAGAATCCTACTAAATCTAATATAAAAGATTCGTTATCTTCTTTAAGTCTTCTAATACTGCTGAATAGTTCATCTATACCCTTTTCCTTCATGATTCTACCTAAGTATAAGAAATGAAATGTATCATTAGAAGGATATGGTACATAGCTGAACTTATCTAAGTTAATACCTGCACCATGTAATACAGTAATGTGATCACGTTTTAATATATTTCTATTAATGAATTCCTGTGCATTTGTGTCATTTTCAAAGAATACTGTTCTTGCTTTCTTTAATGCCATCTTATAAAGCATAGTGACAAACATCGCAATCTTCTTAGATTGGAATGCAGTACCTAACCCTTGTACATTGGCACAATAAGGAATACCCATACTTCTACATACTAATCCTGCATAAATATTAGGCTTAATAGAGTAAGTAATCACTAAATCAGGTAATTCTTCTTTCATGAGTCTCTTATACGTATGAAGAAGCTTTAAATCAGTTTTAGGATTCATTCCTCTTCTATCTATAGGTGTATCAATACATTTGATACCCATGGCTTTAAAGTCTTCTTCATGACCTACAAAAGGCATTGAGAGAACAACTTCATGTTCCTTCATTAATGCTTGTATCAGTTCCTTACGGAACTGATACAGCATATAGGAATGATTTGTGATAATCAGTATTTTAGTCTTTGTTAAGAGATCCTGTGCCACCTTCAACCACTCCTTCATGTTTTAGCACAGATGTGATAGTGCCAAAGAAGCACTTAACATCTAATAAGAATCCTAGATGGTCTACATAGTAGCCATCTAGTTTTGCTTTTGTTGTAATTTCTAATTCATCACGTCCATGAATCTGTGCCCAGCCAGTTAAGCCTGGTCTTACATCGTTGGCATGATATTCATCACGCAAGGCAATGAGATCATCCTGATTCCATAAGGCAGGACGAGGACCAATGACTGCCATCTGCCCTAGAAGAATATTGAATAACTGTGGTAATTCATCTAGGGATGTTTTTCTTAAGAAATGTCCTGCCTTTGTAATAAAGGCATCAGGATCATCTAATAAGTGGGTAGGCATATCATGTGGTGTATCTACATACATTGTTCTAAATTTATAGATAGAGAAATAAGTTTTATCCTTCCCAATTCTCTTCTGTTTAAAAAGAACAGGTCCTTTAGAGTCTACTTTAATCCAGATACTTAAGATAATAAGTAAAGGAGATAAGACAATAATGCCACATAGACTCATAAAGAAATCGAGTATTCTTTTAACCCCATTTTTATACATATCTTACCTCTTCCCATATCCATAGCCATAGCCGTATCCATAACCATAGCCATAACCACTTGATGATTCAGTTGTAAAGAATGTGTTCTTATAACCATTCAATACAGCACCTAGAACATTTGGTAAAGTATCATGTAATTCATCTACAGAATCTAAGATATCAGCTGCAGTAGCGTGATCCTGTTTCACTACTACAATAGCACTATCAGCCTGTTTTGCAACTAATAAAGCATCCTGCATCATGAATAGAGGTGGTACATCTAGAATAATATAATCATAATGCTTTCTAAGTTCTTCAATTAAGATAGAAAGTCTAGGTCTTGATAATTCTGTTGCACCATCCATTGAAATATCACTACCAAATATAACATCAATATCATCCATATGAACAATACAATCTTCTAATGAAATAAGTGAATCATTTAAGAAATCTAATGAAGTATGTTTAATATTCGCATACTTCAGAGTCTTTTCTACTGAAGGGTTTCTTAAGTCTAAGTCTACAAGACATACTTTATAACCCTTCTGTCCTAATGAAATAGCACTATTGACAGACACTAATGTTTTACCTTCATTAGGCACAGTACTAGTAAACATAAAGACTGACTGATTTTTAGCTTTATGAGCCTGTTCCATCTTAATTCTAATGTTATGGAATGCATGTCTGAATCCAGATTTCATACCTGGAGAATTAAGTAATAGACTTGCACCAGTCTTTTTACGTTTATCATAGCCTTCTACAAAAGGAATCTTCGCAATATAATCCATACCAAGGATATTTCTAACATCATGCTTATCTAGAATAGTATTTCTAAAGATAGAGGCAATAATTAAGAATAGAATACTTACCGCAAGACCTAACATACCACCATTCATAGCTGCCTTAATATAGTCTGGATTTGCATCAGGACTCTTAGGCATATTAGGATTATCTAATAATGTGATTGTTACATCATCCATAACGTTAGCTGTAACGTTATCATAGTTATTAACAACACAAGTAGCTACATTATAAGCATCCTTAGGATTACTTGCAGTCACTTTTAGAGTAACGAGGTTTGTTCCTTCAGTCTGAGTTGTAGTAATAGTGGCAGGTACTGACTGCACATGTAATACATCCTTAATAACATTCTGCATTTCATCACTAGTAAGTAATGAATTGAATGTAGGAATCAATGAGTTTGAAGATTCTCCATTTTTAGAATCTGCATAGTAATAGACATCCTCCTGGCTAGTAGCAGGAACAAATACGGCTTCACTTGTATAAGTTGTATTAAAGAAAAGTACTTCTTTCATTTCAAATGCGAGTATTCCAATCAATAGGAATAATACAACATATTTCCATAAACGGCGGAAAGCACGGAAGAAACGGTCAAAATACTTCATTAAATCTATTTTCTGTACATCTGAACTTGTTTGATCCATTATTCTCCCCCCTTAGTTCTATATCTGTTATATCCATATCTATAACCATAAGTACCACGCATTGTACTTGGTTCATAAACTCTACTGTTGAATACAATACCTACTACGTTATTCTTAACATAAGTTAAACGTGAAATAGTTTCATTAATCATGTCTTTTTCAGCATAATCCTGTCTTACAATGAATAATGTTGCATCCATCATTTCATTGATAGTCATTGGTTCATTTAATAAGTAAGCAGGGCTGACATCGACAATGACATAATCATATTCTTCTTTTAATTCTTCTACGATAGCTTTTAAACGATTGCTTCCAGTGAGTTTTTCAGAATTATTTAAATCCTGCTGACAAGGTAATAAGTCTAAACCTGGATGATCTAAAGTAACAACCTGAGACTTCCAATGGGATTTTCCTTCAATCGCATTATTTAAGCTTGTATTTGTCTTTAATTCAAAAATCTTATTTAATGAAGGTTTTCTAAAGTCCATATCAACTAAAATAGTCTTATGACCATTCTTAGCAAGTGCTAAGGCTAAGTTAGCACCTACACTTGATTTACCTTCATTTTCATGAGCACTCGTAATCATGAAAGAAGTATAACCATGTTTCTGACTTGATGCTTCTACTTTACTTCTTAACTTATTAATAGATTCTCTATAGAAGAAACTTGTCTTAAGTGAAGTAATAAGAATAGCTTTTCTGTTCTTCTTGAAAGGATTTCTTTTCTTCTTTTTTTCAAAAGGAATTCTTGCATAAAGTCTTGCATTTAACTTCTGTTTAGCTTCCTTATCACTCTTCACTGTATCTCTAAAGAAGTAATATAAAGCGAGAATAAATACGAGCAGGGCACCACTGACTAATGCACCCTTCATAAAGTTACCTTTATGACTGTTGTAGTTGACTGGTGCAGTAGAGAAGTTGCTTTCATCTAATATATTGATTGCATATGGGAAATTATAACGCTGTGTACTTCCTGCATACCATTCAGTTAAATACCCAATCGCATAATAAGCTTCCTTCTTCGTATCTGCAGTCACATTAAAGTTAATAATATTCGCCTGCTGTGTACTAATAGTTGCTGTATATGTAGTAGAGGAGATATCCATCTTCTTCTTTACATAGGCACGCGCATTTTTACTATTCATTAAGTAGTTCAAAGTACTTATATAACTCTGAATCTTATCTAGGTTCTTAAATGTATCTCCCCCACTACCTAATGTAGCAGTCATATTAGAGCCATATTGAGGTACATAGTTGACAGTCTTTACAACATCAAACATACTCCCACAAATAAACATCACTGCAAGAATAAGTACCCATCTATGAAATACATCATCAATAATACAACTTATAACGGTAAGGAGATCTTCATTCTGTTTATTGTTTTCCATATATATCCCCCTTACTGTTCCACAATGACAACAAGTTTAGTTAAACCATAGTCGTCATTGGCTGTCTTTACTCTATAAATAAATTCATACATACCTGGTGTATTAGGATCATAGTCCGTATTAATAGTCACCTGATTCTTTAAGCTAGAATAATCCATCTTATCCATCATAATAGACTGGATATGACTCTTTGCATTCACCTTTGTACCTACTTTAACTCTCATTAAATAAGTATCCAGATTAATTGTCACTGTCTGTTCCTTATTCGTCTGGTACGCCTTTAATGTAAGCTTTGTTTCAGTTCCTGTACTATCACTTACCGCAAACGCAACATAATGATCATCATTCTCTGTATATTCTCTTAATACCTTCACACGAGAACTAATATCACCATCTACACAGCTATAAGCACTCACATAATCACCAAACTGTGCTTTAGAACTAATCCATGAATACACGAGTGCACTATTTAAGTTGATCTGTGGCGCAATATAGTCTTTATACTGGATCTGTCTCGTTACTGTT
>OIYQ01000248.1_pt1 | contig 22109 bp, 22 predicted proteins | sample 1588311 | NCBI WGS metagenome assembly OIYQ01 (sample SAMN03283244) | human gut metagenome | biome: human-associated habitat; material: feces | host: Homo sapiens | place: Peru | collected 2012
AACAACATACAAAGGCCCTGGTCTGAATTAGCCACCCGTCCAAGCACTTTATAACGGCATTCCCGATTCCAGTTCATGAGCCTGAAGATATTTTCCACAAATTCCAATGATGTAATATCCTTATTCACCCAGTTTTCGCCTTTCTGTCGTGCCCATTCAACAGACGCGCTGTCCTCTTCCGGGCACATAATCAACGCAAGCCGCTTCTTATTAGGGTGCAAAATCGGAAGGACATACTTGATTCCTTCAAAAAGCCGAATGCACGCCATATTAAATTTCATAACACCATATTTTATGCTCACTGCAGGTTTATTCAGCATGGAAAACTGGGTGCGCGGCGGAAGTTCATAGCCATCGAACTTTTCGTACTCCAGTTCTCTTTTATGTTCTTTCCGTATCTGTGCAAGTTCACGAATCAAGGAGATTTCCCGAACGCTCAGTTCCTGCGCCCTGCTTTTTTCTTCCATTCTATAAGTTCCTCCTACATCGACATCAAAAGATCATCCAGTTCACGTTGAACTTCATTTCTGCTTGGAATTGCACCAATCATGGGATTTTCTACGACTTGGCCAGATTCCATCACATCACTAACTGTAATGCTCTGAACCCATTTACTCCGATATAACCGGCATTTCAGATTCATCGAACAATTTTCTTGTTCATACTGATTTTTCCCAGTCAAAATCCGGGACTCATCTAATTCAAAAATCAGAAATTTTGCATTTCCCTGACCCCGGCAGATACCACGGCACTGGTAGCGGTAATTCATTTTCCAGTTCAACGTTTGAAAGACAAGCCCAGAAAATGCTCTGGCTGAAAAAGCACTATGAACGTCATTGTCATCTCTCCAGTGCATCGCCGTTGAAGAGCCCTGATCGCTCTTTCGCAAAATCACGACCTGCAGAATCGGATGATAGAGTAGTTCCACATACTCGCAGTCGTCCAACCGGGTATGGCAGGCCTTGCTGAAACGGATTCCATTTTTAGAAACCGTCATAACCGGGCTGCTTTGATTGATAAAACATGTACCAGATACCGTCAAATAGTCAGATGACAATGCCGTATCCGGCTTCTTTCCAGACCGCATTTCTGCCATATTGTTCACTTCGACCACTTCTTCCGGCAGATAGGCACTCAAACAAAGGCTGCGGATGCTTTCGGCATTGATGCCACTCCAGTTCGGATGGATGCCAATAAATCCTTTCAATGCTCCCTGCTGGATTACCGTAATATCCTGCACACCGCACTTTTTGCTGCTGGATGCCACAAGATGTGCAGCTCGTGCGATTTCTGGGGAAACAATCGCTTCGTGATGTTCCGGAACGTAGGCAGAGCAGCGATTCCCGTTATTCTTTGTGACTTTGCCTAACTTGTAGTCCACCACGATGCTCTTCCGGGCTTCCAGATCACCCCAGCGACGTTCGTTTTTCATGATGTTCGCCACCATCATGCCATTCCACTCCTGCCTGCCGCGCAGGGTGCTGCGCTTCTTCTGCGTCAGGATCATTGCAATCTGTTCGTAATCATAGCCCTGAATAAACGCCAGAAAGATAAAACGTACCGTCTTTGCTTCTTCCGGCTCAATCGCAAGCTGTCCATCCTTCGTATGCCGATACCCCATCAGGTCAGCCACCGGGTACTGGCCTGTCATAATACGCTGATCATACGAAAGGATCATCCGGCGACTCTTGTTGCCCGATTCCCAATCTGCCAGAAGTGCTTGAATGTCCAAACTATATTGGCTGCTTGGATTCAGCGTGTAGATGTTTTCAGTTTCAAAGTACACGCCAATGGGATGTGCCGGGTGCATGGTTTTCAGTGCTGCGATCTGCGTCATACAATCCGAAAAATTTCGCGCAAACCGCGAAATGCTGGCGCAGATAATCAAATCCATCTTCTGGTCTTTGGCATCTCGCATCATTCGCTTAAACGCATCCCGTTTCCGCAGTGAAGTACCCGATTTTCCTTCATCGCTGTAAATATCCTGCAAATTCCAGTTTTCCGTTTCTGCAATCTTTTTGGTGTAATATAGAGTCTGGTTTTCAATGGAAGAAATCTGTTCTTCGCTGGAAGTGCTGACACGGGCATAAACGGCTACACGCTTCAGGTCGCTGTCGTAAATCGACGGTGTCGGTTTCGCCGGACGAAAGTAGTCTTTTGCCGTTTTCTGGCCCTGTTCTGCCTGCTTATGGATTCTGTCACGAATCTCTGCTTTTCGCCTTTCAGATTCCAGATGCCGGCTCTGCCAATCCGCTCCACTCGGCAGCACGTCCACATCTTCTGCCGGGATATGTTCTACGTTCATTTTTCTTCAGCCTTTGTCATTTCATGTTCCAGTCGGATTCTCCACTCAAGATAATCTTTCCTTCGGATCGATGTATATTTTTCAGCCAAATCTTTCAGGCTCTGCCGCTGGTTATCAACATCAAGAATGGTGTCGATTCTCTGGTCATCATCCGTAACAACATCCACTCGAATCTGCATGTCAAACAGATATTGCAGCAAAAAACAGAAATCACAGGTGTTTGCTGCAAGGTAAGCTCTTGTCTGCGAGAAAATCAGATTAACTTTTCCTTTTTTGCAGTCCTGAAGCAGATGTACCATTTCCGGACACTTGTAAATTTCCTTATTTCCTGTGATGTCAATATAGACACCAACCAGCTTTTTATCGGCATCATCCTTGAATTTTTCGGCGTAATAGGAGCTATGATAGGCCATTGCTGCATCCTTAGAGCGTTCCCACAGTTTTGCAAGTTTCACATAGCCGCCAACTTTATACCTGTGGTCCATTCACAGCACCTTCTTCCGGCTGAACACTCCAATACCATTTCCGCTTTTTCTGGTAGCAGTGGATTCCCATTTCTGTTTTTACCATCCGCGCCACTCGTTTGCTGACACCCTCATTGTCCAGACGGCAATAAATTTCATTCGCGCTCATATCGCCTTTTTCAAGGAAATGCTTGATCCAGTAAACAGCTTTCTGCTGTTCCGTATCAAATTTTGGTTCGGTATCTGACTGTTGACTTTCAAAGGACAGCGGCCTGCATTCCAGCCACCGAAAGCCCTTGTCGGCAGAAATAGAAAAGCGGATGTCTTCTGCCGTAGGCGCAAGACTGTTTTTGATTTGATGTACGATTCTTATATCAGGATTCTCGGTATCCCTCTCCACCTGTAGGACGCTTCGTGCTGCTGCTACAACATCAATGCTGCCAAGGCTGCGGTACAGCCCTTTGGAGCCTTCTTTTTTATTGAGGTGCCCAATCAGAACAATAGCGCAGTCGTAGCCAGCAGCCCACATTCCAAGACGGCGCATAAGTTTCCGTGCCCTGCCTGCGATCTGCAAATCGGAATCACTGCCAAGATAAGCCTGAATCGGGTCGATCACGACCAAGCGTGGCCGGAATTCAATGATTGCCTGACGGATACGCTCATCGTCCAATGTAAGGCCGTTATAGACTTCTTCATTGATGAAAGCGATCTTCCCGCAGTCTGCTCCGCAGCGTTCCAGACGGGGCTTTATCGTGTCTGAAACGCCATCCTCGGAGCACTGATAAATCACTTTTTGCGGCGCACCAATTTTGCATCCGTCCGGGGTCTTACCTCCTGTTGAAAGTTCCGCAATCAGATTCATCATCATGGTGGATTTTCCATCGCCGGGATCACCCTGCAGCAGTGTGATTTTTCCGATTGCGATAAACGGATACCACAACCACCGTACATCCGTTGACTGAACTTCGCTATACAGTGTCAGCAGCCGTTCCATTTCGTTTTCCCCACTTTATTTTGCAGTTTGATTTCATGCTTTTATTATACGCTTATCAGATGATTTTTTCTGTGAACCAGCAGTTCACTTGTTGCTCAAAATGTGAACTGCTGGTTCACATTTTGGCCTCAGAAGCCATCTCCGCTAGAGGGAAAAAATAAGAATTCTGACTTCTATGCAAATTGCCTCTTCGGTTCCTCTTGATTCATTTCTCCATAAGTCAAATAATTAAAGTATCTTATGCGGGCATTTGAAAGGAAGATCACTATATGTCCGTAAATCGTACTTCTCTAGGAAAACGGATCAGCTTCTACCGTTCAAAATCGAATCTTACGCAAGAAGTTCTTGCCGCAAAAGTCAACTGCAGTCGTGAATACATTGTCCAAATCGAAAATGGCACAAAGGTTCCAAGCCTTTCTGTTCTTGTCAAAATTGCCAACACGTTATCCGTTTCCGCGGATGAGCTTTTGCTCGACTGTCTTGAATATTCATCTTCCTCTGCAAACTCTGAAATTCATCGCTTGCTGTTGGACTGTAATGAAACTGAACAGACTGTCATTATCCGCATGGCAAAGGAGTTAAAGGCCATTCTTGTCAGCCTTGGAGTCTAACATTATTTCGCAGTAAAAAGCACAAAATAAAACGACCCGCATAAGCTGCAGACGCACCCTCGAATTCTCCTGGGTGCTGTCTGTGGTTTATGTGGGCCTCCGTTTTTAAATGCTGAAACTCGCTATATACCTTAGTTCAAGAAGTCGCTGCAATCACTTTTCCTCATAGCTGTTCAATGTGTCCTCAAATGTAAAATGAATTTTCACACGTTCATTGTTGAAAACCTCAATGCGGTCAATAAAGGTTTCCACCACATTCTGCGACAGGTGCATCACATCGCCTGCTTCTCCCACAGTATCCACTACGGCTTGCAAATTATCCGTGTCCTTCTTCACAGGCTGGAAAATTCGATTTTTCTCGGTGCGCAGCCGTTGAATCTGTTCCATCCGTTCATCTTCCTGCTCTCTGTAGGCATCTCTCTGCCGGATAAATTCTTCCTTGCTCATGTTTCCATCAGCATACTGCTCATACAGTGCAACGCGCTGTTTTACGATTTCTGCCTTTTCTGCACTCAGCTTTTCTTCCTGCCGTTCCAGTGCGGAAAAGCAAATCAACGCTTTGCGTTCCCGTTCGTGCAGGATTTCCAGTACATGCTCTGCCTGTTTTATCTGCGCTGTCAGCGCATTTCGGACAATCTCTTCCAACATTTTCTCAGAGATCGGGATTCGCTTGCAGGGGCTGTCCACCGCTGTGGCTGAAAATCTGCAGTTAAAAGAGGGACCAAGTTTCTTGAGAACACGATATTTCATCAATTTCTGGCAGTAGCCGCAGTAGACCTTGCCTTTCAAGGGATACTGGTGCTTTGTGTAGTTCCCGGCCTGGTGGTTCCCATGCTGCAGCATGATGACCATTTGTGCCTGTTCAAATTCTTCCGGGGTCACAATGGCGGCATGGCTGTCCTCAATTCGTACCTGCTGTTCCAAAGGAGCGCGCAGGACCCGATGCTTACAGGGAACAGGCATAATGAATTTTGCGCCCACATAGGTTCCCTTATACTTCTCATTTTTCAAAATATGGTAAACCGTTCCGCTTGTCCAATGGCTGCGCTGCAAGTCCCATGCTTTCTGCTCGCTGTACACATGGCTTTCCGCCACATGATACGCTGCCGGGGTCGGAATCTGCTTTTCATTCAGGATTTTTGCAATGACACCTGTTTTGTTGCCCTGCAATGCCAGTTCAAAGATCAACCGCACATATCGACTGGCTACCGGGTCGAGGATCAGCTTATGGCAATCGTTCGGGTCCGGCAGGAATCCAAACGGGCGGTATCCTCCGAGATACATTCCTTTTTTCTGCATCACATGGTCGGCTGCTGCGATTTTGGCGGAAAGGTCCCGGCTGTAAGATGCGTTGATGATGTTCTTGATGGCTACTTCCAGTCCGCGTACATCGTTCCCGGCCTGCATTCCACTGTCATACCCATCGTTGACAGAGATGAATCGAACGCCCAGCAATGGAAAAATGCGCTCCATATAATCGCCTGCTTCGATGTAGTCGCGGGCAAACCGGGAAAAGTCCTTTACGATAATCGTTTTCACCTTGCTGTCCTGCGCATCCTGGATCAGCCGCTGGAACGCAGGGCGGCTTGTAGAGGTGCCGGAATAGCCATCGTCCACATACTCCTGACGCGGCTCTGCAGCCAGTTCCGGGCGAGCCATGATATACCCCTCTACCAGTCCGCGCTGGCCCTGAATGCTGTTGCTCTCGGCCTTATCAGCACCCACATCCTCGTCTGCAAGGGAAAGCCGGTAATAGGTTCCGATCATCTGCTGCTCACCGCCTTTCAAACGTATAGATCAATTCTGCCTTTACAATTTCTGCTGCACGATTTTCCAGATTTCTCATACGGCGTACCCACTCCATCTGATTTTCTTCTTTCAGTTTTTCCGATACGTGCTCCCGCCGGCTCAGCTGCTCGATCAAAACCTCATATCGTTCCACTGCCTGCTCTTCCACATTTGCTAAAACAGTATCCAGTTTTCCGCTCAGCAGCAAGCTCTGGTAATAGGCTGGTTTTCGCAGTTTCAGGTACGCCTTGTGCAGCATCCCCCAGCGGCCAATCGGACGGGTCCGTGGCAGCTTCAAGGCTGGCAGGTAATAATCGCCAACCAAAACATATTCCATGCCTGTCCGGGCATCGTAGATTTTTTCTTTCATTGTCTGTCCTCCTTTTTCGTTAAAACACAAATTCCGTGTAAGTGCTTTTCCTGCGGTCCACCTCAATTTTCTTTACATACTGCTGTAGATTATCTGCCGTTAAAAGAACCTCTGTGCTGCCTGCGATTTGCTTTTTCTGCTGCAATTCTTCTTGAACAACGGCCAGTTCTTTCTCTTTTTCAGCTTTTGTCTGCTTCAGTGATACGATTTCATTTTCTACACCTTGCTTCAGTTCCAGAAATTTTTCTTTTGAAAGTTTTCCGAGAACATACTGCTCATAGCTACTGCGCTTCTGTGATTCCAGTCGAACGATGCTGCCCGATAGCCGTTCCATTTCACGTTTTGTAGCTATTTCTTTTGATTGGAGTTTGCTTTTTCCAGAGCTTTTCCGTACCAGCTTCTGCAAATCACGGTGTTCTTCCATCCGCTGGTGCAACTCCTTGTTAATGCCGTTCCAGAGGTCTTTCTCTGAAATTGAAACATGGCAAGATGCACAGTAAAAATACAGCGTACCATCACTTTGCCAATGACAAACCAATTTTTCTCCACACTTTTTGCAAAAGATTCTGCCTTTGAAGATGTTCGGATTGTTCTTTCTGCGCTGTCTGCACCACTTTTTCCGCTCTTCCTTGACCGCTTGCTCGGCTTCCCGCAATGCGGAAACTTCATCAAACAGTTCCCAGCTGATAATCGCCGGATGGCTGTCCGGCACCATCCGCCAGCTTTCCCGTGGATTCTGCCCGATTTTCCGATACGTTTCATCGTAGGCGATGCGGTTATACACCATGGTTCCGGTATAAACCGGATTTTCCAGCACCTTTGTCACGAAAGCTGGCTGCCATGCAGGGTCCTTTACCCGTGAGGTATTTCTCATATAACCCAACTGACATCGGCGCGCAAAAGGTGTCGGGATTCCCTGCGTGGACAGCTTCTTTGCAATCTCACGCTCTTTCATGCCGGATTTCTTCCAGAGGAAAATCCGAACTACCACATCGCTGACTTCCTCATCCAGAATCAAATGATTCTTCTGGTTCTTTTTGTAGCCGAACGGAACAGGGGTATAAATTTCTCCCCGTGCTTCCTTGGAACGAAAACACGACTGGATTTTCTGGGACAGATCCTTCGAGTACATTTCATTGATCATGCTCTTGATCGGCACCAGCATCCCGTTCCGGCTCTGGCTGTTCAGGCTGTCATAATTATCATTGATGGCGATAAATCTTATGCCGAACAGCGGAAACACCTGTTCCAGATACTGACCTGTTTCCACAAAATTACGGCCCAGTCGGGAGAAATCCTTTACCACGATACAGTCGATTTTCCGCTCCTGCAGTGCTTTCAGCAACCGCTCAAATTCCGGGCGATCAAAATTTGTTCCCGTGCACCGTTTGTCCGCAAACACATCCAGCAGCATCAGATCATCCCGGTGGTTGATATACTCCTTGATGTAGGAAATCTGTACTTCCAGCGATTCTGCATCCCGAAGTACATCATCAAAATCGGATAGCCGTGCGTAAATTGCCGTGTTCCAGATACGATGCTGCGAATTCTCGGCCTCCCGCTGCGCCGCACTTACTTTCTTGCTTACTCTTGCCATAGGTCAGCCTCTCCTTTTATGCAGATGCTTCATGCTGCCCCATCTGCTTTTGATGCAGTTCTTCCAGCAGATCCGCGATTTCATCGTGGAATCGGAATGTAATTTCCACCCGGTTGCCCTCATAAACTTCGATTTTCTCAATCAGTTCGACGACCATCGGACGGGTAATTTCTTCCAGTTTCCGATACTTGCGGTACATGTCCAGAAATGGATAGGCATTTTGAGCAGTCTGCAGATTTTGCTGTTCCGCTTCCAGTTCAGTGATTTTGCGGTCATATTCGTCTATCCGCTTGCTGTACAGTTCGTTGTAGTTCAGAAAATCCTCCCGTGTGAGGATTTCGTCTGCATAATCTCCGTACAGTTTTTCCTTAATGCCTTGTGTATGGGCTTTTTCTGCAGTCATCTGTCGAATCTTCCGTTCGATACGCCGTACACGGTAGGGTTCCTGCTGGGCCTGTCGGATACTTTCTACAAACTCGGCTTCCTCCATCACGATCTGGATCTGCATCTGAAGCGCGTTCCGCACGATGTTGTAGAGCTTTTCATCCCGCAGGTTATGGCTCGTGCAGCTGCCTCTATTCTGCTTGCTGCCGGAGCACTGATAATAAATGTACCGTTTGCCTTTATAGCTGGCCGACCTGCGAACCAGCCGACTGCCGCAGTCCCCACAGTAGAGAAAGCCTGCAAACAGGGCCACCGTTTCGGCATCGTTCGGCCTGCGAGTTTCGGTTTCCAGAATCCGCTGCACCAGTTCAAACTGCTCCGCCGGAACGATTGCTTCATGGGTGTTATCCACGATTACCCAGTCCCTCATCGGCACGTTCATTTTCTTTTTGGAACGATAATCCAATCGCCGGGTCTTTCCCTGTACCAGTTTCCCGGTATAGACCTCATTGTGCAGGATGCGGTCCACTGCCTTGGCGGACCACGGTGGCTCATCGCTCTTGCGGAAATGCAGGCTTAGTTTTGCGCCGCTCTGCAGCTTTCGTGTCGCAGGAGATGGTGCTTTCTCGGCATTCAAACGGTCTGCGATGCCTTGATTACTCACGCCGTTGATTTTCCAGCGAAAAATGTTCTGCACCGTTTCCGCCGCCAGTTCATCTACAATCAACTTTGTATGATTGGCAGGGTCTTTCTGGTATCCATAGGTTGCAAAACTGCCCACAAAATCACCGCGCTTCCGTTTGACCGCAAGCTGACTCTTGATTTTGACGGAAATATCCCGGCAGTAGGCATCATTGAGCAGGTTCCGCATTGGGACCATGATGGAATCGCTGGTCTTCCACGCAGATTGACTGTCATAGTTGTCCGTCACTGCAATCAGCCGAACCCGCATGACCGGGAAAATCCGTTCCAGATAGCGTCCCACTTCAATATAATTTCGACCAAACCGGGATAAATCTTTCACCAGAATACAGTTGATGGCTCCCTGTTCCAGTTCCTGAAACAGCTTTTGGAACGCAGGCCGTTCAAAATTCGAGCCGGAGTAACCATCGTCCACAAACTCATCCATGATACACAGTTCCGGGTGATCTGCGGCATAGGCTTCCAGCAACGTCCGCTGGTTTGCAATGCTGTCGCTCTCTGTTTTATCGCCATCCTCACGGGATAAGCGTAAATACAGGGCTGTACGATAACGAGTTGAATTTTGCTGCGGTTTCTTCTGTAACTTTATATCAGGGCATAACAAAAGCCTTCCACCTCCTTAACGAATCGGCAATACTGTTCGTCAGAGAAGCGAAAGGCTCCACATTTATCTATGTAGAACAAGCCTGCCGAGCAAGCTTTACTCAGCTGGCACATTCCTATTTTCTTACCCACAAACAGCTTACCAGAATCATCATCCTTTGTCCAGTGCTTTATCGCATTAAAGTGCGAAATTTTTCTGTGTGATTTTTCAGCAGCTTGCCGAAATCTTTTCTTTCAGCTGGCAGACTGAAAACACCTGCCAATGCGCTCAGACAGTGTGCTGCTCCCTCTCGGTGCAAAATTCAGCTTCACAATGATTCCGTTGTCCAGATAGCAATAAGGATTTCGGACTTTATCCAGCAGATTTTTCTGCCTTTCCTCCTGCGGCAATCCGTATTCCACTGCATCCTGCGGCAGTTCCTCCAGTTCATGCTGTTCAATCGTGCGGATGTCCCGGTTCTTCATCTGGTGGATCTGCTCCAGCCAATTCATTGTGCCGTTTTCTTTCAATCGCGTACCTCCCATTCAAGCCAGAAGTGTTTTCAGCAAGTTCAATTTTGCCTGTCCTATGTCCTTTCTCATGCTGGGGCCTGTGCAGGCAATCGGGGTACACAGTTCCAGCAGACGATCATAGATACGGGCGCGGGCGGTATCCTGCGGATTCTTCAACTCCGTCAGGGTCAGGTTCGTGGTAACGATCAGCGGTTTCCGGCTGCGGTAACGGCTGTCGATGATGTTATAAATTTGCTCCAGCGCATATTCTGTGCCGCGCTCCATGCCGAAATCATCAATAACAAGCAGCGGATACCTGCACAGTCTGTCCACAACTTCGTTTCGTCCGGCAAAGGCACTGTTCAGTTCATTCATGATTCGGGCAAAATTCGTCATGCAGACTGCCACTTTCTGCTCCATCAGGGCATTGGCAATACAGCCCGCCATGAAACTTTTGCCTGTACCAACGCCGCCCCAGAGCAGCAGCCCCACATTCTTCTCCCGCATTTCCGGCCAGTAGTCCACATACCGCTGTGCCAGATGCATCTGTGGGTTCTGCCCATGATCGTTTTCAAATGTCCAGTGCTGCATCGCCCAGTCGGTAAAGCCCTGCAGCTTCAACCGCCGCACGTTCTCGTGATGCAGCCTTGCCCGCTCTTCTTCCTCCTGCCTTTCCCTGGCTTCTTGTCGGCACTGGCATTCAGCCGGATGGCGGTCACACCCAAACAGCATTCTTCCGTTTGGGAAGAACGCTTCCTTGGGGGTATTGCAGCTGCCGCAGTACAGCAGCCCATCTTCTGCAACATAGTCCTGCGGTTCCACAGAGATCGTCATAAGCCTGTCCATCGCTGTCTGGATCGTTTCCGTCATAAACTTTCCTCCTCGTTGTAGGTGTAGTCCGGGATGCCTGTTCCCGGTTTCTGTTGTTTTTTCTTCCGTGCCGACCAGCTGCGCAGGGTCGCTGCATGGTCTGCGTACTTCTTGCCTGTAGACTGCATATAGGTTGAAAGGTCTTCAATCAAAGCATCCAACTCTGTGATTTCGATTTTCAATTCTGAATAATTTTCCAGAAAAACATTTCGATACCGCCCATATGCTTCTTTGGTTCTATTTATTTTGTTCCATCTCAGGTTGTTCTTATTTATTTGGTTAGGTGTGCAGTTTTGCGCAATCGTATTGCTCACTTTTGAGCAATCAAGCTGCTCATTTTTGACCATTCCGATTGTGCATCTCTGCACAGTCTGAGGAACGCCGAGAAATATTTGATTGGGTTTGGAAAAGCCATTGGACCGCCGTTCGATCAGTCGTGCAGCTTCCAGTTCCCGCAGAGCGCGGGTGACACTGGAAATACTGCTCTGCAGATCTGCCGCCAGTCCTGCCAGCGGATAGAGCACATATGCCCGGCCCTGCGCATCCACCCAGCCATTCTTCTGCGAAAGGGTCATGCGGTCCAGCAGCAGAACGTATGTCAATCGTGCCGTATGGGAAAGGCTCATCTGCAGCAGAAATTTCGGATAAGGAAAATACGCGGGCAATGGGGTTTGTTCTTTGATGTACTCTTTACTCAAACTTCCTCCTAATCGTTATCAAAAGTCCCTGCCGAATGGGAAAGCCCTGCACGGGCTTACGCATCCGGCAGGGTTCCGGGGTGCGGGGTGGAAGACCCTGCTGCTTACAGGCTCATATCATAGCTGCGCTTCTTGCGTTTTGGTTGACGCTCTCGCTGTTCCTGTCGAGCCTGCTCCTGCCTTGCCTTTTCGCGGACTCTGGCCTCCCACTCGCGTTTCCATGCAAGGTCGGATTTCATCTCATTGGTTTTTCGGAAGATGCTGTACACATTATCCGATGCAATTTCCAGATGCCGAGATTCTTCTTTCAGGGGAGCATATGCCTTTTTCCTTTCCGCGATTTCTTTGGTCAGTTCTTCTTTCCGTTTTTTCAAGGATTTCAGCGATGGCAGCTTTCCATCGTTTTCTTCCCGGAAATATTTCACGGATTCTGCATAGGCATCCAATTCCTTGGAATGCTCTGCACGGAATTTTTTCTTAAAAATCGCCTTCGCAAATTGCTGCTGAACCTCTTTTGTAGAAAGGTACTGTCCCGCATAATGAATCTGTTCATTGGTTTTGTACAGTTCATCCTCTGCCTGTGACAGCCGCTCATACGCTGCCTGCGCATTGGCCTGTGCTGTCTTACACAGATCGTTCAGTTCCGTCAGGTCGTTGATGTCGTTTTCCTGTACCCATACCAGCGTTTCAGCCATCTTCTGCAAATTACTGATTTTGACCTTTAGCGCATAGGCCAGATTTTCCTGTGCCTTGACATTCTCCTGCAGGTCCACAACGAGCCGCAGCCTGGTTCTGGTCGTAAAGATCAGTATGGGGTCTTCCTTGTACCGCAGATTCTTCTCTGCGTTCTGAATGAAGAATCCTTCCAGACATTCTCTTTTGCAGCTTTCTCCCAGAGAACGCTCCGATATGAACTTGTTCCGTTCCGGCGGCAGATAGCTGTAACGTCCACGTTGTGTTTTGACGAAAACGTCATATTCATCCTGCAGGATGTCTTGAAAATCTTCATACGAGATTGCTTTCTCACGGGCAGCGGCAACGGCATCCCGGATAAGCTGTTTCTGCGTTTGAAACTTTGTCGGGTTTGGCGTAAATCCTTTCTCTTCGATTTCCTGCTTTTTCTCATCCAGCCGCCGCTGTGCCCAATACTCCGCTTCGGTCACACCCGTTCTGGATGGCGACAGCAAATCGACCTGATGCAGAAATTCACGTTGGCATAAGTCCATGAGGGATTTCTGCAGATACTTCATGTACTCGTTCGTCACATGGTGCTTGTACCCTGCCTTGCAGTCAATGGGTCGTTCCATAAAGGGTTGCTGAGGCACATCCCATTTTCGCAAACTGTTGATTACGATATGTACATGAATATTGCCGCTACCATTATGACCGTCCATGTGCGTACAGACCAAAGCCTGATGGCCAGGAAAGTTGGCTTTTGCGTATTCCAGTCCAAGCTCCTGTGCCCGTTTACCCGTCAAACAATTTTCTGTGCTGTCCCGTGGATCAAAGCTGATAATGTAATGGTGGCTTTTGATTTCATTCTTGTTTTTGTTCTTCTGGTATTCGCGGTTCAACTGCTGGCAGGCTGCATCGAAAGAATAGGGTTCACAGTTCAGGCCGTCCAGATAAAACTCATCTCGCATGATGCGATTTCCGTTTTTGTCCAGAATTGGCTTTTTCCGAAGTTCGTCATGCTTGAAAATCAGATATTCCAGCGCAGCACCATAGTTGGAACTCTTACTTGCGATATGCTTTAAGATTGCCATAGTTCTTTCCTGCCATTTCTGCGACCTGCTCCCGCATTTCAAAAATACAGGAAATCACATGATTGATGTTTTCGAGCATAGCGCGCGACTGGATGCCCCCACTGTTGAAGAACGCTGCGATCTGGTTCAGGTTGTTCCCGATGGCGGCAAACTCCCGTGTAATTGCTTCGATCTCATCCGGATGAACGTAAAACACATACGAGGTATTCACGCAGCCTTTCATCAGCATCTGCGCTGCAAATTCAGAGAGAGTCATTCCGGCATCTTCTGCCTGCCGGTGTAAAAGTTCATGTGCTGTTTCTGTAACTCGTGCGGAGATTACTTTTGTCTTTACGATAGATTTCACTTTTTTCTTCGTTCGTGGCATGGGGTCTCCTTTCCAAAATCAAGAATTTGATTTTCCCGGCAGTGCATCTGCACTCCGGCTGTGACCTGCTACGGCAGGCCACCAACAGGCAAAATCATGTGATTTTGCACGATGTGAGGGCATGGGGAGCACAATCCCCATCAAGATGCCCCGTAGAGAAACCGCCCGTAGGAGCGGTTTCGTATACAAAGGCGAATCTTGCTCTTAACTACCGTCCACTCTGTCCCAGCCCGTTCCTGCCCGATTCTCTCCGACGTGTTTTCCGGTAAGACGCGCAGAATGCACATTCAGTACCAGAGGTATCCTGCTGGGGTGGCTCATGAAATTGTCAAGGTGCGATGTAGCTTTGTAAAGGATTAGGAATTTTCGGAAGCGAAGCCAACAGCAAATAGGTCTGTTTGGAAAAATAGTCCTTATACCCTATACAAACTTTAAGGGGGATTTTTAAACCGGGTCTTTTGAAAATTCAAAGAAAATTCATTTTTCCAACATTCCCCTCTACCTATAACAATCTAAAAGGGGTGTTTGGCAACCAGATTTCAAAATTTTGTTGGGGTGCCCAATTTTAGAGCATAGATTTTGTTCATTTTCCACTTATAAAACTAGAGGAAAGCCGTTTCACAAAAGATTTTGAAAGCCCCTACACTAATAGGAATCCGCAGAACTGTTTTGGAATACAGTTTTGAAAATTCCACAATTTTGGACAAAAAGAAAAACGGCAAGGCTCACCTATTGAACCTTACCGTCATCCATAGAGATGTCTTATAAATCAAAAATCCTGCGGCAGACAGGTGTTGCACCTGCTTATCGTGGACATATTGCTATTTTAACATTGTGTTGTTCATGCACGGGTAACCTTGACACATCCGTGTCAGGACGATTTACTGAACGATTTCTTCATCTTTTCTTTCGCTTCATCCGGCACATCAATCAAGCCGAACCGATAGAACATCCCGTAAATATAAGTCACGCCCCGGATATCACCTAGAGCTTTCGGGCGGTCTACCACTTCTCCTACCTGTTTAATATTGCCCAGAGCCAGCAGAACAGAACTCCACGCCAGACTTTTACTGTTTTCTCTACGATCGATCCACAGTTCCTTTGTGTATTGCCCATTCCGGCCCTTTCGTATTTCATAGGTAAAGGGTAAACCTGAATATGTTTTGAAGCGCACACCAGTATAAAGAAGAACCACCTCCCACAGATGCTCTTCTGTCGGCTCGGTTCTCAGTTTTCTTACCGCTCTGTATCTCCGCTGCCGCTCTGCTCCTACGCTGATTTTCTCTTTATCTGCTGTGCTTGGGAAGTACACGCCTTTTTCATAAGGCAGGTACGATGTGACGGAGGCTTTGGAAAGTTTAAGAACTGCTGCAGTTGTTAGTGTGGCGGTTTTGTAGTCTTGTGTTTTTCTATACTCTTCAAAAGTGTTTTTCACTTTCTTCGCCGCATTCGATTCATACACTCCAGCTGTGATGAGCAGCTTCCTCACTTTGATGGGGTTTAGAGCTAGCGCATCTGCGATGGATTGGAGGGAGCAGTCCTCCTCATAAAGCGCCACAGCCGCATCCATCTGCTCTTTCAGATTCTTCCCGGCATCGTATTCAGGCTTTAACTTTTTCCGTCCGCCGCCTGGTTTCCGGGGCTTATACTTTCTTTTCTCTCCCATAGCTCATAGCACCAGTTCATACAATTTGAACGTCATCTCACCTACCACATCATAATAAAGTGTCTTGGTCTGGATATATTGAAAGCCCAGTTTCTGATACAGCTTTTCGGCTGTTGTGTTGTTCTCGATCACATCAAGTCGCAATGCCTTCTTACCAACTTTTCTTTCCTGTTCAATTACATTCTCTACTAATCTCCGCGCCAGTCCTTTTCCGCGATGATCCGGATGAACTGCCAAAACATGAAGAACGATTACCTCATCCGAATCAATCTGCCACGGCGCATCTGAATAGCCATCGACCTTTTCATCATTTGCTATGACACACGCTGCGATTTCATCCCCATCTACCAGCACATACAGGTCTCCCTTATCGATGCTGTCCTGTATCATCTCATCAGATGGGTGGATACCTTTCTTCCAACGTGGGAATGACGGGTCGTCCTTCTCCTGGTCAATCAAGTTCCAGTACAGGGATCTGATTTTGTAAAACTCTTCTTTTGCTGCCTTACGGAATATCATTTTATCCATCCTTTATTCGTGCAGTTCCAGCGGCAGGCCGTCCGGATCATGGAAGAAAGTCATTTTCTTGCCGGTATAATCGTCAACACGAATCGGCTCACATTCAATTCCCACCTCTGTCAACTCATTCACTGTCTGCTCCACGCTGTCAACACAGAACGCAAGATGACGCAGCCCACAGGCTTCCGGTCGGTTCAAACGCTTCGGAGGATTTTCCTCAGCGAAAATCTCAAGCTCTGTGTGTTCATTGACACGCAGATCCAGCTTCCAGTCCTTGCGCTCCGGGCGGTAGTTTTCTCTGATGATAGAGAAGCCCAACTTGTTCACATAAAAATCCTTAGCTGCTTCGTAATCAGATACAATGATTGCAATGTGGTGTATTTTAGATAAGTTCATATTTTCTCCGCCCCGTTTCTTTTAATTTTGTTCTTCTTTTATTTTCGTTATAAACTATATAATGATCTTCAAAATATACCGTGTGAACTCCTGGAGTTCAGTTTGTCCACACGGCATTTATTTTTTTCTTGGATTCTTGTTTATTTCAGCTTTTCAAGGATCTCATCTGCACTCATACCGTTTGCCAGCAGCTTCTTCAGTACACTCTCGGCTTCAGCCTTCTTTGCTTCTTCTGCGGCTTTCTGATCCGCTTTGGCTTTCTTGGCTTCGAGCTTGGCTACTTCTTTCTCTGCGGACTTCAGTTCGGATTTCTTAGTTTTTAAGTTGGCTTTTTTCTCTTCGATATCCTTCTGGATTACCTCTACCTCTGCGGTAAGAGTCTGGATGACAGACTGCTTCTCTGCGATCTGGGACGCGATATCAGATTTGGTGCGGTTCTTGCTTCCTTTGGTTCTGGGCATAATATGTAGACCTCATTTCTATGTTCATATTGTATTGTTTAGCCGTACTTATTTCTTATCCTTACAGTCCTCTTCATCCTGAGAGAATTGAAGATATTTTGTGCCTCGTATAGCGTCTGCATAATATCCACCGTCATTTTTTGTGCTTAGCTCCGCTGTACCTCGTACCATACTTTCATCCATCGGTCCACTTTTTCTGCTCGCCTCAAGTGCTTTTCTAATATCTTCTTTATCTGACATTGTTTTTCCTTCTTTCTTTTATATTCCTATAAAAATGCTAACCACCGCAAGGGATATTAACGTCACCGTGCTCACACAAAATAATCCAACACATTTGTTAAATGCTGTGTACTTCTTTTCCAAAATTGCATTATTGTTATCTGTGTTCTGAGCGTAAATACTTCCGATAAATCTTACCGCTGTCGTGTCCTTTTCATCCGGCAGACCTTCAGTTAATAAAAGTCCTGCATCTAATCGTCCGAATCTCATGCTTCTTAATAGATTGACTGACATAATAAGCATCGCAATATTACTTACAATAGCTATAACAAGTAAGATGGCATAGATTATTATCCCATATAATTCTGGTTTCGTTTGAGGCAAATTCACATTTCCAGCTTTTTCGATTTGTGTTGTCAACAGGACAAATATAAATGCACAAGCCGCCAATAGAATATACACCTTATTTTCTAGCTTTTCTGCACGTGTTACACAATAGTCATATTCAGCTTTTATTGCTTCAAAACATATGGAAGCACTTGACTCTTCATTATTTGTTGTGTTTGCCTCCACATCAGCTACTTCCACTTGGTATATCTGATCATTTACCTTCACATTATATCTGTTTGTCATCTATTCACATCTTTTCATTATCACATCTTCACATCTCAGCCAATCCTTAGATTGTTGCCTGCTGCTCACCGCGTAGAGGTGTGTGATTATTAGAGCAGTGAGAGCCACGGTTTTCCATGGCCCCAGAGTCAGGGCACCACCTGAGCACGGTCAGTCTCATTTGCCCCATTATATCACAATTTCATCCAGTTTTACAGATGCTTTCTTGCCTTCATCGCCACGTAATACACTAAACCGCCGAGCACTCCACCTACTGTGTTATAAAAGATATCTGATAGTTGGAATGTTCCTAGCCGTAGTAGAAGCTGTAGCATCTCAATGCTTATCGAAAAGATAAATGCGATCTTTCCGCTATACCACAGTATCTTCTTCCAGCCGTTTCCTATCTTTTCTTCGAATGTCCACATCACTACTGCTGAAAACGGCACCATCATGATCACGTTCTCGATGCACTCGGTTGTCAGCTTCTGTTCGCCGTTCACGGTCTCCCAGATGTCCCAGCCACCCATGACATCGGATAAAGGATTCATCCACAGGTTCCGATTTAACAGGGTTCGGAACAGAACAAGTGAGGTCACAAAAGCCAAGAAAAACAACTTCCGAAAGAACACACTCTCTTTGAACATCTGATACCAGGTCACTATGGCACTCTTCCAACCTTTGCCTGCCTCTTGAGGCTCATACGCATATAGATAGAAGAACATGGCAAGGAAAGAGAGTAAGATTGAGAATCCAAACGGTTCATAGAGAGCAGTCAGGATGTTTGTTAGGATTTTGGCCAATACTTTTATTATTTCCATTACAGATCACTGAACAAGTCAGCATTATACACGCCGATCTCCAGCATCTTTTTAAAGCTATCCTTTACTGCTGCGACATCCTCATGGTAGGTCATGCCGTACCAGGTGTCGTTAGTCTTCAGCACCTTTACGGACATCTTGCCCTGCTCCAGCAATTCACCGATGAAGATAGGAATCAGATACTCCGCTTTCAGAGGATTGCCCGGTACTTCCTTCTCGAAGAACTCTTTGAAGCCTTCTTCCAATACATCCAAAAACTCCGGTGTTAATCCCCACATATTCATGGATACCAGAGAATTCACATCAACAGCTACACCGTCTGCCTCTGCTCCATCTGCAGTCTTTACGATGTTCTTGGTTTCCACAACCTCAGTCAGATTGTTCTGCTCGTCCATCTTGCAAATACCACGAGTCACACCACCGTTATCGGACAGCGTGTTCTTCAGTACAAAGCCAGCCATGCAGGACTTGCCACCATTCACCAGATACTCATGTACGGTTTTGAAACCTTCCTTGCCGTAGTAATCATCTGCATTGATGACGATGAACGGAGTATTAATCACATTTTTAGCTGCAAGCACGGCCTGTCCCGTTCCCCACGGCTTTGTCCGGCCTGCCGGAAGTTCTCCCGGAATATCATTGATATCCTGGAAAGCATAGTCTACAGTTACGTCATGAGAAGAGCAAATGGAGGCAATTCGGTCACCGATAACCTCTTTGAACTCTTTCTCGATATCCTTGCGGATGATAAATACTACATGATTGAATCCGGCTTCAATTGCATCGTGGATTGAGTAGTCCATGATAATATGTCCAGCATCGTCCACTGGCTCCAACTGCTTAATTCCTGTTCCGAAGCGACTGCCAATACCGGCGGCCATGATAAGTAACGTTGTTTTCATAACTTCTTCCTCTTACTAACTTTTATTCTACTGTCACACTCTTCGCTAGATTTCTTGGCTTATCCACATCCAGGCCCTTGGCTACAGACACATAGTAGCCGAGTAGCTGCAGCGGGATCACTGCCAAACTACCAACAAAGTGCTCGTCTACTTTCGGCACATAAACCGTGAAGTTTACCTGATCTTCGATTTCATACTTGCCATAAGTAGTGAGCCCCATCAGATAAGCACCACGGCTCTTGCACTCCAACATATTGCTGATAGTCTTTTCATAGAGTTCGCTCTGAGTCAGTACACCAATGACCAGTGTTCCTTGCTCGATGAGGCTGATCGTACCGTGCTTCAGTTCGCCAGCAGCGTATGCCTCAGAGTGGATGTAGCTGATTTCTTTCAGCTTCAGACTTCCCTCTAAGCAGACAGCATAGTCAATGCCACGACCTACGAAGAACACATCATGTGCATTGGCATACTTTGCTGCGAACCACTGGATGCGCTCTTTATCTTCCAAAGTTTTCTGCATCTTTTCCGGGAGAGTCAACAGTTCAGAAATATAGTAGCTGTACTGCTCTTCAGTGATTTTTTCTCTAACCTTCGCAAACTGAACCGCCAGACAATACATAGCCGCCAATTGTGCACTGTATGCCTTAGTCGTTGCAACAGAGATTTCCGGGCCTGCAAGGGTGTAGAGCACTTTATCTGCTTCGCGGGCAATGCTACTACCGACCACGTTGACGATTGCCATTGTGGTAATGCCCTTCTCTTTTGCAAGTCGCAGTGCAGCCAGTGTATCTGCCGTCTCACCAGACTGGCTGACAACGATCACAAGTGCCTTCTGATTGAGTGGCATTTTACGATAGCGGAACTCAGATGCAAGTTCCACACGCACCGGGATATCCGCTATATCTTCCAGCACATACTGAGCAGCCATACCCACATGCCATGCAGAGCCACAGGCAACAATATATATCTGCTCGAAATTCTTAATTTCGTCCTCAGTGATTTCCACGCTGGACAGGTCGATGACACCGTCCTTGATGACAGAGTTCAAGGTATCTTGGACAGCTTTCGGCTGCTCATGGATTTCTTTCATCATGAAATGCTCAAAGCCGCCTTTTTCAGCCGCCTCTGCATCCCACTTTATTTCTGTGGTCTGTTTCTCGATCTCATCACCATCAAGATTATAAAAGTGAGCTTCACCCGGAACGAGCCTTGCGAACTCAAGATTGCCGATGTAGTACACATTGCGAGTGTATTTCAGAATTGCAGGGACATCCGAAGCTACATAGGTTTCGCCATCCGCAATACCAATGATCATCGGGCTATCCTTGCGCGCCACCCAAATCTCACCCGGATAATCCCGGAACATCAGTTCAAGAGCGTAGGAGCCACGGACACGTACCATCGTCTTAGCAATGGCATCGATAGGACCAAGATTGTACTTTTTATAATAGTAGTCCACCAGCTTGATGACTACTTCAGTATCCGTCTGACTATAGAACGTATAGCCATGCTTCAGCAGCTTTTCTTTCAGTTCAGTATAGTTCTCGATGATGCCGTTATGTACGCCAACGACCTCAGACTCCACTGTACCAGAACCAGAACGGGTACAGTTACCTGAAACATGCGGATGTGCATTGGTTTGGCTCGGCTCACCATGAGTTGCCCAACGAGTATGACCAATACCACAGGTTCCTTTTAACGCCTTACCTCCATCTGTTTTCTCGATCAGATTGGACAGGCGTCCCTTCGCTTTCACGACCTGTGCCAGATTTTCTCCGTCACGGACAGCCAGTCCGGCCGAGTCATATCCTCTATATTCCAGTTTTGACAGACCATCCAGCAGGATCGGTGCTGCCTGTCGATTTCCAGTAAAACCAACGATTCCACACATAGGTTTATCCCTCCCTTTATTTAATCTATTATACTTTCCCTTTTACGCAAAACGACTCCGGATAATTGCCAGAGTCGTCATTGACTTTACGCCTTATATCCCTTTTCGCAAATCACGTTGACCACTTCGTCAACATACTTCTGGCATGTATCGTGGTCAGGTGCTTCCACCATAACACGAACCACCGGCTCAGTGCCGGACTCACGCACCAGAATACGGCCGGTATCGCCCAGAGCCTCAGCAACTTTAGACACTGCTTCCTGCACTGCCGGATCATTCTGAGCAGCCTTCTTATCAGTTACACGGACATTCTCCAACACCTGCGGATAGATCTTCAACGGTGCGGCCAGCTCACTCATAGGCTTCTTCTTCGCCAGCATGACCTCCATCATCTTCAGACTGGTCAGGATGCCGTCACCGGTGCTGGCATATTTGGAGAAGATGATATGACCACTCTGCTCGCCGCCAATACGGCAGCCGTTCTTAGCCATGTACTCATAGACGTACTTGTCGCCCACAGCGGTCTTGGCGTAGCCGATGCCCTTCTCATCAAAAGCCTTATACAGGCCAAAGTTGGACATGACCGTGGTAACGACGGTATTGGTCAGCAG
>OIYQ01000249.1_pt1 | contig 21968 bp, 21 predicted proteins | sample 1588311 | NCBI WGS metagenome assembly OIYQ01 (sample SAMN03283244) | human gut metagenome | biome: human-associated habitat; material: feces | host: Homo sapiens | place: Peru | collected 2012
CATTCTATTCGGTATTGAAGACACAAGACCGATATATCAAGTTTGCATTCCTCACAGGTGTAACCAAGTTTGGCAAGATTAGCGTGTTCAGCGACCTCAACAACCTGACGGATATCTCAATGGACCACCGCTATATCAGCATCTGCGGAATGACAGAGAAGGAACTGCTTACGAATTTCAAAGAAGGTATCAGCGAATTAGCGTCTGCAAATGAAGCCAACGAGACAGAAACCATCGATAAGTTAAGAATGCGTTATTCTGGCTATCACTTCGAAGAAAATTCTGAAGAAATATACAATCCTTTCAGTGTACTGAACACGTTAGCAAATTCACGCTACGATGACTATTGGTTTAAGGCAAATACTCACACATTCCTCATAGACATTCTGAAGAAGCATGACTATTGCATTACAGACCTCAATAAGGCACAGATAAAGGCCAATATGATGAACAATGTGGATTCCAATCCCATTCCGGTCATCTATCAGAGCGGTTACCTAACAATAAAGAGTTACGACGAGCGATTCAAGAACTACCAGTTAGGCTTCCCCAACAAAGAGGTCGAAGAAGGTATTCTCAACACCCTGCTCCCCCATGGCTGTAAGACTGCGGAAATGGATTGTTAGGAGTTGAGATAAGTTATTAATAGAAAAAATGTTATAAATAGAAAAAGAACATAACAATGAAACAAGAAGCACAAACACAAAGAGTAAATTACAAACTTGTTTTACAAGAAATATGGAAACGACGCAAATTGTATTTTATCGGTTTGCCTATAGTTTTAATATTATCTTGCTTGTTTATTATTTCTATTCCAAGAACGTACTCTTCGGAAACAAAGATGGCTCCAGAAGTTGACTCACCAAATTCTGGAAGTACTTTAGGTTCTTTAGCATCTTCATTCGGATTTGACTTATCCGAAATTCAATCATCTGATGCCATAACTCCATTACTGTATCCACAGCTCATTGACGACAATGGTTTTATTTCAGAATTGTTTGGCATAAAAGTTATAAACAAAAAAGGTGACATTAAAACCGATTTATACACTTACTATAAAAAATACCAACAATATTCGTGGTGGGCAAAAGCGATAGGAGCTATAACTGATTTATTTAAATCAAAGAAGTCCACAATAGTTTCAGGGAAATTTAATCCCTATATTCCATCAAAAAATGATGATGAAATTATGTCTGCTATAAGAAAATCAATAAACATTAGCGTTGACAAGAAAACGGGAGTGATAACAATTAAAAGTAAAGCACAAGATGCACTGGTTTGCAAAATAGTAGCAGATTCCGTAAGAGGTCATTTACAGCAATACATCACTAGATATCGAACCAACAAGGCTAGAAAAGACTATGCTTATTATAAGAGTCTTACCGAAGAGGCTAAAGCTCAATATGAAAAAGCAAGAAGACTTTATGGTGGCTATGCTGATGCAAACTCAGATGTTATATTAGAAAGTTTTAGATCAAAGCAAGAGGATCTAGAGAACGATATGCAATTAAAATATAATACATATTCTACATTAAACACTCAACTCCAAGCTGCAAAAGCCAAAATACAGGAAAAGACTCCTGCTTTTACACTTATCCAGGGAGCTGCAGTTCCCATAAAAGCTAGCGAACCTAAAAGAATGTTATTTGTTTTAGGAACGATGATTTTTGCTTTTATTCTGATAAGCATATATGTACTTAAAGATATTATTAAAGAAGAATAAGGAAAAATGACTAATAGTAATCAACCATCATCACAACGCATTCTATCCAATACGATAGTTCTATTTCTCAGGATGCTATTTTTGACAATAGTCAACCTGTACAGCATTAGAATTATCTTAGGAAGAATGGGAACAGAAGACTATGGTATATATAATGCCGTAGCTGGTGTCGTGACTATTTCATCCTTTATCAGTGGGGTCTTAGATTTAGCTATCCAACGTTTCTACTCATACGCTATGGGAGCTAGGCAAAAAGACCAACTGGTAAAAATATTCTCCATCAGTATCAAATGCTCCGCTATTCTTGCAGTAACAATCTTTATCATGCTAGAAATAGCTGGGCTCTGGTACATAGAAAACAAATTAGTAGTTCCTATTGGAAAAATAGAAATTGTAAAAATGTGCTTTCATTTTGCCGTTATTACATTTCTTTGTACTATCTTACAAATTCCATTTACAGCAACGATATTTGCTCATGAGGATATGGGGGCATATGCTTCTATCTCAAGCGTAGAATGTTTATTGAAATTACTAGTGGCCTTTTTAATTGGAAGAGTATTTCTTGATAATCTCTCATTCTATTGTCTGGGACTCATGCTTGTTGCTATCCTCATATATATATGTTACGCATTATGGGGATATACCAGATATGAAGAATGTAAGCATTATACCAATGTCAAAGAAAATGATTTATACAAAAAGATATTATCTTTTTCTGGATGGACCTTATTTGGTTCTTTTGCCAAAATAACAATGGTTCAAGGAAGCACACTTCTCTTAAATTCATTCTTTGGTCCTTTAACTAACGCATCTTTTGCCATAGCATTACAGATAAGCAATGCATTTACAACGCTAAGCAATAACATGGTGCTTGCAGTACGTCCAGCAATGATAAAATCATACGCAGAAAAAGACGAAAGTTACTTGCAACTATTATTTAGTTTTAGTAATAAGTTTATGTATTACCTTCTATTAATCATCGGTTTACCTATGATAACAGAAATGCCATTAATTGAAAAGCTTTGGCTTGGAGATTCGGTCAATCAGGAGATAATCCTATTCTCACGACTTGTAATAATATACACAATATGTTTAGCTATGAACAATCCTATCACGATTATCATACAAGCCACAGGTAATATAAAAAAATATCATCTCTGTGTTGAAAGTATAACTCTAATGTCACTACCTGTAGCATGGATTCTATTCCATTACCATTATGAATCGTATCATATATATACAGCAACGACAGGAGTTTGTATAATTGCACATATAGTTAGATTACTATGCTTAAAGGAAAGTTATCATACTTTTTCTATTAGAAACTATTTTGGTACGTTCATTATTCCTGCGAGCGCTATAACTATCATTGGTTCACTAATTTATAAATATATGCATGAAATAAACGCCACTGATATTATCAGGCTATTGATGGAAGTAATCATACTACCAATCATTCTAATTGCACTGACTTATATGGTTGGACTCAATAAAATGGAAAAAAATACGTTTAATAAATATATAAGAATATATTCAACTCGTAAATGCAAGATACAACAATAAATAATATACTAGCATGTAGTTACCTTTTACTATGGGTAACAACATTTATATGGTACCACTTCAAGCATCATTCCATTGATGCTGGAAGCGGTATTATATTAATGTATATTCTCTATGGCATCATCTCTATAGACTCATTGAACGACCCTATTTTTTCTATGTCATTTAATAACCTAACATTGTTTCCATATATTTATTTATATGGGATGATGATGTTAGCTATACTTCCTATCATCAATAACCATTTTCATCCTACTACAAAAATTGCAGATCCAAATACAAGGATACTTAATTATCTGTCCATCATGATAATCATCTGCGGTCTATTACTGATACCAAATATTATATCAAACTTTGGTACGGGAATCGTTAAGTTATTTACTGATGCTGATGCTGGTAAGGATGCATATATGGAAAGTGCAAAAGGAGCTGAAGATACGGGTGCTGCCATATCAAATATACCAGCAGTCATTTTCAACGCATTCTCTGATATCGCTATATTTTTAGCAATGTATTACATGACTTTAAATTCAAAGAAGATAATAACTTCATTACTTTGGTGTACTGTAGGAATTGGTATATTAATGCCAGTCATCAATGGACAAAGAACAGGAGTTATCACAAGTGTTCTCACTATTTTTGGAGGATATCTTCTTTTCAAAAAATATCTCGATAAGAAAGTGAATCTAATATTTAAGCGTGTCGGAATTATTTCCATTGCGCTTATCATGTTGCCAGTTGGTGCCATTACTGTCAGTCGATTCGGAGATAGAGCAGGTGGAACCGTAACCAGTTTTCTCAATTGGTATATAGGACAAGGAAGTCTCTACTTCAACAACTATGGATTGGACCCAGGTGGTACAAGAAACGGAGAAAGAACAGCAAACTTATTTCTGCGTATAATCAAATCGGATGTCCCCAAAAACTATGTAGAAAGAAGACAGAAATATCCAAATCTAGAAATTGACGATTATTATTTCACTACTTTTGTTGGTGACTTTACCATTGATTACGGACCAATCATTGCTGTAATTATATTTCTAGCTATATATGGTTGGATGTATTATAAGACAAAAACAAGAACAGATAGCATAACACTTCACCAATTGCTATTGCTCTACATTACGATGTGTGTTAGCATGCAGGGAGGCATGTATCTGTTCAACTATTCAGACACGGCAAATTTAAAAATAATAACATATATATTTTTATATGGGTACCTAAGGTATCATGAGGTACTTTTGAAGAGATTCCCATTAAATACAAAACAAAAAGAAATAAAGAAATGACACCAAGAATTATAGCATTATACCTCCCCCAATTCCATCCGATTCCTGAAAACGACAGATGGTGGGGACCTGGTTTTACAGAATGGACAAATGTAGCAAAAGCCAAACCTTTGTTCAAAGGTCATCAACAGCCAAGAATCCCAGCTGATTTAGGCTTCTATGATTTACGTTTGCCTGAAACACGCATACAACAGGCAGAATTGGCAAAAGCAGCTGGCATCGAAGGATTCTGCTATTATCATTATTGGTTTGGACACGGGAAACAACTCCTTGAACGTCCATTCCATGAAGTAGTAGAAACAGGTAAGCCTGATTTTCCTTTCTGTATATGCTGGGCGAATCATACATGGAGCAATAAAACATGGGAGAGCAAGTCTGCCATGCAAAAGAACTCTACACTTATCAAACAGGAATATCCTGGAAAAGATGATGACATTGAACATTTCATGTCATTGTTACCAGCATTCAAAGATCACCGATATATGAAAATAGATGGCAAACTACTCTTTGTCATTTATAGTGTTTTTGACTTTCCACATGTTGACAGATTTTTGGAAACATGGCGTACGTTAGCAAAAGCACACGGATTGCCAGGTTTTCATTTTGTTGGTATGACACCATCAACGTTAACCTTCAAACTAGACAAAGAAGGTAATCACGTTAGGACTCTACCAAATCTGGAAAGCAGTAAAGACATTTATGAATCTGTCTTAAATATGGGTTTTGATGCTGTCAATTCTTTTGGAAAGCGCAGAGGCGAAATGCTTTATGAAGGGAAATGGAAGAATCTGTTTAAGACAGGTCTTAGATATCTCGGTCTTCCCACAGGAAGTATCAAATATGACTACGCAAAAACCGTAAGAAACTATTTTGCTCCTGAAGATACATGGGAAAATGTCTATCCTACAATATTACCCCAATGGGACAGGACGCCACGCGTAGCAAGTCAGGACGGCATATATGTTAATGCAACTCCGGAAAAATTCAAACAGCATATCCTGCAAGCTAAAGAATTTATCAAAGAGAAAAATAAAGAGCATCAGATACTTTTTCTCAAATCATGGAATGAATGGGGAGAAGGTAACTACGTTGAACCAGATATTCAATGGGGACATGGTTTCTTGGATGCAATAAGAAATACATGCAAAATAGAATAAACTTATATGAAAGATAACAAGATGAAATGATTCATACTGCAAAGAAAAATGTATGAAATTCATTACTTGTTTTCACATCTCATTTAAACAGAAATCATGTTTATTGTTTTATATTTTATTCTATCATAAATTATTAAATAAAGGAAAAGATAAAAATGAATCCAAAAATTAGCGTAATCATCCCAACATACAATCCCGAAGATTATCTTTGGGATTGTCTAGGAAGCTTAGAGCAACAAAATCTAAGTAAAGAATATTTTGAAGTAATTGTTGTTCTCAATGGAGAGCAAGAACCATATTTTTCGTTAATAACAGAAAGAAAAAAGAATTATTCATTTCAATTAAAACTGCTATACTCAACGCAAAATGGAGTATCAAGAGCAAGAAATCTCGGAATAGAACAGGCAAAAGGGAAATATGTATGTTTCCTTGATGATGATGACATGATAAGTTCATATTATCTTCAATCATTATTAGATAATGCAACTCCAAATGGAATCACAGAAGCAAATGTCATAGCATTTATTGATTCAAACAAGAAAACAACTTATCATTATTTATCAGTTGCTTATAAAAAATACTATTCCTTTACAAAACACAATTTAGTTAACCATAGAAGTTTTCTATCAAGTGCGTGTTGCAAGTTAATTCCACGTGATATTATTGCAGACTTTCGTTTTAATGAAAACGTTACTCATGGAGAAGATTCGTTATTTATGTTTCAACTCTCTTATAAAATTAAGACTTTAAATATTACAACATCAAATGCTATTTATCACGTAAGAGTGAGAAAGACTTCTGCATCTAGAAATTCTAAAATTAAATTGAAGAAAAAGAAAATGGAATTAAAACTACTATTCTTGTACACAAGAATTTTTCTTTCCAAACCTTTTGCATATAATTTTGTGCTATATTTGACGAGAATTGCAGCAACTGTTAGAAAATTAATAAGAGAATAATATAAAAAATAAAGTTAGTATATTTAAAAATGTACAAACAAAAACATATTTTATGAAATTCATGAAGATAGTGGCGATAGCGCTGTATAGGGTACCATGTGTAGAACTGTAATCGATACCAGCTATCACGAAAGCAGGAAACCTAAAAATAAACAAGTAATATCAAATTCTATTTTTCAAACTTATAGAGATGATTTAGCACAAGTCGAATATACTATTCATTATTGAATAAATACTTTTTGCCATTAGTGTCCAATAAAAATTGGACACTAATGGCCTAAAGTGTAACTTCAAGCTATCCGCAGCTCCAAATTTTTGCAGGAAATATGCCAACTTTTCTGCAGCAAATTCAGATGCAAACTCAACTTCAGAAACCAAAGGACAGAGCATATATAACAACATTGCTCTTGCCGGAGTTAATTTTACTCGCTCAGATTTCATCAACTCTATAATTGCTTCGTTTGATTCATAAAGAATAATCTCACAATCCAAATCAGACAGTTGGCTGATAATCATCTGTTTTACGACATTCCAGTCCAAGCCACCATTATGACTACCCAATGGCGGTATTGCTATAGACTCAAAATGATATTCAAGAATCTTATCTTTCAAATCTTTGAGTCCCATCTCAATATAGGAATATTCAGCGGGCTTTCTCCAGGTCGGTTTTGTAGGAAAGTTTACTATGATTTTATTAATCCCATAAACATTTTGTTCTTGAGTTATGAACATGGAACCAACGTAAACAAGTTTATCCTTACATGCCTTTCTGTAGAGAATATAATTATTAGGGTAAGCCTATTTAAATAGCAAGGCTATACCATCATCCATCACTCCCACTGTGTTTACAGTATTGAGAAGTGCTTGAGCTGTACTTTCCAATAAATTGCCTTTTACAAATCTAATCATATCTACATAAAATGCTTAATAAAAGCATGTATTATAAAACAACAAACATTTATTATTGCAGGAACTTTACCAATCCCCTCATCATGTGTCTGAATTTGCCAGACTTGTTTGACACTTTTCCATTTATTAGAAGACAGAGAATTGGAGAGGAGCCGATAATGGGTTAATACCTTATTGAGACCATAACAATTTATCCCATTACGCATTAACATGAGCCATGTAGCATAATCTTGTCCACCCCTTCTCAAAGGCATTTTAAAATTTCCTGTTTGATTTCTATCAACAATAACAGTTGAAGTGGCTATCATTGTATTACGAAGCAAAAAATCATAGGAAATTTTCCTTTGTACATTTCTAACTTTTCCCAAGATTTCTCCATCTTCCGACATTACATCCATGGCCGTACAACTGATAGCTGCTCCTATTTTATTCATAAAGGTCAATTGAAATTCTAATTTTCCCTCACACCATACATCGTCACAATCAAGAAAAGCAACAAATCGACCTTTAGCTAAACCTAATGCTGTATTGCGGGCAACAGCTGCACCTTGATTTTTATTTAAACGCTGATAAATTATCTGAGGATATTGTTCCACATATCCATTAACAACTTCTTCCGTACGATCAGAAGAACAATCATCTACAAGGATAATTTCTATATCCTTGTATGATTGTTGAAGTACAGAATCTAATGCCTTTGCTATAAATCTCTCAGCATTATAGATTGGTATAATTACAGAAACAGTGTTATTTTTATATAATTCCATATATACAAAGAAGACACAAATTCATTAATAAATAGGAGTCAACCAATTCAATCTTTTTTTGTTTAATCCCTTCACTGCATCTAAATAAGCTTTATGCAAAGAATGCGTTATCTGACCTTCATTACCACCTCCTATTTGGTAACGGTCAACGCTCAAGACTGGTGTTATCTCCATTGCTGAACCACACAGAAATGCTTCATCTGCCATATACACTTCTGTACGATCAATAGTTCGTTCTTCAAAGTTTAAACCCAGCTCTTCTGTTGCTAATTTTATGATTGTATCACGAGTAATGGATTCTAATACGCTATCAGTTAAACGGGAAGTAACTATTGTTCCATCCTTAATCATAAAAAAACAACTGCCTGGACCTTCTGAAATTTTACCTACTTCATTCAAAAAAAGGCATGTATCATATCCATTACGTAAAGCTTCTCGCTGCCCAACCCGAGAATTGATATAGTTGGCACCACATTTAATACGAGGAGACAGATTTTCATCACAGATTCTACGCCAAGAAGTAACGCAGCAGTTCAAACCTTTTTTGTTATATTCTGTACTGGTACGCCCTCGAGGAATAGGAGCAACAAACATTTCTACAGGGCCATCTGATCCCCAACTACCAAAACCATCAACAAACAAAGTTTGTCGTACACTTAAATTTTCGTCATATTCATTTGCCTTAATTGTATCAACCAGAGCTTTTTGTAAGTCATCTTTAGTATATTTTAAGTCAAATTGAATCAACTTTGCAGAACGTATCAAACGATCATAATGATCTGACAAACGAAAGGCATAAAGCTGCTTTTCCTCATCGTTCCAATAGCAAGGAATACCTTCAAAAACATTCAACCCAAATTGGGATGTAGGTGAAAGCACATTAATTAAAGCTTCATTAACATTTAAAATTTCTCCTTTCAGCCAAATCAAACGATTGGCAACATCCGTTTTAGCCATATTATTTATTTTTATAGAATTAATAAACTCATTTAAAAAAAAACATTTATCCAAAATATAATATCAGTTTTAATCTGGAAGATGGGCGATTCTGATGATTTCCTTCTCTGCCATTTCAGCAGACTCTTCATCACTCAAATCTTCTCCCATTTTGTCTTCATTGATATTTTCTGAAATGAATACCTTTTTAATGGTCCAAAAGAGAATTTTAATATCTAACCAAAATCCTTCTTTCTTAAATCTATCAATATACTCATTATCATAAGTAACTTTTTCATCCCACGAATTCTCATTACGACCTTTACACTGAGCCAAACCTGTTATACCACCTTTCATCCCAAAACGCTTTTTATATTTTTTGTTAAGCGTATCAAAATCACCAAGTTCATAAGTAACACAAGGTCGTGGACCAACAATAGAAATATCCCCCATTAAAACATTAAAAAGTTGCGGAAGTTCATCTATAGAAGTATTACGGAGGAAATGTCCTACTTTTGTAACACGAGGATCCTCATCATAACTAAACAATCCAGAACCTATATTTTCAGCATTAACAACCATAGAACGATATTTCCACATCTTAAATATTCTCCCGTCTTTAGTTCTCCGCCCCTGCTTAAATAAAACAGGTCCATCAGAACCACGCTTAATAGTTATAGCTACTATAAGCCATAATGGTATCAATAAGACAATAGCACAAGCAGATGAGCAAATGTCAAAAAATCGTTTGAGAATCAAATTAAATCTTAACCACATAACTATGCAAAACTAAAAGTTCGGAATAAATCTGAAAAAGTCTCACCTCTCTTAATAACCTCTACCTGATTACCGCAGATATCTAAAACTGGGAAATTAGGAAGAATAAAAGGAGGTTTCATCACTAAGGAATAGCTGCCACAATTACTAATAATAATAGCATCCTCATGAGCTAACTTACCAGTATAATTATGATAAAGCACATCACCTTCTATACAGGTAAAGCCAACAATATCCAAATCTTTATATTCTTTTTGTTCTTGCCCCATTGCAATAATTTCAATAGGTGGATTTACACCACTCATACTTATATTTTTCTGACTTCCTAGTACTGTTGCAAACTTTTTTCCTCTTACATCTTTTATCGTTTTAACTGTTGCCAAAAATTTCATGCAATCACCAACCAATGCGCTTCCAGGCTCTATCAAAAGTTCAGGTTTGATATTCTTATTATTAAAATAATCTGCAAAGACTTGAGCAGCAGCCAAAGCATACTCTTGATAAGTTGGGATATGCGCTTTAAATTGAACTTTTAGAGTATCTTCCATCTTTCCAAATAAACCTCCACCAATATCAATTCTCTCTGGGATAATACCTAATTTGTCGATTAAGTCAACCATTCCTTGAGCTCGTGCTGGCCAATATTCTACTTGCCTCTTTGCAAAATGGCATTGAAAATTAATAAGTTTTATATTAGAAGTATTTTGAATAAAGCTGAGTGCTTTAACAAAATCATCACTATCAATATCAAATCCAAAACGACTTACCACGCCATCATAAACATCATAGTTACAACGAATTCCAATATGAATCATTTTATCTAAATGATTACTAGCAATTTTCTTAACGTATCCCATTTCTTCTATAGAATCAATATTCACTGTACCACCTGCACATAGGAAGTTTTCCATGATTTCAATTTTTTTAATTGGACCATTCCAAATAATTTTGGATGCATCACATCCTACCCTTTTGGCTATTTCCAATTCCATTTCACTTACAACCTCTGCATAACCACCCAAATCTTTAACTATACGACAAAATTTAGGTGTATAATTAGTTTTATAACTATAAGCTATATTAAAATGAGGATAAATATGCGAAAAGGTTTCCTTCAATTCTTTGAAATTTGAAATAAACTGATCGCTATCCAACAGATAAAAGGCATCACCATAGTTGGACCGTAAACTTTCAACAACTTTTTTATCAATCGTCATCATGAATTCTTTGCTTTAATAATTTCTACAATTTTTTCTACAGATTTTTTTACTTCTTGCTGATTATTACTGAAGTAATCTCGTGCAGCCAAAGCTTCATACTCCAATGTTCTTATTTCGTTAATTCCAACCATAAAAATATTACGAACCTCATCTAAGTCTTTAATTTTATCAGTGTTACAGAAACTACGACTGACAATAACCATTGAAGAACCAAGACGATAATGTTCTTTAAGCACAGCTGAACCAGGAAGTAAACCGGAATTCATTCTAGCAATACCGCCAAACCCAAAAGGTATACCTTTAGCAGTGATTTTCTCTGCAAGCTGTTCAACAACTCCATCAGATAAAAGTTGGAACATAAAAGACATACCCATGGCAAGATGCAAATCATTCAACCCAATATGAACCATATCTATACCAGGCACTTGAAGGATTTCATCCAAAAGGATTGCTGCTTCCGGAGTCTCTAACAAAAGACAAGTTTTAGCTCTTCCACCTACATAATTAATAAAATCCTCAACTTCTTGAACGGTATGAAAATAAGGCAACATAACTATGTCAGCACCTGCTAATATCGCCCCATCAATCTCGTTTTTGGAAGAAGGATAGTTATCAAGAGCATCATGTATAGGATTTACACGAACTATAACTTGAGCTCTTTTTAGACTTTTTTTTATGTTACTAACATCTTCTATTGTATGATGATTTTGCACGGTACCAAGTCCACCTTGCCTTTTGTCTTTGCCGATGAATTCCATATCAACAAATATCCAATCTACACCAGCATCTTCAGCTATACGGGCTACAGCAGGTTGATTGGTTATATACATCAAATTCAACATATTTTTAGCTTTAAATAAAAATCTTATTTTGAGCACAAAAGTACAAAAAAAAAATGAGAAAAAAAACTTTTTAAAGAAATAATTTAATAGAATGCAGTTTTTTTCAGCTTCCACACAAAAAAGTCTATAAAAATTGGTAACGTATAACTTTCTAGTATCGATTGTCATGGTAGCAATAGCCTCCGTTGACAAGTGCTTCAAGCATTTCACACCAAGGTATATCAACACCACAACGTTGACATTCATCAATAGTATGATTTTCTATTGACTTGTCAAAAATGTATCTCTGCTTTTCGGACAAGCTATCATAACCTTTGTCCAACATCAACTTAGCAATACCAGCTTCCATGCCTTCTAAACGGTTTGAATCTATCAGTTCTTCTACAAAGGCGCTAAAACCTTCCTCATTATACTTTTCTTTTCTCATTATTTATTTTTTAACCATAAATACATAATCTTAATAATATATTTTATCTATAATCTTTTCCACTTCTTCCATTCACAAGCATAAACTAGTATATGCGAAGCGGAAAGTACTAATCTGTTACCGATTATTACCCTTACTGAAAAACGGATTAGTTTTGTTTCCTAAGGCATAAGCCCTGTCTAAGATGTTCCCATATTTACTATGTTTAAATTATACATTTATTCATTGTCCCCAATGTTCTAACACGGCATAGGGAGTCATTCTTATAAATGATAAACATTGTGACAAGACGTATTGAAAAGTATTAGCGGCATATTGTCCAGAACAATCTGCCATCTTGACACCGCAACGCTAATCGAAAGAAAATATCATAATTACAGACAACAATAATAACTGAACCCGCTAAAAAAAAGACCCACTAACTTATAATTAAAGTATAACTAAAAAAAAGGCAACAAATTATTTGCTTAAAATACAATAAAAGAAACCTTAATACGTTTTAAAATAAAATAATGACAAAATAAAACTTCAAACATAATGAAATTTTTCAATAAACTATCTAATTGGTACTTCACCAAGAAATCTCTTCCATATTGGTGTATTTTTTTGATAGATTGTTCTGTAGTATTCTTATCATACATGTTTATATACCAGCAGTTAAATAGCGGCGTAAAAACATTAGGAGTGCTTCCCAATTTATCAATACTAATTGGATGCTTCACGTTTTTTCACGCTATAGGATTTCGTCTGTTTCATACATACGATGGCATTTTAAGATACTCTTCATTTATTGATTTACAAAGAGTTTTCTATGCTGTAGTATGCGGTGCAGCTATATCTTCGGTTAGCTATCCAATGCTACATAATATAGATAAATTTGACCATATAAATTTAGACTATAAAAATATCATCTTAGCATCTCTTCTATCTACTTTAGTTTTGTGGGCTATCAGAGTTATTGCTAAGACTATCTTTGACGTCTCTCTCTCTGATTACAACATTAAACATGCTTTTATCTACGGCGTGAAAGAAGGTGGCATCGGTCTCGCCAAGCAAATCAAGAACAATAAACCTATGAAATTCAAACTCATGGGCTTTATCTCTGATGATGCAGAAATTAAACACCATCATCTGATGGGTACTAAAGTGTATGCGCCAGACATGAATACCATCAAGACCATGAGAAACAACAATATCTCTACCCTATTAATTTCTCCTGGTGCTATTGACGGTTTTCGAGCAAACAAGGACTTCCAGGATGCACTCCTTGGAGAAGGTATACATATTTACATGCCAACAACACAGGAATGGAATAGAAATCAACAGCAACAACTCAAGGAGGTAAGCATAGAAGATTTACTTCCTAGAGATGAAATCAGCATCGATATGGAAAGCGTAGGAACTATGCTTCAAGGGAAGCGCATCTTGATTACAGGTTCTGCAGGAAGCATCGGAAGCGAAATGGTAAGACAGATCGCGAAGTACAATCCGGCAGAATTGATTCTGATAGATAGTGCAGAAACACCTCAGCATGACATCCGACTGATGATGGCTAAACAATTTCCAAAGATTAAAGCTGAAACGATCGTTACAACCATCTGCAGCAAGTCTAGAATGGAACATATCTTCAAGACATATTTACCTGACTTTGTATTCCATGCAGCAGCATATAAACATGTACCTATGATGGAAAACAATCCATGTGAGAGCATTCAAAACAATGTTTATGGTACTAAAATATTAGCTGACCTTGCTGTCAAATATGGAGTTAATAAATTTGTTATGATCTCAACAGACAAAGCAGTCAACCCAACCAATGTCATGGGATGTTCTAAACGAATCTGTGAGATTTATGTACAGAGTCTCAACAAAGCAATTGAAGAAGGTATCATCAATGGAAAAACCCAATTCGTCACCACACGTTTTGGCAATGTATTGGGTTCAAATGGTTCTGTTATACCTTTATTCAAGAAACAGATTAAAGCAGGTGGACCTGTCACTGTTACAGACCCACGTATTATTCGCTACTTCATGCTCATTCCTGAGGCTTGCAAACTAGTTCTGGAAGCAGGAACAAAAGGTAATGGCGGGGAAATATTTGTTTTCGACATGGGCAAACCTGTCAAAATTGCCGACATGGCACAGAGAATGATCAACCTCAGTGGAGCAAAGAACGTTGAAATCAAATACACTGGACTGAGAGCAGGCGAAAAGCTTTACGAGGAAGTGCTTAATGAGAAGGAATCAACCAAGCCGTCGTTCCATGACAAAATAAGAATCGCTGAAGTACGTGAATACGATTATACAGAAGTATCTAAGCAAATCGATGACTTAATTGAAAAAAGCAAGTTATACGATGAAATGCTCACAGTTAAATGTATGAAAGAAATCGTACCAGAATATAAGAGCAACAACTCTATTTACGAGAAACTTGACAAATAAGCACAAATTGCTTAAACTCTTTGGATATAAACACAAAATAAACAGATGGAAAATAAACAATATAAAGACAACATGAATAAGGCGGAGCAAATTATAAAACGCTCCGTCGATTTCGTAATCGCAACATGTTGTTTGATATTATTCTTTCCTTTGGCCATAGCATGTGCTATTGCAATACGATTAGAGGATGGGCTGCCAGTATTTTATCGCCAAGAACGTATAGGTTTACATGGCAAACCATTCTTTATCTATAAATTTCGCTCCATGAAGATTGATGCTGAAAAAGATGGTCCAGATCTTCTTGAGATAAAAGGTGACCCAAGACTCACTAAAGTTGGACGTTTTTTAAGGATGCACCATCTTGATGAGCTTCCACAACTTTGGAATATATTTAAAGGTGACATGGCATTTGTCGGTCCCCGCCCAGAAAGAAAATACTATATCGACCAAATCATCAAGCATGATCCTCGCTATACTTATCTTTATCAGATTCGTCCGGGTGCTACTTCTTATGCCACCCTGTATAACGGATATACGGATACGATGCCGAAGATGTTGAGAAGACTGAGTCTTGACCTCTACTACCTGGAGCACAGATCCTGGTGGTTCGATGCCAAGATTCTGTTCAAAACAATGATGAACATCCTGTTTGGCAAAATATTCTAATGATTAGCTACTGATACAATAAAGGGGTGAATACTTGTTCATAGCGATCTTTTAAGTTATTTTATCTCAGCAAACTTCGTAAATAGAAAAGAAAGTTGTATTTTTGCATTTTAAATAGGCAAAAATTATGGCGAATAAATTTATATTGTATCTTGATGAATGCGGAGATCAAAACTTAGCAAGTTTTGACCCACAATTCCCTATATTTACACTTTGTGGTATTGTTGTCTCCGAGGAACAGGACAAAGTGTTGACAGAACGAATCAATGTCCTTAAAAAGGAAATCTGGAACAATATAAATATTATTTTTCATAGTCGGGATATAAGAAAGTGTCAAAATGGATTCGAGGTTTTGTTTGACCTTGATGTCAAAAAACGATTCTTCCAGGGTGTTAATGATATACTTGGAGATAATGGATATGTCGTAGTTTGCTGCTCGATATTAAAAGAACCATATATCAGGCAGTATGGTAAACTGAATGATGTATATGGATTATCTTTATCGTATATAATGGAAAGAGTCGTGTTTTATTTAGACTCTCTTGGTTTGACTGACATAGAACTTTGTACCATTATCGAAAAACGAGGAAAAAAGGAAGATGCATCCCTTCTTAATTATTATAATCAGCTGTTAGACAGAGGAACATATTGGGTGGATAGTCATCGAATGAAAAAAGTTTTTAAAAAGTTCGACATGAGATGGAAATCTGAAAATATAATTGGACTTCAGATTGCTGACTTGATAGCTTATCCGGTAACTCGACATGTTTTGAATCCTAATGGAGTGAATCTTGCTTTTGATGTGCTGAAAAAGAATATCTTCCAATTAAACGGAAAGGTATATGGTATGAAGATTTTCCCAAAAGAACAAGGAAAATAATACAAAAAAAAGAGTCACTGTGAAGTAACCCTTTCCCGACCGGGGACACCCCAATCCTGAATAAAGAAGCCTTTATCCGATTGCAAAGATATGGTAATTCTTTTATATATGCAAATAAATAGATGATTATTTATTGATTTTTAAAAGAATTAACATAAAAATGAAGGTAATAGGTCTGACTCTGTTTGTTTGATCTTAAAGGAGTTAACACTTGTGATTCGCTTCGTAAGCCAGTAGATTACGGGGCGTAAGTAACTGTCTTTTGCATCGTAAGTAACTGTCTTTTGCATCGTAAGTAACTGACTTTTGCATCGTAAGTAACTGACTTTTGCATCGTAAGTAACTAGCTTTCGTATCGCAAGTAACTGACTTTTACTTCGTAAACTACCGGCTTCAGGGTGACAGGGTGACACTAGTGACAGTGATTTCTGAAGATTTACTCTCGCGCGGGCAGGCAGGAACTTTCGGCCTGATTTTTCCTGCCTGCCCGCGTGCGAGGCGAAAAGTTGAAAAACTCATGTCACCCTGTCACCGTGTCACCGTGAACACTGAGCAGAAAATGCGCTGTATAGCTCTCTTGCTATGGGCATAAACTCCCCTATCTCCGCCTCCGTTGGCTTTCGGAAGTAGAGATCCACACATTACTGTTTTTGTCGCGGCGCCTCCAAAGTAGGTAATAAGGTTCAAACCTGTGTCACACGGTGCAAAGATAGTAAAAATAAAATAAATGAGAGTTCCCATAGTGGGAACTCTTAAATAATAATTATTGGTTTTTAGAATCTTTTTAACTATGAGGACTGAAAAATATATTCGATTCTCGCAAGTTGCAGAAGAATTTGGAGTTAGAAGACACCTTATCTAACTGTTGGGAAGAATCATACCCAACATAGCATATTGACTATATATTGATGGTAACCATTTTTATAGAGCGCATATCGAATCAAAACTATGATGAACATCCTGTTTGGCAAAATATTTTAGACATCGAACGCTGTGAAAGGGAAAAAGACGGTTTCGTGACAGTTTTTTCCATTTCACAGCTTTTTATTTGGCATTATTTATACAAAACTATGTTTTCTCGTACAAACAGAAAAGACTCCGCAAAGGGTTTTTAAAACTTTTTTTTAAGTAGATGGTAAATTTGTTGCCATTTTATTTTTTTATTTCAGTTTTTTTTAGTACCTTTGCAAACGTTATCCTGAATACAATCTTTTTACCTTAAAGAAAACTAATACCTATTGAATGTAGAGCAGTTGTCTGAGAAGATAGCTGCTCTTGTCTTTTTTATAGCTCCCCATATAATAAATACCGCAAAACATCCGTTCTTATTTATAGAAACAAGTCTTATCACTTGTATAAATCATCACAGAAGAAACAATGGAAACAGAAGTTAAGAAGATTCCTTATCTCGACCTGAAGGCTATCAATGAGCCTTACGAGAAGGAGATAAAGGATGCTATCAACAAGGTGGTCAACAGCGGATGGTATCTGCAAGGTGAAGCCGTAAAGAAGTTTGAGAAATCGTATGCACAGTTTATCGGTACAGAATACTGCATCAGCTGCGCTAACGGGACGGATGCGCTCAAACTGATGCTGATGGGCAAACTGGCTATCGGAAAGTTGCAGAAAGGTGATGAAGTGATTGTGCCTGCCAACACTTATTTCGCTACCGTACTTGCCATCAGCAGCGTAGGACTGACACCTGTATTGGTGGATGCCAATATCGATACATTACAGATAGATGACCGGCTGATAGAAGCCCGAATCACACCGAAGACCAAAGCCATCATGATTGTTCATCTCTATGGCAAACTGGCATGGACTCCGAAGATTGCTGAAATCTGCAAGAAGCATCATCTCTTGCTTTTCGAAGACAATGCGCAGGGATTCGGATGCTCCACTACTCTATCCGATTCTTCTGAAAAATCATCGAAAAGAAGATATACCGGAAATCTTTCGGATGCTGCCGCCCATAGTTTTTATCCTAGCAAGAATCTGGGAGCCTTGGGAGATGCGGGAGCTGTAACTACCAATAACAGGGAATTGGCGGAAGCCATCATGTCACTACATGAATATGGAAAGATTGAAGACGGCATCTTCAGATACCAGGGCATCAACTCGCGCATGGATGAGATTCAGGCTGCGGTACTGAATGTGAAACTGCAATATCCTGAAAACGAACAGAAAGCGAGATACAGACAGGTACAGCTATATCTGGAGCATCTGGATGACAGCATCAAGGACAGATGCATCGCTGCGAAACTCATCTCTCCTGCTCATGAAAATGTTTTCCACGTCTTCCCTTTCCTTACCCCGAAGCGAGACCAACTGAAAGCATTTCTGGCAGAGAATGGGGTCGGCACAAAGATTCATTACTTCCGCCCACCCTATCTGCAGCCATGCTATCCGGAAATGAATCATCTGGAATTTCCGGTAGCCAAGAGAATAGCTGACGAAGAACTGAGTCTGCCTTGCAACTCATCGCTCAACGATGAAGATATCATCAGAGTAAGCAAACTCATCAACCAGTTCTTGGTTTAAAGGTACTGCACCTTGGCACCGATAGAAAGGCCGAAGACATCCCAGAAACCGGCATTGCCATTACGGTAGAAACGCATAAAGTAGATATCCGTTGTACCCAACTCATAGAAGAACGTAATACTCTTGATACGCTTACGTTTATTGTGCGGGATATCATACTTAAACCGTTCACCCAAGGCGATATTAGGACGGATGCGGGTAGAGAACGGATAGTAGCCGCTTTCATACTTGGTAGGCTGCTTCGTCCAGAAATCATGCCCGAACACCGTATTGAAATACAGGCTGCACTCCAGCGGTTCAAACCACCAGCCCTTACCTATATTGCGACGCCAAGGAATGAAATTCTCCTTGAGCGTCATGGTAAACTTCTCATCGTCAGAATTAAACTTAGGGATGTAGCCAAACAGGAGCTGGGTTTCCCATTGGCGACGCTTACCATAATCCCATCCGATACCCAGCGAAACAAGGCCCATATTACCACAGGTCTGAATGATGCCTTGAGTAGGTATCAGAAGATCCCAGTGCTTGCGGTAACGCATGACGCGGCGGTCATATCGGGTCAGTTTACCATCAGCCAACACCAGAGTATCATGAACGATACTGTCCTTCAGTTCCAACTCCTCACTTTTCCCAGTAACCTCATCGGCTGCATGAACCTGTACAGAACCGGCTGCCAGAAAGGCTCCCATAATGAATATATGCTTAAAACTCAATAACTTCATAACGATAATCTGTTGGAGTAATGGTGAATATATAGTATTGATGCTTAGCGGCATTAGCCACCTGATAATAGATGATGCCATCGCCATAAATATCTTCTTGCTTGGTATGATGACCGTGACCGTAAAGGCAGAACATCAAACCCGGGAACTGATGGGTATAAGAATTGAAGACCTTAGCCACATTATTATTAAACTGTTCTGAATAAGGTCCTGCATGCATGCAGATAACGGTACGGTCGAAATCAGCAGAATCTGCCTTGCACTGCTCTTCCATGAAATCGAAGTTAGGTACAGGGCGCGAATAGTCATACTCAATGGCATTGGTATTGAGACATACAAACTTCACCCTGCCGGCGATAAAGCTGAAATCCGGCTTGCCGAAAACTACCTCGTAAGTTTGGTTTCCGGTTCCCAGACAGTCATGGTTGCCTAGCAACACCACAAACGGCATCTTCAGCTTCTGCAATCTGTCTCGGGTCCACTGAAATTCCTGCGTAGCTCCAAAGTCTGTGACATCTCCGCAGTGAAGTACGAAATCAATACTGTCCTTGCGCCTGTTGATATCATTCACTTCCTTTTTCAGATCGTCGAGCCACTGATGAGTATCGCTGATCATTGCAAAGCGGATGGTATCCTTATACTTGATGGCACTTTCTATCTTGGCGATATTGGCAGCATTCACGTTCTTGTCTCCATCCACATGAACATCGTATGGATGAACATCAAAAACGGTATCGCAGCCCGTCAGGAAGAGACAGCCAAAAGCTACAGCAATCTGCGTAAAAATTTTCTTCATAAACAAGTATCTTCTAATTGTTCTATTCTTCCTTATAGATTATATCAGATGGAATTACTACTACTTCTTCTTCAGTCTGTTATAGAACTCCAGCAACTGCCCTTTGGAGTACCCCATCTTCATCAAGCGCTGCAAATCGGCATAAGCTTCATTCCTGCGCTTCAGCAAGATGAGCAAATCAAGATGATTCAACACATAGTCGGCATTATCTGCATCCAGCTCCATCGCCTTGGCATAATCATATTCCGCAGCTTCAAGCTGTCCCTTCTCCTTCTCCATTCCTCCACGTGCGGCATAGGCGATGGCATTGTCGGGATATTGCTCTATCAGCATATTGATACCATTGTAAGCCTCAGTATAATGCTTGTCTTTCTGATTGAGAAGAGCGAGACCGAGCTGTGCCTGGAAATTGCCAGGCACCAGAACTAGCAGATTCTGATAGTCTAAACGGGCGAAGTTATATCTGCGCAGCTGTTCGTTGACATAGGCACGATAAAAGAGACCTGCGATATTGGTATTGTTGAGAAACAGCACCTTATCGAGATCGTCCTTGGCATATTGCCACTGCTTGAGCTGGATATTCCAGGCAGCCTTTTTCAGACGAAGGTCGATACTATCCGGATGATAGGCAAGAACCTCCGTAGCCTGGGCAAGAGAATCTCTCAAAGCCTTTGACTGGTCCTTGCTTAAGGATTCCGATTCATTCTGATTCTGAGCAGACATCGACAAAGTGGCAACGCCTAACAGCATTGATATAATCATTTTCTTTTTCATGCTTGCAAAATTACAAATACTTTACCAAACAGCCAAGTAAAAAACTATTAAACTTAAATAGGTTTCTTGAAATAAACAAAAAAAAGGTAAATATGACTACTATCAAGATAAAAAACAACAATTACCAAAATAAAAAAGCCTTATGGAAGGAACGATTTCCCCATAAGGCCCTTGATATGATTATTCACATTTACTGCTTATGCATTCTTGATCCAGTTAACGATCCATGCGCCAACCTCTGTAGTGCCATAGTGAGCACCACCCTCAACCTGAATCTCAGGAGTGCGTACATTGGCATCGAGGGAAGCATCTACTGCCTTGCGGATCAAGGCACCCTCCTCGTTCAAACCGAAGTGCTCGAGCAACATGGCTGCAGAAAGAATCTGAGCTACTGGGTTAGCCAAGTTCTTGCCAGCTGCCTGTGGCCATGAACCGTGAACAGGCTCGAACAATGGTGTGTGCTCACCAAGAGAGCTAGATGGCTGCAAGCCCATAGAACCGGTGATGCAAGAAGTCTCATCGGTCAGGATATCGCCGAAGGTATTCTCTGTAACGATGACATCGAAGAATGTAGGCTC
>OIYQ01000252.1_pt1 | contig 21915 bp, 28 predicted proteins | sample 1588311 | NCBI WGS metagenome assembly OIYQ01 (sample SAMN03283244) | human gut metagenome | biome: human-associated habitat; material: feces | host: Homo sapiens | place: Peru | collected 2012
ATGGTAGAGAGTTCTTGATTACCTACATTCTTTTGTCCTAATGTTCTAAGAGCTTGTACAAGAAGCGCTGCCAACACTGTCTGAAAAGCAAAGTTCTTAGGAACACTTCTCTTCAACTCTATAGTCCGATTTCCAAGAGTCAAGACTCTTCCACTTCCCGATGTCAGATAAGTATATTTTGTAGGCACCTGTGTTGAGAGTCCAAGTTTGTTGAGCGCTGTAACTCCTGAAGGTTGTATTTGTACCTTATCTCGCTGGGCTATAGCCATCACCATTTCATCTATTGATGGATAGACTATCCCAAATCGGGTATTCTTAGGGCGAAGATAAACCCCATTAGCTAATCGAACTATATTTCCCTTTTTTTCTTCTACAGAAAGTGCACGACTTACCACCTTCTCATTATCATTGATGTCAGAGAAGTCTGAGATGAAGAGAATCTGCCCTTCACTTGTCTCGTATATACGGTTTGCTATTTCTGCCATATCGTTTTCTTTAATGGTGCAAAAATATAAAAAATCAGCGATATGCGTAACATACCACTGATTAAATTAACTTTTTTTATGTAGAAAACTTTGCAAACATTTTCCACAATCACTTATTCTTATTCACTCTTAGCTGTCTGTGATACTCACGGCTCTTGCGTTGTAGTTCTTTCTTATTACTGGCATAATATCGGCGCTGATACTCTTTTTCGTGGCAGTTTTTCACTCTTTAGGAGACATACAGGCAAATTCTCCGAATGAATCTGGATACTGCTTGATTATTGCAGTAAAGACTGCGGACAAGACATGCACGACAATGGAGTTTCCGGCTCGCCAATATAGAGAATAGTCAGAAGTCTTACAATGACGACCATTTATAAACATAAGTTTCGCTATTTGTTCTTTTGTGTAACCTTCTTTAGGTAAAGCCTCGTATGGTCGCAAGATTCTGTTGAGATACAACTCTTCAACACCCATAAATCTGAGACATTCTTCCGGGGTAAGTCTTCTGATTCTCATATATTGTCCTTCTTTGAGACTATCAACAACTGAAAGAAACTTATCTCTATTAGGACATGCTCTTAGTGCTTTTACTGTTTGCTTAGAAGGCTTCGCATTTTCTAAGACTGCAGGAACTATATGCTTATCACCTCTCCACACTTCTATGACACAAGCAGAACGTTCTCTTCGACAACCGGTCATATTTATCAAACTAGTTCCACCGGTAGTAGTCATCAAGGTTTGTATTGTACCATTTGAACATAAAGGATAAATAAAGCGTGAAATACATTCAGTTAATTGAGAGGTAAGCAGTTTACTTGGATGCTCTATATTCTTGTTTACGGAAGCAACATACCCATCCTTGGCATTACGAATGATGTCGATATAAGTGTTCTGTTCTTCAACTGTCAAATAGTATTTATCATCAACTACATCAGAAAGTAAGTCTTCTGGCTTTATCTTTAATTTCTTTGTCTTAGGCCATTCGAAATTAGTCTTTTCATCATTATCTATACGCATGGAGACCATAATGAGACGTTTTCTATTTTGCGGGATGCCAAAGTCTGCGGCACATAGCACTTTGTAGTAGCTGACATAACCATAACTCGCAACTGTTCTCGCCCATTTCTTAAAATCATCATCATTTCTTGGATCAAGATAGCCTTCAACATTTTCAAGGATAAGCCACTTCGGACGTTTTGACGCAATCGCTCTTTCTACCTCCCATACCAAGGAAGACTCTGTACCCGAACCTTTCTCAAAACCTTCACGCCGTCCTGCTCTACTTGCATTTTGACATGGACTGGAATAGAACAAGATGTCAAAGTCTTCAACTTGACTCCAGTTTATTTTAGATACATCAGGATAACATCTATTCGCATATTCAGGGAATGCGAGGTTATGTACAAGTTGAACTAATGAATTTATGTCACTCCAACCAATAAGTTCAACACTAAAGCGATCCTTAAAGTTCTTGACTGCATCTATCAAGCCCATCATTTGGGAATCATACCCACTAAACAGGGTAAACATCTTAATCTTTTTATTCATTTTTCTTTGTATTATATTTTGGAAAAGTCTGAAAACACTTTTGATTTTCAGACTTTTAGGTTAGTAATTATGCTGCTATATTAAAAGAGGTGGTTACAAACTTCTCAATGGTATCAAAATTTACAACATCTGCTATCAAGTCACGGGTCTTAGGCGATAAGGCTGCACACACTATAAGTTGTGACAGCATAGCCTGCACTTCTCTTTTTTGTGCAACTATATCGGTTCGTGTCTTAATTTTCAACTCCTTTGAAACTCCTGAGAGTGTTTTAAAGATGATAGACTTACCATTGAAGCTCGCAGAAATGGCATTGTTTGTTTGAAACTTCACTTCTGACTCCAAAGAGAGCCCTTTCATCTGCAAATAGAAGAGTGTATCTTCTGAAGACGTCATGTAAACCATTATTGTAGAAGAGATTGCTTTAACGACGGCATCAATAGAGTTCTGTTTGCTTTTTTCTTTTGGAACATCATAGACTACAGAGCTATCTAAAGTTGGCAAAGCTGCATCTGCCTTGATTTTCGCCTTTGGTTTCTGCGACAGTTTTAGCAACTTGTCTTGTCCTTTTTCGTACATATCGACAATGGCATCTTCCAATTTATTGTAATCAAGTTTGCCTGGTGTCTTTCGCCATCCTTTTGAACCGTCAAGCAAAGAATCGTATGACTTGCAATGTGCTACACAATAGAGCAAATCATCATGCATACTACAATGCTTTTCATCGGTTGCTTTTCCAGAAGCGAGTTTCTTGGTAATGGTCACCATACCTAAAGAGGCATCTTGAATCGCTTTCGTGAATTTAGCGTCCTCTGCACCTTTATTATTAATGGCAGCCTCTTGAACAAGTCTTGCAATTTTATGAGCAGACTCTTTCGAGAGACATAGAAAATCGACACTTTCAGGAGTAAGAATGCCTTTGGCTATAAAGTCTTTGGCATTGGCTTTAATTCTTTTTGCATACTTGTTTTTGTCAAGAGACTCTTGATTGTTTGTCACACTTGTTGTCTTTGTTAAATTCTTAATCTGTTTCATAGTTTTATTCTCTTCTTTTATTTTTGTGTTATAAATATCTGTAATAGAAATCGTTTTTTCAAAATGCTTGCCGTCATAGATTGCAAAATGTATCTTTCCATTCTTTTTAGGCTCACCATCATAAATAACATTTTGGTTGCTATCTAAAATGACAAATGATGTTCGACTACCTAGAGCACCTTTTTGTAGCAGAGAATCTGCTTCTTTTATTGTTGCGATATAAGCGGTATCGGCATCTGGATAAAATCTGATAGCACCACTCTGCTGCCCGATACGGAGATATGCGAAATAACTATTTGTGTAGTTCATATACTTGGTAACATTCTCCTTTTCATTGTCTATGGAGTCTGACGAAAGTCTCATCGTGCTAGGCTCTTCCTTTATTGCTGCAGCTTCATTCTGTATTAAACACTGTAATTTATCCTTTATTATTCTCATAATTAACTCATTATGACTTTTTCAAAGCAATTAAGGAGAGTGTGCACCCTACTCCAAAATCGCTTTTATTTAAATCTCTTTATTTTTTCACCATCAAGAATATGCATCGATGGCGTTGCTATATAAGTCATTTTAAACCTATATATATAATAAGGTGTACAACTAGAGGGACACCTCTAACCTCTTCGCTTAAAATAAAGCGTTTTCTTTTACTGGCTCTTGAGGCAACAATTCGACATAATAGCCTTTCTTCACGAGATGTCCGCGTCCTTTCTTAAGGTATTGTTTTAAATACGAGTATTTTACACCTAAAAATTTTGCAGCCTCACATCTTGAAGCAAACTTAAATTCCTCACCAGTCTTGTCTGAAATCAAAACTACAGACTTTACTTTTTCATTAGTCATCTTTATTATATTTAATTTTGAAGCATACTTTTGGGGGATGCCTTATACCCCATCCTTTACTGGACACATTATTATATTATAATGATGCAGGATTCACATCATAAAATTTTAAATCCCATTTTTCATTATCATCGCTTATTATAAAAGCGATGATAAAAGTTTATTTTTTCTCCAACTTTTTTTATTAGAGAAGGAATTGATTAATATCCATAAAGTATCTTTCGTAGATATTACGGACTGTTTCTATCTTTTTTTGAACAATAAGCTTCCACACGCCTTTACTTCCCCCTTCATAGAGCTTGATTCCTCTCAGGAAGTCTGGATACTTTAAGAGAATTGTTTCGATGGTGGTATTATCGCGACAAGACTTCATGTAAACATCGATACCACCGACCTTACTTATCTCAGTTCTAAACTTTCTCCAACAAATCTGGCGTTTAGGTTCTTCATCTACGATTGTCACCTTATTAATATTAGGAGTAGTGTTTGTTGATGTTGTTGTCTCGGGGGTTGTTGGGGTAGAAGTCTCTGGTTTTACATGAGACTTCTCCACCGAACTTATCTTCTTCAACTTTCGCAACTTTCGACCTTCACCAGTTTTGAAATAAACATAAACTTCACCAGAGTGTTTACGACATCTTACAACTACCTTATCAAGAATCTCCTCATCACACTCTACCAAAACTGTGGCCTTCTTACGAACCATCAACATTTTCTTTACATACTTCTTCATAACTTTAAATTTTTAAATTAATAAAATATTTTATTTAACTCTTTTTCTCTTGTATTGAGTCTTGGTGAAAAAGTTTAGAATTTGCATAAAAAAAGTTCAAAAAATTACAAATCAGCTTCAACAATAGACTTTTTATCCAACTTCCTATACAAGCCAAAATTTAATTTTTGAGTAGATGAGAGAATATTATAAGAAAGTAGATAATGAAACTATCAATGAGCTGATGGCAAGCTTGGAAGAAAACGAAAAAGCAATTCGAGATATGAATGAAAAAAGAGGTTTGACCATATACACCAACCACGAAATCTGCGATGTACTTGGCATAAACGAGAAGCTATTACGTAAATATCGCTATAATGGTTTGCTGTCCTATAGTAAATGTGGTGATAAGTATTGGTACACCCAAACAGACATAGATGAATTCATAGCAAAAAACAAACGTGAAGCATTTTATTAATACACCTTATTATAATAGGAGATACACGAAACTAAAAAATCGAAGAATATGACAGAAAAGAAAGAAATGTTACTGATTGAAAAGACACAATGGGAATCATTGGTGTCTAAAGTTCGAGACCTAACCCAACAAGTCTCAATTTTAAAAGAGTCTTATGTCACAAAGTCTCAATACTACACGAACAAAGAATTACGGATATTGCTTGGAGTAGAAGAAAAATTGATTCGAAAATATCGGGAGCAAGGACTACTCGCCTATTCCAAGATCGGAGACAAGTATTGGTATAGTCAACAAGATGTTTCAAACTTTCTAGAAAAGACTCACTACGGCTCATTCACCTAAATACATAGACAAAAGAAAAAGACACTCTCTAAGGATGTTATTCCTCTAAGAATGTCTTATAAAAAAAAAGCTTTATATGAATCATATATATTTATCTATAAGAAGTCATGACTTCAGAAGGTTCTTACAACGCTTGACTGTATTTACAGACACACCGGTAGCTTTACTGATGTCTCGAAGACTAACCCCTTTGCCCAACAAACGAAACACATCTTTATATTGAATTCGAAAGTCCTCATCACTTTTGCGGTATCCGGTCTTGCGTCCTACCTTGCCTCCATTGGCACGGAAGTTGTTATAACCGCTCGCCATTCTTTCTTTGATGGTTCTACGTTCCATACGTGCGACTTCAGCCAACAAAGTAATCATGAATTGACTAATTGGATTCACCTTGCCATCAGGTGTAAGAGTCTCTATATTATAGTTCATTATATACAACGAGACCTTTGCCTTATTAAGCATATCAATAGCAGCTAACACCTGGAGGGTATCACGACCCAAACGAGAAAGTTCCGTGACAAGCACCCTATTAATATAATGTACGCGCGCGTATGAGAGAAGAGAAGTAAGTTCTTTACGTTCATCATTCTTCTTGGCGCCACTTATCTTTTCAGTGAAAGTCTCTGCTATCTCCCATTGATGTTTCTTGGCAAACTGAGTTAAGTCTGATACTTGACGCTCGTAGTCTTGAACTTGGGTTGAGACTCTACAATACAAAACGACTTTTTCCATATCTTTACCTATGCTTATTTATCATTATAGCACGAAGATACACAATAAATGGAAATTAAGAAAGAATGGAGCACCTAACTGCATCAAAATAATCTTTTAGATTGAATCTATACGAAAAAGTAAGCTAAAACGAACTCCTTTAAAGATTAAATTGATACGATTATCATTTTGATGCATTCGCGCTTGTTGCGGATAGTCTTTTCTTCTACCGATAGGCATAATTGTACAGACTGTGTTTCTTCACCTATATGTCATGACTACAGGCATAGTTATAGTTCCATGATACCGATTCTTTCAGATTATACCAGGTAGAAATTGAAGGTTTGTTACAGCCTGTCTGATTCTACACAGGTGCATTAGCCTTTATCTGATAGCAGCATGGTTCTATGTATATTGTGGTAGATGTACTCCAGCATGAATTTATCATAGGATGGGATGAATTTTTCTTTTAGTATTTATCTTCCTATAAAAAGACGGAACACTTTTACGTTTTAGATAGCAAGTATCCAGAGAACTAAAATCAAGATAACAATAATCCAGAGCTTTAATTCTTTAATATAGTATATGAATCAGAAGAAGTAACTTTTTATAGATGTCAGGGTGAGCGCTTTGCGCTCACAGGGGGCTTCGCCCCTCTTATCCTAAAACTCTAAAACATAGAGACATAGTTTGTAAAACATAACATGTTGTTACATATATCTATAGTTTATGTTATATTACAGTGCATTCATTTATGTTGTATAATTGTATTGAATAGTTCATGTTGTTATTATATATACATGATATGAATATGTTGTATAGTAACATCTTACTTAGCTTTGTACGACATAGCATTGACTTGTTTTTGACTCATTAGTCTGACCTGTTTTTGACTCATTGCTTAATACATCAAATTATTTTTGATTCAAACATAATTTTTTCTCTAAAACAGGTCATTTTTTCAAAATACAGAGATAAATAAATTAAAAAAAAGAAATTTTATATGAAATATCCATGAGCTAAAAAAATCTCGCCAAAGCGAATGTAAATTGGAAATAAAATGCTATCTTTGTTGCGTTAAACCAACATTGAGCAATTATGACTAACGTAACATTCCCTCAGTTGATCCAGCGAGGCTGTGGTATCGACGTCCACTTGAAGGTGGTGGTGGCAACAATTGATGGTGTGGGCATCCGTAAGGAGACTCGCTCTTTTGACACCTTCACGAGTTGTTTGACAGAAATGAAAGAATGGCTGTTAGCTAAAGGTATTACCCATGTAGCAATGGAGAGTACCGGTGTTTATTGGAAACCAGTAATGCGTGTCTTGGAGGCAGATATTCCAAATGTCTGGATAGTGAATGCCCGTCACATCAAGAATGTGCCTGGTCACAAGACAGATAAAATGGATAGCGAATGGATTTGCAAGTTACTTCTTGCAGGTCTGCTGAAGCCAAGTTATATACCTCCAAAGGAACAGCGGCAGTTGCGCGACTTAACTCGCTATCGTAATAAGCTTATTCAGGCTATAGCTGCAGAGAAGAATCGCATGATGCGAGTCTTGGAAGACTGCAACATCAAGCTTTCAAGTGTTGTAGCTAACACCTCTGGTGTTACAGCAACAGCTTTGATAGATATGCTTTGCGAAGGTCGTAAGTTGACAATAGAAGACATCGAAAGTGTTTATCACAAGAAATTGTCGGCTAGTCCGCAAGAATTGTTGGAGGCTTGCACTGGCTTTGTCGAGGAGCACCATGTATATATGCTTCAGATGATTCGTAAGAGTATTGCTCAAACGCAAGGACTCGTTGATGAATTGTCCAAGCGTATCAAGGAAATACTTATCAAGTATGACAATGTGCTAGAATTACTGAAGGAGATACCTGGTTTCAATACCAAGGTAGTCGAGGACCTCGTTTCAGAAATTGGCCTTGACATGTCAGCTTTCCCATCCGAGAAGCATTTGGCATCTTGGGCAGGTATCTGCCCTGGCAATAATGAGAGTGCTGGTAAAAAAAAGCGGAAGAATTACTCACGGTAACAAACAAGTAAAGGCTGTCCTGACAGAGGCAGCGTGGGCTGCGACCCGTACCAAGAATACATTCTTCAGTGAACGTTACCATCGTATCAGTGCCAGACGTGGAAAAAAGCGTGACTTGATTGCGGTTGCACACTCTCAATTAACTGCTGCATATCTGATTCTCAGCACAGGTGCTAGATACCATGAGTTGGGTGCTCAATATATGCAAGCCAAGATTGAGAAAAAGCGAAAGCTTTACTTGACTGCAGAATTGAAGAAACCTGGATACAAAGTTAGTCTTGAGAAAAAAAAGGAAGCAACAAAATCTTGAGACAACACTATCTTAGGCCGATTTTTACTGGAACACCCATAGTCCGATTATGAAATTGGTCTCAACAGCTAAGCGGCAAAGACTGTGACTTATGGACACGTGTATGAAACTTTTAAATCTTAGCTGTTACATAAAAATGCCGTACTTTACAGTCGCACTTATAGGTATTATGAGTGCTATTCTTTCTTGTGTCTAATACTCACATAAATATAAATTTAGTGTAAAACATATGTTCTACAGTAATGTAGGACGATAATAATTTACGTATGAAAATTAAAGACATTTTATTAGACTACACAAACCCGATTGACATTCCTATCAAAAATTTGGCAGATGCCGTAAACACCATTCTCGATAATTTCAAGAAAGCATTGCATGACAATGTAGGTAGTCCTTATAACACAGAAAAAAGATACCGAGAGCATTTCAAGTCTATCAATACCTGTTTCAAACATTGTATTTTACACAACAAGAAATCAAAGACTGGTATTTTCGTTAGTCAATACAAGAACTATTCTATTGACACTGCAGCAAAAGAGTATTATGACTTTACGGTATCCCGAAACAATCTACTGATGGATTATACTTTTCAAAAACTATACGAAATGACACTCGTCGAAGTATCCATCCTACTTTTTACATATGAAAAGATCTATGACTTCCAAATTAAGTATGCCATCATACATTTACTTCGTAATCGATTCAAATATTACTCTGTAGATTGGGAGGAAAACTATACTATCCTACCATTCCAATATGATGGGGACGAGATAGACCGCGCCTATAATTGGATACTTAATACAGAAACTACAGACCTTCCAAAGATAGCCAATGAACAAGTCACAAAATTCTATAGGCAAAAAGCAGAGATACTTACACCCAAAAGTATCATGGAGCCTAGAAATAAAGATGATCTCGAATTCCTTATTAAAGATTGTAGTTCACAAACCGAGAGAAAACAGATTATTGCAAACCATTTCCATATAAGCATATCCACAGCTCAAAGAATGATGAAGAAGTTCGGACTATTAAACAAATCATTCAAAGAGGTACATGAGGAAAGAAGCGCAAGGGAGCATGAGGAAATCAAAACTCTTATCACTAACCAACACGCAGAGACCAATGAGGTTATCAGTGAACAAGCACAGACTATCATTGATACACTAACTCTACAATTGAAAGCTATGTCAAAACAAGTAGATAAACTAAGTGATGAACTCGAAAGTGTCAGAGAGGAGAACTTCAAGCTACAAAGGTCTCGGAGTATGTTTCCAAACAACCAAAACAAAGACTGGTTTGATGATACAGACTTTCTCAACAAAACTACACCTATTCTAAGATAATGTTTTTGAGGTAAAGACAGTCTTTCTGTAGCAAATAATTATAAAAATACACTTTTTATGCGACCAAACATAAATCTTTTCGGTTTATGTTTGGTCATTTCAATTAAATTCATTACTTTTGTGGTGCAAATTCGTACCTTTACGTGCGATGATGCTAATAGCCCTACGCCGAAGTCACTTGAAAGAGTGTCGGTAGGTTGAGGGTAAACTTTAGAAAAGCGTTATTGGCGCTTGGTTTTCTGGCATCTTGAAACTTCGAACACTTCATGGTCAGCTAAGAAACCTCGCAACGGTGATGCCTATGGGTATGTAATATACGTACCTTTCATAAGTCAGCTCCCCAAAAGAGCTGGCTCTATGAGAGTGTATCTATACATATCGGCGTGGGGTCTCGTTGCTCGTTTCGGCTGACGGGTAAGTTCGAAGACCTCAAGATGTGAAGCGAGCGACAATGGGCTTCACGCTTTTTTGTGCTTTGACTAGCACTTAACTATTAACAATAACAGTCCGAATGGAGCCATAGGACATAAACTTGATGTCTGGCTCTATGGGCAACAAAATAAGACATAACAGCAAAGCTTTTACGACGTGCGAGCAAAATCGTACAGTCGTAAAAGCTTTGTTGTTTTTTTGTTTTGTCGAAATATGACCAGCCTGATAAAGATAAAAGACTTAATATGAGAAAGACTAACAACAACAATATCAGCAAAGTCATAGAAGAGTACATCAGCAGTTCTCCAATACGCCCAGTACTTATATGGTTTCATTCAAACCAAGATATTGACAACGCAAGACGTGCTATTAGTGAGATGAATGGTTGTGCGACTTGCGGACAAGCACTTTACATAGATAAGGCTGGGGCAATCCAAACACTCACTCCATCTGGAGATGAAGAACATTTCATCATTCCTGGAGCATACAACGAGAGCACTAAGTTCTTCTTGTTCCACCGCTATGAGGAACAGTTAAGAGGAGAATATCTTAAATATGCTTTAGACTTGATGTATGAGACCAAGTGTCCTGTGGTATATCTCGCCAACGACTATTCTAAAGAGAAAGAGCCACAGGCTAATGTCTCAGCGTTTGAGGAATGGGAGTACATCAACGAATAACAAACTAAAGAAAATGCCGAAACGCTTGAAAGGAAGTAGGTGATAAATTTAAAAGTTTTTTTATGGCACGTTATAACGTTTATTTTAAGTCAGAAGATGCAAGTCCATATGACAGCAATCGAAACAGTTATACTATTGATGCTTCAAATGAACAAGAGGCTATTGCCAAATGGGAAAAGACGAGTTATGCCACAAATGGAAGTTGCCGAAACAAAATTGTAGGCGTAGAAAAGATTAGTAGCTAAAATATAAAATTATTATCACTTTAATATTACAAAATTATGGACAAAGAATACAATGACATCTGTAAAAAGATGGAAGCTAAAGGATATGAATATATCCAAGAAATTAGAGCATATTGTGAAGATTACACCAGTGAAACTGGTCGTATCTTTGGAATGCGTCGTGATTTTGCTTTGTTTGGAAAGCAATTGGGAAACATCACGGTCTTACGAGTATGTGGAACAAAATATGAATACGAGATAACAAAAGCTAATCGAGTAGCATATGACGATGTAGGAACTGTTGTTTTTGACCGTATAGCTGGTATGGTCTGCGAAGAAGACTACAAAATAATCTTTTGCAATGCACAATTTACCAATAACAAAGGAGATACTTTCTATTTTTGCAATCCTTATTGGAATTAACATGTTCGACTGAATACAAAAGAGTATAACATTTACAAACAAAACATACAACTATGGGATTATTTGAAATTTTCAAAAAGAAAGTCAAAGAGCTATCAGAAGCTGTCCCTTCCAGCACTTCCAACGTAGAAGTAAAGTATAGAAGAAGCACTAAAGATGCAAGCAAGGAGTTTGAAAAGTATCTTACATTAGCTGAGCAAGGTGACGCAAAGATACAACTAAACCTTGCTTTATGCTACATTTTTGGTCATGGCACGACTGTAGATAACGTAAAAGCAAGTAAGTGGATTCTAAAAGCAGCAGAACAAGGCGATGCTAAAGCATGTTTCTTTGCTGGTAGAGTCTATTTCTATGGAACAGGAGTTCCACAAGATTACCAAGAGTCACTAAAATGGTATAGAAAAGCTGCCGATAAAGGAGTACTCAGAGCACAACACGATATTGCAACCTTCTACAAATTAGGTAAAGGCGTGCCACAGAGCTATTCAGAAGCTGCAAAATGGTACAGAAAGGCAGCAGAAAATGGATATGCATACTCTCAGAAAGTGTTAGGCAACTTTTATGAGCAGGGACTTGGTGTAGAAAAGAACGAACAAGAAGCACTCAAATGGTATTATAAGTCTGCCATGCAAGGTTTTTCACCTGGTCAAAATGAACTTGGTGTTTGTTTCATAAAGGGAACCGGTACATCAAAGAATTACGACGAAGGAGTAAAGTACATTCGTATGGCAGCCGAACAAGGTGACGCTTCCGCACAAAACAATCTTGCCACTTGCTACTACAATGGTACAGGAGTGGATGAAGACGAAGAAGAAGCAGTAGAATGGTATCGCAAAGCTGCAGAACAAGGACTTGTCAGTGCTCAAAAAAGACTTGCAAAATGTTATGAGGACGGCATTGGTGTTGAAAGAAATGGAACAGAAGCTCTAAAATGGCTAAATATGGATGGTAAACCTACAAAAACACCATATTCTCCAGTTGAGATGAGTTTTGAAGAGTTTGCTTATGACATTGAGTAAGAAATATTTCAATCATAGAATTAACACTTATGATAACATTGCATTACATAGATTTTAATGGTGATGAAGAAAAAGTAGAAAAACTTGTTTCACCATCATGCATCTGCTCAATAGAGCCTATACTTGATGAAGAAAGTGAGCATCATTCAAGACTTACACTAAAGAATGGGACTTCTTTTTCAGTAGTTGAGACGGTTGAAGAAATCAAGAGCATGCTAAAGTCCGAGACATAGTAAGACTACATGATAGAAATATTCTGTCTTGAAGAGAACACCGAAACGCTTGAAAGGAAGTAGGTAATATACTTACAAACAGAACATTTATGTTAATATTTTTATTTGGAATCCTCATTGTCATATTACTATTTGTGGTTGGCAGTTCATTTTTAAGCCTTTTATGGGGCACTCTCTACTCATTTTGTGGTTGCGACGACCCATGCAGTGACATTGGATAAAAATTCAGAAAAGGATAAAATCTGCAAGAGGAATCATCTCCTCTTGTAGATTAAACACGGACTGATATATGAAAGAAAAGCTGATAAGACTATTTGTATATTCATTAGTTAAGACCATTACCTTAGCACGATACATACCTATAAAGGCATTATACCTTATATCGAGTATCGCCTCTAGACTTCTTGCACTTACAGCTTCAAGTCATACAAAGCGGGTAAAAAGAAATCTTGAGATTGCATTTGAAGGAATGAACAAGAAGACAGAACAGTCTATTGTACATCACTACTATAGAAATTTGTATGACTTCACTTTTGAATTGGCAAAGAACTCGTATCACTCAGACTATAAAATATGTGAGGAATGTAGATTTACGAACATAGAGTTTATCAAAACTTTATTACTGCAAAACAAAAAGATACTATGCTATAGTGGGCATTTTGTAAACTATGAGCTTTTAGTCTCCTTTCCTTTACATATCCAACATATTTGCATGGGCAACTTGTATTACTCAGGTAAAAGGAATTTGCTTACAGATTGGCTTGCAAAAACGAGACAAAGATATGGAGCTATAAATATACCACATAACTCTCCTATCAAGCCTATCTTAGCTATGCTGAAAGAACTGGAAAAAAAAAGATATGATGGAATTGTTTTGGGTAGCTTAGCTGATGTACCCCCATCAAAAAGAAGCCAACAATATATCCACAAATCTCCATTTTTCGACCACCTTCTTTCTGTTTATACAGGAACAGAGAAGATTGGAAGAAAATACAATATGAATTTTGTATATGCACATATAAGTAGGAATAGAAGAGGAATATACAATATTGAATTCAAGCAAATGTTCCCTAAAGACATCAATACAAATCCCTACGCATATACTGACGAGTTTGTTAGACTTTTAGAACAGAACATACGAGAGCAACCAGACTTATGGATGTTATGGGGAAACAAAAGACTTTCTATCACAACAGATAGAAGAAATAGCCGTGTGTAGTGAAGTAGATGTTGTTCATTTCGTTCTTTTCCTGTTTTTCCGACACTTCATTCCGGTTTATCCGATAATGACAATAGTGGACAGAGGCTGAAAAATATATATCTTTGCACCAGAATAAATAAAATATACAATGGAGAAATATCATATAGGACAAGAGATTCTGAAAGAGGTAAAGGCTAAGTTTCCTTCGGTGGCAGCCTTTGCCAGAGAACTGTGTAAGTCGAACTCTGCTACATATGAGATATTCGGAAAGACGAGTCTCGATACAGACTTGTTGCTAAAAGTCTCAAAACTGCTGGACAGAGACTTCTTCCGAGAATTCTCAGAGGAATGTCTGAACGGAGAAGTGGCGGTAGTAGATAAGCAGACGGCAGAGAACAGCATCTCGCTGCTCCTGCTAGAAGATAAACTGCATACAATATCACCACCCCAAACAATGGATGTGGTGGAAGAATATCTTCTGATACCTCGCAAAAAGCCACTCGTAGTGTTCTACAGTGGGGCACGCAGTCGCAACCTACCCCGTTTTGTATGCAAAAAGGGCGAGGAGATATATGGTGAAGGCATGGTGAGAAAAATAAGACTCGAACCTGCTGAACTGATGCATTTTGAGCTTGGCGTGATGTCGCTTGCCAAAATGCCGCAGAAGGTAGTCGTGATAATATGCACTATGGCAAGAGACTATAACACCCATGTGCTCATTGCTGAACGACTGGCGGCAGAGTCGGGAAAGCACGTCGTGCTGCTATGTCTTGACCCTATTCATATTCCTACGCTGCCCAATGGACAAGTGGTGTTGAAGTCGCTCGCCTTGTCTACTTTCAACTCTTGGAACCAACGTGCACATATATTCATAGCCGATGATATTGAGAAGCGTTTCGCTTACCTCATTGAACTATTCCATGCCATCAAAGGCAAGGGATATATGGACAGAATATACGACAGCATAGAGGGCAACGAGAATTGGGCTGACACCTTGAAAGACTTGCAGGAGGAGGCAAAGCAGAATCTCACCACTTACGAAGACATAGTGTTGGAAGAAAGCAACGATGAGGACAATCGTCAGGTGGAATATCATCAGGTGAGCACCATTCAGCCTACTGTTAACGACTTGAATCGTCCAGAGGGGATTTCACATATCCGCACCCATCTGCGTTATCGTATGATTAAGGAGACTGGTGAGATATTAGAGTATGAGCCAATGACCTTCGACAAAGTGAAGGTAATGAATAATACAGAAGATATGTAAGTTCAAGACTCACTGTTCTATTATTGATTCAACTAAAAAATACAATAAGATATGAATACAAGATTGACAAAAGAAGATCAGGCAATGATCAAGGAAGCCAAAGGCAACAAGGTTTCCGGACCAATCTACAGCGAGGACGGACTTCGCTTGTTGAAAGTACTCGGCAATCCAGAGTACCTTGAAGTGAAAGACGGTGTGAAGGCTATTTGCGATGAAGCATGCCAAGGACTTGACAATCTTCAAGATGTGGTATTGCCAGCATCAGTTATCGACTTGGGCACAAGAGCTTTCGCAAGCTGCCACAAACTCTTCAAGATAACAATGTCTAGAGTAGAATTCATCGGCAAAGAGTGTTTTGCACTTTGTGAGAGTTTGAAGGAGATAATCTTGCCTGAAACGTTGGGCAAGATTTGGGAAGGTGCCTTTGCTGACTGCAAAGCTTTGGAAGAGATAAATATTCCAAGTCACCTGAAGATTATCGACAAGTCTGCGTTCAGAAACTCAGGGTTGAAGAGTCTCAACATTGAGATAAATGATGGAGGCAAATGTCTTGTTTATGACAAAGCCTTTGCAAGTTGCAAGCATCTGGAGTCTGTATATCTAAACAAGAATGTGAAGATTGTGGAGCGAATGGCGTTTGCCGGCTGCACTTCACTAATGGCGATTGGGTTTGAGAATCCGTTATTGACAGGTCCTATTGGTGAATTCAACGCGCTTACAAAAGATGAAAAGGAACTGATTGCTGCAGAACTACAGGCAAAGTATGACTTTGTAGGAGATTTCTATCCAAAATGTATAGGATACGGAATTTTCTTGTACAGGATTACCCGATACGCAAAAGGCGAGATATGCGATATAAAATACGGAATATATAATAGCGAAACAAAATTATTGGGTCCGTGCGTATATAATTTTCTCTGGTCCTTTGAAGAGGGCGGAATAGCTCGAGCTAAGCGGAATTTCAAATATGGATGGATTAACATGAATTCAGAAGAGATAATTCCTTGTAAGTATTGTGATGTGTCTGACATGGAAAATGGATACGCCCACGTCAAGGAAAACAAGGATGACACATGGGGATTAGTCAGAATGACTGGCAAAGTTGTCGTTCCTTGCAACAAGTATGAAGACGTAAGGATGTTTAAGAATGGATATGCAGGTGTCAGGCTAAACAATCTTTGGGGCTTCGTGAATGAAGAAGGAGAAGAAGTAATTCCTTGTCAGTATGTTGATGTCAAGAAATTCACCGTAAAAGGATTTGTGAAAGTCTTGCCTCTAAGAGGTGATTGGATTACCATTGACAAAACGGGTAAGCAAGTGACAAAATAACAAGTAACAACAGAGGAAGCCGAAACGCTGGAAAGGGATATGCTGTTCTGACTATGCGCTACAAAAGAAAGTCACATAAAAAAAGAATCATGCTTTATGGAGTATTTGACCACAGTATACTATCGCATTGAAGGCAAACCAAATGACCTTCAAGAGATATATGACCAATATAGGACGCTTCTAAACAAGAAACTGCTTGAAGAGGGTAAAGACAAGTCTGTATCTTACGCAAGTATGGTGTATAGTCTCGGAGTAGATACCAAAGAACAATATCTTCGGGGCAACATTATAAAATGTGAGTTCGTAGATAATTCATTGAGTATTGAAGCCGAGGAAGATTGGGTGACGGCAGACTTCCGACATCCGCTTGAAAGCCACTATGAAGGTATGACCATATACTATATGGTGGAAAGTTATTGCGATGAGACTTATGCAACAAATGATGCAGAGGGGAAATATTTCCCGACACGCGTCAGTGTGGACTTTCATTTGAAAGAGCCAGTTTTGTGTGGTTACGAGCGGTTCAACAGTATGGATGAGGCATTAGCCTATTTCGCACGTGTCTTGAAACGTGACACTCTTACTGTTGATGACATCCACAAGTGGAACTGTGAGTATTGGAAGGACGGCTTCATCTATTTCAATGAGTATGAGGTTGATTTACGATGATGCAGTTGTCGAGATAATAACAGAGACTGCCGAAACGCTTTAAAGGGAGTAGGCAAAACTTTTAAAAAAACGTGAGACATGTTTCTCTTTATATGCAGATTCATAAAAGAGAGCAACAACTAATAATCAATTTAATTTTTAAATAATATGGCTAACAAAACTGTAGAAAAGCTAAGTCCACGTATATTCATTGACGAAATGGACGCTATCAACACAAAAGCTCAGAAAGCAGCTATTAACTTATTGAGCCAACAAGGCGACAACAGATACATTGTCGTTATGGACAGGGAAGATGAATACGTAGAATACTACACTGATGATAAAGCCATATCTTTATCAGTATTTGGTGTAGGATTGAACGAAGACAACAACCTTTGCATCGTTGCCACTGTTGACAACCAAGGATATGGCTGCAGTGAAGATGATTTCGAACAAGATTGGGTAGAGACATCTGATTTGGACATACCCAACTATGCCAACCTCTATAGATTCGTTGCAGATAATATAGACAAGGCTACGACGAAAAAAGAAGCCGATAGACTGACAAAAAAATACTGGGATGGAGATGATTACGGCAAGTATGACAGCCAAAATTTTTTCCAATGTGGTTTTGCTATGGTTAAACTTGACGGAAAGACTGGATTCATTAATGAAGATGGAGAAGAAATTGTGCCTTGTAAATATGATGATGCTTCGAATTTCTGGGAAGGATTTGCAAGTGTTAAAACTAAAGGTTTATGGGGATTTGTCAACGAAAATGGTGAAGAGTCAATACCATGCAAATACAAGGTGGTATATGATTTTTCCGGAGGATTAGCTAGAGTAAAAACTAAAGAAGGATGGGGATTTGTCAATAAAGACGGCGAAGAAATCGTGCCTTGTAAATATGATAATGCTCTGGATTTCTATGAAGGATTGGCAAAAGTAAAGTCTAAAGAAGGTTGGGGATTCGTCAATAAAGATGGCGAAGAAATAATCCCTTGCAAATATGATGATGCCAACCACTGTGATGAAGGATTGGCAATGGTGAAATCTAAAGAAGGTTGGGGCTTTGTCAATAAAGACGGCGAAGAAATAACCCCTTGCAAATACAAGGAGGCAGTTAATTTTTCCGAAGGGTTAGCTAGAGTAAAAACTAAAGAAGGATGGGGATTTGTCAACAAAAATGGTAAAGAAATAATCCCTTGCAAATACAAGGAGGCATACGGTTTTTCCGAAGGGTTAGCTGGAGTAAAAACCAAAAAAGGATGGGGCTTCATCAATAAAGATGGCGAAGAAATCATCCCTTGTAAATATAAAGAAGTGAGTCTCTTTACAATGCCAGACGGATTAGCATTGGTAAGATCTAAAGAAGGTTATGGCTTCATCAATAAAGATGGCGAAGAAATAATCCCTTGTAAGTACAAAGATTATAATATTTTATGGTCCGGACCAAACTTAGCAGAGGTCAAACTGAATGGTGAATGGATTACCATTGACAAGACTGGCAAGCAAGTGCCAGAATAACAAGTGACAACAGAGACTGCCGAAACGCTGCAAAGGGAGTAGGCAAAACTTATTAAAAGACGTGAGACATGTTTCTCTTTATATGCGGAATCTTGAATGTTATGTTTGGTGGCTACATACTGATAAGTCTCATACAACTCGCGTTTATGATTATCGGTTGGATTATCCAAGCTATATTCAGTATCTTTGAATAGATGTATGATGATATGAATATCATGACCATGTATCTGTCATGCAGTTTTTTGTCCCTCATTACTCTATTCCAACCGATATTCAACAAAAATTCAGAAGTTTTATGATTTCTTAGCTGCCTTTATTTTCTTATCTCAGAAAAAAGGGATACTTTTCGCGCGACAACATTTTGAAACATTAAGAAATATGGTAAACAAAAACGAAACAACAAACAGTGGAAAGAAGCCTATCATCAACAACGATAAGGCTTTGCGTCTTATCGACCTCATCCAGCAGGGCGACTCTAATGCGGAGAACGACTTGACAGAACTCGGTTCCGTTTTTATCAAGGCTGTGGCAAAGCAGTATGCCGATAAGGGGCTCACAGCCGAAGAACTTATAGCAGCCAGCAGTCATGGTCTGATACGTGCCAGTCGTAAGTTCGACAAGTCTCGTGGCTTTATCTTTGCAGCTTATGCCGTATGGTGGATGCGCGAAGCCATCTTGCAAGCTATTCACAAAAAGAAAATAACTAAAGAAGAAAGAATATGATACACAAAGATTTAGGCGACATCCGTGCGCTAACACTCATCAGAGTGGTTCTCGAAAGAACGGAAAACGAAGAGTTGAGAAATCAACTAGAGGAGTATCTTCAAACCAATGAAGAACTATGGTCGGATGTTCATCAGAAAGACTTCTACGACTTTGCCACCACACTCGCAAAAGAGTGGATCGCAAGTCATCAATCATAAAGTTAAACTATATTACAGACAATGAAAGAGATTAACGCAGAAATATATTTGAATGGAAATAATGACGGTACTACCGTCAAACTCTCTGACGAAGAAGCAGAGAATCTCCTTACGTTATGGAAAGAAGCCCAAGACACCATTCTCAAAGGCATGGAGGAAGAAGACTATTGGGAAAAGTTTGACCCTTGGTTAAAGGAAAAAGCTCCTAACCTCCATGAGAAGATAATGGATGCTTACTATCAGGAAACCAGCGAGCGTTTGAGCATAGGAGGATGGGTAGAGAGTGATGAATTTATGTCAATAGGTCATGACATAGACGGGGCATATCTTGATTACGACAATGAAGTTGTTATCAACCAAATTTTCCCTCCATCAGAATAAAAGGTCTAAACGAAACGAACATGAAAATATATCTGAAAGTAAAGAAAGACAATGCCTATTGCGTTGCCAGCCTTTGGAGCAAGTTCATCAAAGAGCAAATTCTGGAAACTGTCGAAGAAGTAAGTAGGAATTGGATGTTTGAGCCGAAGTTATATCCTATGTTTTATCAAGAGGATACGCATAGCCACTTTGTTGAAGCAAACAACGAACGTTTCTTCTTCGAATGCTTGATGTATGAGCTTTGCTTTGTATGGGAATTAAACGATTTCGAAGGATACGATGACGAGTACTCTGATCTTGCACGCGAAAGAGATGTATTTTTAGATAGACATAAGGTAGAACCTCCCAAGGAATACGTCTATATCGGTTCATACATATATGAACAAGAAGAACCGCTTACTCTTCCAGGACTTGTGTTCGACCCCGAATACGCAGAGGATGGTGAGGTTTTGGCAGAATGTATGTTTGCGAGTGATTTTGAAGACGAAAAACTGAAACGGGCATATATGTCTAATGGAAACGATGAGGAATGTGAAAAGGATACTCCAGCTTTGTAGCATAGCCATGCTGGCATTATATATATACTCTTCATGTTTGAACAAGTCTGACGAGACAAGTCTCGATAAGAGCTATGGTAAGTCTGACTCTATCGAGACTTACCATACAATAGTCTCTGACGACAGTCTCGTGACAGCCATCTGGCATGACACCGACGAAGGTGGAACAGCACCCGACATTGACTGTGTGGTAAAATTCGAATCAGAAGATGGCGAGCAGCATGAAGAGCATCGTCCTCTGCTGCGTCTCGCCCACCCAAAGGACGACTACAGCCACCATGAGGTACGAAAGATAGTAAGTATCGACGATGAATACGGCAGTCGCTCATACATATTCTTCCTATCTGCCAAGGTAGGAAGCAATGAGTATGCCCATGATATCGTTGCTTTCGAAATAAGTGGTGACAGTCTGAGATATTTGTATAACTATAAAATCGATTGACAAGACATGGAATCAGATTTAGCTATCTTTGCATCCCAAATGCATAATATAAAAGTACGCTACCACATTGTGGGAAAACAAGAAGAGTTGCAAGAGATATATGACCTCTATCAGACTTTCATACAGAAAGAACGCCCTGCTATGGAAGAAGACGAGGCCGATGATTGGGAAGGAAACATCATCTTAGCTCTTGGTGTGGACTATGGGACTTGCAATCTCTGTGGTAATATCAAGAAATGCGAACTTTCAGAAGGCTTTCTCTATATAGAAGCGGAAGAACTCGCATTGATTACTGACTTCCGCGTTCTTCTCAAAAATCGTTTCAAGGATTTGGAAATCTATTTCGCTACAGAAGATCCAGAAAACGAAACATATGTGACTAATGATGCAGATGGCAAGCATTTTCACGACCTGCCAGATGATCATTTCATAGCTCCATTAGATTATTGACGTATGGGACCAAAAACATTTCTGGCAGCATTGATGTGCCTAATCATCGTAGTCCTTATGTGTTCGCCCATTTATCTCGTATGGCACGGTTTTACGATGGGTGGCTCAGTTATAGTCCGAATAGTTTGTATCGTGGTAGGACTTATCCTATTGCGTTTATTCAAGCCTATATCGAACCTTACAGGCAAGGACTTCAAGATATTCTGATAGTTTCAACTATAAAGACTACAAATTTGATAGAAGGTGGTATTATGCTGTTTAGCGTGATACCACCTTCTTTTGTTTGGCATTCATATCAGGAATGAAGCAGAAGCCAAGTTTGCTTACTACA
>OIYQ01000253.1_pt1 | contig 21829 bp, 19 predicted proteins | sample 1588311 | NCBI WGS metagenome assembly OIYQ01 (sample SAMN03283244) | human gut metagenome | biome: human-associated habitat; material: feces | host: Homo sapiens | place: Peru | collected 2012
GTCAATCCTCTGCTTGTTCCGCTTATGATCTGTAACATGGCAGCAGGAAATGTTTCTATCCAGTTCGGTCTCAAAGGAAAGAGTATCAATGATGTAACAGCCTGTGCTACAGGAACAAACACAATCGGTGAGGCATACAGAAGCATCCAGTACGGTGAGGCTGACGTGATGGTAGCCGGTGGTACAGAGGGCAGTGTATGTCCTATCGGAATCGCAGGATTTACAGCACTTACAGCGCTTTCTACAGTAGATGATCCGGCAAAGTGCTCACTTCCGTTTGACAAAAACAGAAGCGGCTTTGTAATGGGTGAGGGCGCAGGAGTAGTTATCCTTGAAGAGCTTGAGCATGCAAAGGCAAGAGGTGCAAAGATTTATGCAGAGGTAGTCGGATACGGCTGCTCATCGGATGCATACCATATCACATCTCCGCAGGAGGATGGCGCAGGCGCAGCAAGAGCCATGACCAATGCCATGAGCGATGCAGGTGTCACACCGGCAGATGTAAAATACATCAATGCTCACGGAACAGGCACACATCACAATGATCTCTTTGAGACAAGAGCAATCAAGCTTGCGTTCGGTGATGAGGCTGCAAATCTTAAAATCAATTCAACAAAGTCTATGATAGGACATCTGCTCGGAGCAGCAGGAGCTGTTGAGTTTATAACATGTGTGAAGGAAATCCAGGATGGATTTATACATAAGACTGTTGGCTATGAGACTCCTGATGAGGAGATTGACCTCAATTACTGCAAGGACAGCTATGAGGAGCCTGTTGAGTATGCACTTAGCAATTCACTGGGATTCGGTGGACATAATGCAAGTATTCTGCTCAAGGCTTATAAATAAATAGCTTCTGCTTTTTAGGGGCTTCGCGAATTTAGGCTGTGAGGTCCGGTGGAGCACACAGTATATTCCTTATAAAAAATATGAAGTCAGTCACGGCATTTTGCACGGACAGGCTGTGATATGGTGTTAGTGCTTCATGCTATTGGAGTGGATGGAACGCCGTGACAGTTCATATTTTTTATTCAGAACACACTGTGTGCTTTCCGGCTCCACGTTATTGGGCGCGAAGCATGTAGATAAATTGCTACTGCTTTTTAGGGCTTCCCGGCTCCACGTTGCGGAGCGCGAAGCATGTAGATAGTTTGGAGTAAATTGAGAAAGGATAGATGTATATGTCAATTATGAATACGCAGCAGATTATGGATATTCTGCCGCACCGCAGTCCGTTTCTTCTCATTGATACGGTTGAGGAGCTGCAGCCGGGCGTAAAGTGTGTGGCTAAGAAGAATGTGACTATGAATGAGCCACATTTTATGGGACATTTTCCGGGAAATCCGGTGATGCCGGGAGTGCTTATTATTGAGGCTTTGGCGCAGACCGGTGCAGTTGCCATTCTTTGTCAGGATGAGTGGAAGGGCAAGACTGCATATTTTGCAGGCATCAATAATGCCAAGTTCAAGCAGAAGGTGGTTCCGGGAGATACGCTGGAGCTGACCACTGAGATTATAAAGGTTAAGGGGCCTATCGGTGTGGGCAAGGCTGTTGCCAGGGTAAACGGCAAGGTTGCCTGTATGGCGGAGCTTACATTTGCAATAGGTTAATTGCATAAGGAGACATGATGAAGTTATTCAAGAAGAAAGATAAAAATATAGAGGCTGAAGAGATTTTAGCAAAGAACGCTGAGAGCGCAAAAACAGCCGCAGATGGCAAAAATGCCGGTGCAGCACAGGAAACCAAAGAGGATGTACCTGAGACAATCGTTTGTCCCAAGTGTGGCAAGACTGTGCTCAAATCAGTTGTAAAACAGCACAAATACGTCTGCTATGAGTGTAATTATTATTTCCGTGTGCGTGCTAAAAACAGAATCAGAATGGTTTCCGACAAGGAAGCATTTGAGCCATGGTTTACAGAGCTTACAACAGGAAATCCTCTCAATTTCCCTGAGTATGAGGAGAAAATTGCAAAGACTCAGGAGAAAACAGGACTTTCTGAGGGCATTGTCATCGGTAAGACAAAGATTTACGGCGAGGAGACAGTGATTGGTGTAATTGATTCAAGATTTATGATGGGAAGCATGGGCCATGTGGTTGGTGAGAAAATCACAAGCGCATTTGAGCGTGCCACAGAGGAAAGACTTCCGGTTATATTATTCTGCTGTTCAGGTGGAGCCAGAATGCAGGAGGGTATTATTTCGCTGATGCAGATGGCTAAGACTTCAGCCGCAGCAAAGCGTCATTCAGAGGCAGGGCTTTTATATGTGCCTGTACTCACAGATCCTACAACAGGTGGTGTGACAGCCAGCTTTGCAATGCTTGGAGACATCATTCTTGCAGAGCCAAAGGCACTTATCGGCTTTGCAGGTCCTCGTGTTATCGAGCAGACCATCGGACAGAAGCTGCCTGAGGGCTTCCAGAGGGCAGAGTTCCAGCTTGAGCACGGCTTTGTGGATATGATAGTTGAGCGTGAGGAGTTAAAGAAGACTCTTTACAAGATTTTACGTGCTCACAGACCTACCACTGGCTATGCCAATTTTGATCCGCTTCACTCAGACGACAATTACGAGCCGACAGAGCTTATGAAGGAGCGCGAGGCAAAGGCTAAGCCATTTAAGGTATGGGATAAGGTCAGCGCCGCAAGACAGATTAAGAGACTTGCATCGGTTGACTATATGGACTATATCTTTGATGAGTTTATGGAGCTGCACGGAGACAGATATTTCCGCGATGACCCGGCTATCGTAGGCGGAATCGCATATTTAGACGGCCAGCCGGTCACAGTTATCGGTGTCCACAAGGGAAAAGACCTTGAGGACTGCGCAAAGAGAAACTATGGTATGCCATCACCTGAGGGCTACCGCAAGGCACTGCGCCTCATGAAGCAGGCAGAGAAATTCAACCGTCCAATAATAACCTTTGTCAATACATCAGGAGCTTATCCTGGAATGGAGGCAGAGGAAAACGGACAGGGTGAGGCAATCGCAAGAAACCTTTATGAGATGAGCGGCATCAAGGTGCCAATCCTTTGTCTCATGATAGGAGAAGGCGGAAGCGGCGGAGCTTTAGCTCTTTCTGTAGGAAATGAAGTGTGGATGATGGAAAATGCCACATACTCAATCCTCTCGCCAGAAGGCTTTGCATCTATTCTCTGGAAGGACGGAAAGCGTGCAAAGGAAGCCGCAGAGGTAATGAAGATTACAGCACACGACTTAAAGGAGCTTGATGTCGTGGATGATATAATACCTGAGTTTGGCGGAGCCGATGAGGATGCCCTTTCATCAATCGGAAACTACATGAAGGGCAACATGAAGAAATTCTTGGAAAAAGAAAGCAAATTGACAAAGGACCAGCTCTTGGAGGAAAGATACAAGCGTTTCCGCAAGTTCTAGTCCCGGAAAGGAAATTCTATGAAGATAGTTGGAACAGGAAGCTGCCTGCCACAGAGAGTGGTCTCAAACGATGACCTGGCAGCCATAATGGACACATCTGACGAGTGGATCAGCTCGCGTACAGGAATAAGAAACAGACACATTGCAACGACTGAGACAACCACCTCACTTGCCTGTGATGCAGTAAAAAGTGCGCTGCAGGATGCGGGGATTGACGGAAGTGAGATAGACTTGATAATAGCGGCAAGCGTATCCACAGACAAAATCGTTCCATCGCTCGCATGTCAGATTCAGGCTGAGATAGGTGCCGGCAGTGCAGTGGCATTTGACATAAATGCCGCATGCTCAGGCTTTTTATTCGGGCTTGCCACAGCGGATGCATATTTTAAGACCGGCAGGTTTCACAAGGCAGTTGTAGTGGGGGCAGAGGTTCTTTCAAAAATAATGGACTGGAATGACAGAAGCACCTGTGTACTCTTCGGAGACGGAGCAGGAGCAGCGGTTGTGACAGACGAGGGCGATGCCCTAAAGGGCTTTGTACAGGGCTCGGACGGAAAAGGCGGTGAGGCGCTTGACGGAGACAACCGTCCCGTAGTCAATCCGTTTACCGACAATGGAAAGCAGTCTGCACTCGGTGGATATGTAACCATGGACGGTCCTGCTGTATACAAGTTTGCGGTAAAGACAGTGCCAAAGGCTATAAATGAGCTGCTTGATGAAATCGGCTGGAGCGCAGATGATGTGGATGTCTATGTGCTGCATCAGGCCAATATCCGTATTATTGAGTCGGTTGCCAAGAGGCTTAAGCAGCCTATGGACAAATTTCCAACCAATTTACAGCAGTGTGGAAATATTTCTGCGGCAAGTGTGCCGATTTTGCTTGATAAAGTCCGCAAAGATGGTATGATAAAGCATGAGGAAAAAATAATTTTATCAGGCTTTGGAGCAGGACTTACATGGGGAGCCTGCGCCATAGAGTGGCAATAGAAAGAGGTATTTATGACGGCAGATGAAACTTTAAATGAATTATTGGTGTGTCTGTTCAAGGATTTGACAGAGATAGAGGGCAGATGTCTGATAACAGACGAATTTTCTGATATTTCTATCAACGATATGCATATAATAGAGGCAATAGGAGTCGATGAGCCAAAGCGCTCCGGCACCGTAGCCAAGCTTATGTCTATCACTCTGGGCACGCTGACAAAGGCAATAGATGGTCTCACCCGCAAGGGATACGTGAACCGTATCCGCAGTGAGGAGGATAAGCGTGTGGTAAAGCTCTCACTCACCGACAAGGGAAAGAGTGCATACTATCATCATGAGCAGTTTCACCGTCATATGATAGAGCATATAAAGGACGATCTTTCGGATGACGAAATGAAAGTTCTTATAACTTCACTTGCAAAACTCTCAGATTATTTCAAGGTGGTATATTCCGATGATGAGGAGAATCAGTACCAAAACTGGGATAATATAAATGAAGATAATAAATAAAATGAATTTTTTTTATATAAAACTTTCAAAAATTACTTGATTATAGCAATAGATTTATATAAAATAAACTTGTTGATGTGAAAAATAATTTTGTAAAGGAGATATAAAAATGAGCTATGTTGATGAAGTACTCGAAGTAGTAAAGAAGAAAAACGCAGATCAGCCTGAATTCTTACAGGCAGTAACAGAGGTACTTGATTCTTTAAGACCTGTAATCGAGGCAAATGAGGAGCTTTACAGAAAGAACGCTATCCTCGAGAGAATCACAGAGCCGGATCGTCAGATCATGTTCAGAGTACCATGGGTAGATGACAATGGTCAGGTACAGGTAAACAGAGGTTTCCGTGTACAGTTCAATAATTCCATTGGACCATACAAGGGAGGTTTAAGACTTCATCCTTCTGTAAACCTGGGTATTATCAAGTTCTTAGGTTTCGAGCAGGTATTTAAGAATTCTCTTACAACACTTCCAATCGGTGGTGGTAAAGGTGGTTCTGATTTTGATCCTAAGGGCAAATCAGACAGAGAGATTATGGCATTCTGCCAGAGCTTCATGACAGAGCTTTCTAAATATATCGGAGCAGATATTGATGTTCCTGCCGGAGATATCGGAACAGGCGCAAGAGAGATCGGCTTCATGTTTGGTCAGTACAAGAGAATCCGCGGATCATTCGAGGGAGTTCTCACAGGTAAGGGACTTACATACGGTGGATCACTTGCCCGTACACAGGCTACAGGATATGGTCTGTTATACCTTACAAACGCATTATGGAAGGACAACGGACTTGACTTAAACGGAAAGACAGCAGCAGTTTCAGGTTCAGGAAACGTTGCTATCTACGCTATCGAGAAGGCACAGCAGCTCGGTGTCAAGGTTGTTACATGCTCTGATTCTACAGGCTGGATTTATGATCCTGAAGGAATCGATGTTGCACTTCTTAAAGAGGTTAAAGAGGTTAAGCGTGCACGTCTTACAGAGTACGCTGCAGCTAAGTCAAGCGCTGAGTACCATGCAAAAGAGAATGGTGAGCATGGTGTATGGCAGTACAAGGTAGACCTTGCTCTTCCATGTGCTACACAGAACGAGTTAGATCTTGACGATGCAAAGATGCTCGTAGCAAACGGTGTTACATCTGTTACAGAGGGTGCTAACATGCCTACAACTCTTGAGGCTACAAAATACCTTCAGGAGAACGGAGTACTCTTCGTAGGTGGTAAAGCTGCCAATGCAGGTGGTGTTGCTACATCAGCACTTGAGATGAGCCAGAACTCTGAGAGACTTTCATGGACATTCGAAGAGGTTGACGGAAAGCTCAAGGGCATCATGGAGACAATCTACGCTAACATCAGCGATGCTGCTAAGAGATACAATGCAACAGTTGGTGGAAAGACTGACTATGTTGCAGGTGCAAATATCGCAGGCTTTGAGAAAGTAGTTGATGCTATGCTTGCACAGGGTGTTTGCTAATTAAGAATTTCTAAGATAATATAAGATATTGAGAAGTCCTGGAAATGTTGAATTTCTGGGGCTTTTCTTTATGTATTGAAATGACAAAAGAATTGTCAGAATATTCATAAATAGAAGATAATTTACGTTGTTTTGAGGTCGTTATATACACGTGATACACAGGTGATATACAGGTGGTATACACTCGTTTTTACTGATTTTGGATGATTTTTTGAAGCATTTCATCCGGTGTTTTTCAAGATGATTCAAGTATCGGTTAAAGCGAAGAAAACGGTTTTAATAGAATTGTGTGTGCGCGTGTGGTAAAATGGTGTTGTTGAAGAAAACGGCATTTATCAAATAGAATACCTCTCCCAACCTATGGTTGAGTTTGATAATTCCACTTACAGTTTGTGTACAAAAACTGATAAAAATTGTAAAGTGTAGCGTGAAAGGAGGCATATTGTAATGAATCAAATTGATACAGGAAAGTTTATTGCTAGTTGCAGAAAAGAAAAAGGTCTGACACAAGCACAATTAGCAGAAAAGTTAAACATCACTGACAGAGCTGTTTCCAAATGGGAGACAGGAAAATGTATGCCCGATTCATCTATCATGTTGGAACTTTGCAATATCTTAGATGTTACGGTCAATGAACTATTAAGTGGGGAGAGGATAGAAATGAATAATTACGAAGAAAAAGTCAACGAAAATCTCATTGAATTAAAACGAAAAGATGAGAATAATATGAACAAGAATACTATAATATTAATAATATATACAATTACCATGGTTATTGGTATTCTAGTATGTTGTATATATGATGTTGCTATTTCGGGCACCCTTACATGGTCACTTATTACACTTAGTTCTATTTTGATTACATGGATAGCATCTTTTCCTGTTATATTGTTAGGGAAAAAAGGTGTTTTGGTAGCGATGGTTGCCATTAGTATTCTCATTTTACCATTTATGTACATATTAAGTATTTTGATAAAAGTCAATGAAGTATTCAATATTGGTGCGATTATGTCCATTTATACACTAGTTTTTTTGTGGATAATTTATATTCTGTATTATCGACTCAAGGAACGAAAACTGTTGGCAACAGGAATTACATTTTTGTTTGCGATTCCGTTCACACTTTTGATAAATATTACATTATCAAAATTAATTGGAGAACCTGTGATTGATGTTTGGGATATATTATCCGTATTTATCCTGTTGATAGTATCAGTTGCTTTTATAATTGGAGATTATGCACGAAAAAAAGGTTTTGTAAGATAGGCTATTTTCTGAGTCGCTTGAAAATTCAAGGTTCAGAAGTTAAACGTTATTTGAAAAATGTTAGTGTGAGGTACATATATGGGAAAATGTTAATACTGACATTTGAAGACAGCGAGGAAGGAATACTAAACCATATAGTTTCTTATGTCAGTGCAGGAACGAAGGCATTTCAGGTGGTAGAAAATGCAAGAACAGAATTAAGATTCGATGGATTGGAAATAGATGTTGCAAAACGTTTGGTAAGAAAGCAGAAATAGGAAATAGATTTGACCTTTACTGAATTTGAAATTTTGCATTTATTAGCAGGAAATCCGGGCAGAGTGTTTAGTAAAGAGCAGATATATAATAGTGTTTGGAAAGAACCATATTTCGGTGATTACAACATTGTCATGAGCCATATCCGTAACATACGGGAAAAGATAGAGGATAATCCCAGCAAGCCAATTTACATACAGACAGTATGGGGAGTCGGCTATAAATTTAATAACAAACTAAAATGAGCAGGTATTGCAGAGGGTTTGTAATATCTGCTTTTTATATGGCTGGTAATAATGTTTTACAGGGTGTTTTACTCCGTTATAGTAGCAAAACTCATATAAAAATACATTAGGATGAGAAAAAAACGAATTTGGATGTTGATTTTGCACAAAAACTGTATATAATAGTAAGTAGAAAAGAAGGTGAGGTAGCAATCATGTTAATTCAATTTAATTTTAAAAATTTCAAATCATTTAGAGATGAGGCTACTTTGGACTTGTCCGCATCAAAAATGACAGAGTTCTCGGATAGAGTAGTGACTGTTGGTAGTGAGAAGATTCTGCCGGTTGCTGCCATTTATGGAGCAAACGCAAGCGGAAAGTCTAATATATATAATGCTTTTGAATATATGTCTGATTATGTTGCAGATTCTTTCAAGTATGGCGATGAAGAGGAGAAGTTTGAGGAATTCAGACCTACACCGTTCTTGTTCGATTCCACATCTGCCAGTGCAGAATCCAGCTTTGAAGTTTATTTCACCTTGCTGGGCGATAAGTCAGAGAGAACATATAATTATGGTTTCTGCATTAACAAGGAAGGAGTAACGGAAGAATGGCTCAACTCGAAGGCAAAGACCGCCAGAAAGTACAGTACCGTATTTTACCGTGGAACTTCCGATGACGAGTTGGATTTATCCGGATTCCCTAAGAGCAGTAGGGATAATATTCAGGTTGCTCTTGAAAAGCAGGTGCTCATTATCTCTTTGGGAGCGAAGTTGAAAGTCGGTAAGTGTAAGGCAATCAGAGATTGGTTCCTGGCAAATGAATTTGCTGATTTTGGTGATCCTTTCACAAACTTCTTTATGTCCCGCAGATTGCCAAAGGGATTTGTAGAAAACAAGGATGTTCAGCAGAAGGTGGTAGAATATTTTGCATCTTTTGACGAGCATATCAAGGATTTTAGGATTGAAAAGGTTCCTCACGATGGAGAAACAAAAGAGGATACCTACAAAATTAATGCCCTCCATAAAATGATTGATTCGGATGGTATGGCAGAAATCCCTTTGGGAATGGAGTCTGCCGGAACATTGAAAATGTTTGCATTATATCCGGAATTACAGGAAGTATTGGAAAAGGGAAGCGTATTTTTTATTGATGAATTAAATGCCCGCCTTCATCCGTTACTTGTAAGAAATTTCTTGCTTACATTCCTAAATCCGGAAATCAACTCCAATCATGCACAGATTGTGTTTACAACTCATGACACATGGCAGTTATCTAATCAGTTATTACGTCGTGATGAAATATGGTTTGTGGAAAAGGATGAGAGAGGCGTTTCTACACTGTATTCATTGGCTGATTTTGTGGATGAGGCTGGTTCCCGTATCCGTAAGGACGAAAGCTATGAGAAGAATTATTTGATAGGAAAGTATGGTGCAATCCCTACCTTAAAGAGTATTGATATATTTAAGGAGGATTGAGTATGGCGAAAAAGGATAGAACAGGTAACCGAAAATCGCGAGAGCAGAGAAAACAATTCAAAGTGCCGGAATTAGGTTACTATCTGATTGTTACCGATACAGAAGCTACAGAGCGTTGTTATTTTACAGGACTCCATCAGGCATTGCCGGAGGATGTTAGAAATAAACTGGTTATTAAAGTTGTGGAGACAAAGACACGTACCATGATTGATAAATGTCTGGAACTCACAGCTTATGATGCACAGTATCGTATCCCGTGGATTGTATTTGACAGAGACCAGGTGCAAGGGTTTGACGAAATTGTTGCAGAAGCAGTGAGTAAAGGAATACAGGTGGGCTGGTCCAATCCATGCTTTGAAATATGGATGTATGCCTACTTCGGTGCCATGCCGGCAATCCAAGATTCTTGGACTTGCTGCTCAGATTTTGGACGAGTATATGAGACCAAAACCGGGCAGAAGTATTCCAAAGCCGATGAGCAGATGTATGGAAAACTCTGTAAATTCGGTGATGAAGAAAAGGCAATTCAGATAGCACAGCAGAAGTTGGAGCAATGTAAACGAGAAGGTAAAACAAAACCATCAGAGATGTACCCGTGTACGACGGTGCATGAGCTGATTGGGGAGATTAAGAGGAAAATCAGGAAATAAATTGATTGGAGATAGTGATGGGTATGGATAATATTTTTATGCATGATGCAGTTCATACTTGGAGTGGTTTTTTGTATCAAGGTCGTATCGCAGTTTATTTGGCAGTTAGAAAAATAAATGAGTTGCGGGAAGCTGGTAATGAATCTGAAATCAAAAAATATGCGCTTGAAATGGAAAAGTGTGAGGATATTGCAGTAGTTTATATAGATGGAAATAATAAGAAGTATCATTCAATTCATCAGGTAAAGAATGAAAAGGGGTGTAAACTTACATCATATAAAGATCCATTAATTCAGCTTATGCTAGCGATTGATGCAGAGGTTTCTAATAGATTTCGATAAGCATTAACTATTAGCATATCCGTAGCATTGGTAGTTCTGCGTTGCCTGTTGACAAACTTGAATGATTCGCTTGTGTCATACCTGCATTCCGGGTTGGAACAACGCCATCGACGTTGTTTGAGAATTAGGATAAGAGAGTAATTATCCTGAAGAATAGGATGTTTAATTTTCCTGCTTTTAACACCGCGTGAATGCATTCTGTATCCGCAAATAGGACAGAAATGCGCAATAGGTGGCGTTTCAAGAAAAAATGTTTTGGTTTGACCATGAATTTGAATATCTTTAATAATTATTTCAGAGTCTTCAAGGTCTAGTAAATCTGTGAAACTATTCATGTATCCTCCTTTCTGTTTGAGATTTCCGCAAAAATATCATACGAAAAGAAGGATAAAAAAGAAACAGGATTAATCATTGTAATAATGACTAACCCTGTTTTTTATTTAATTCATCATAAGTCAAACCCTCACGAAAAACCCTCAAACCAGCCCCTCATGAAAGCCCCTCAAACCAAACCCTCAAGTTACACCCTCACAAAGACTTCCACTCAAAAAGTTTGATTACCCTTTGTAATAATATGTTAAAGAAAAATTTAATTTATTTTTTATTAGCAAATGCTCTGATACCGCCTGCTACAAAAAGTATAGAAGCGATAATAACACCGGACACAAGCACAATAGCGTAAACATTGGCATTCACGCAGATATTGGAAGTCCAGTCAGAAAAATTCACGGACTTTATAGTGATTTGTCTGGTGCCAAAAATTAAAAACTCGCATACGTCATCGGCAAAAGCTGTCCAAACCGAAGCTATCAAAACTATAATTGCGGATTTTATAAATCCGTTTGCGTTTAAATATCGTGCATCAAAGAATATGAGCCAGGCTGCAAGTACTAAGACAAATGCTATAATACAGCCGGCCTTCATTCCGGCAACATCGTTTGTATGACCACACACCTCAATGATTGTGAGGAAAAGCCATAAGGTATCCCACAGCATAGTGATAAGAGCTTTTTTGTCTGATAAAACAGGTGGAAGCTCAATTCCTCTGATGACAAACGGAAAAAGAACAATTGATAATCCAAATATAGTTGGAACAGACCAAAGCATAAATTCATTTGAACTATACATTCTGTCAACAAAAAAGAATATCAAAAGCAGAGCAAAGACACCGCAGATTATGCATTTGGTCAGTTTTTTCTGCTGTGCCATAAGTGGAACAACTGTCATTGCAGCTACAAGAAGCATAGATGCTGTTACTACTGCAAAGGTATTTAAACCACTGCCATTTGACAGGCACACTATGAATGTGATGAGTATTGGGATAAGCAGTAATCCGGCTATTATGACTCCGGCCTTGTAGGCAGTAGTTTTTTCCTTTTTCTCATGCTGCTTTAATACACTGTCGGCTTCTTTTTTTATCATTGAATCAATAGAATCGTTTTTTAGCTCATTGTATGTATTTTGACATTTTTCACAAGTTTTAAGGTGTTTTTCAACAAGCCTTTTGCTTGAGGGACTGCATACATCGTCATAGTATAGTGGGAGTAAATCCTGAACTATATTGCAGGTTTCATCGGTTGATTGTGTAATTGGATTATTCATTTCTATCCATCCTTTCTTTGATTTTCAGTCTGGCTCTATGGTAAGTTACCCGTGCCCAGTTCTCTGTTTTTCCAAATATCATGCCTATTTGGGAGAATGGCAATTCACCAAATATTCTAAGCTGAAAGACCTCCTTGTAGGGTTCATCAAGCTCGTGCAGTATAAGATGAATCTGAAGAGCGGTATCTTTATTTTCTAGGCTTTTTACCATATTATCGGGTTGTTCGAGCTGCTCTTCGTCAAGCTCTGTAAATTTTGTGCTTTTTCGGCATTCGTCCATTGCCAGATTTCTTGCTATGCTGCAAAGCCAGGTCTGTTCGCTTGATTTGCCGGAATATGCCTTCTTTGCGGTCATGGCCTTATAAAAAGTATTCTGGGTAATTTCCTCAGCCTGATGTTGATTTTTTACAATTGTCATTACATATGAGTATACTTGCAAGTAATAGGAATTGTACAATTTCTCATAATCCAGAACTGTCACCTCCTTTGTTCATAGATTAGACGTAGAAAGGATTGTTTTGTTACAAAAAATTTTAATTTTTTTTATCGGTTTTTGATTATAGCATAAATTTTATCAAAAATCACAGACGTTAGTTTGTATATAGTATTTTTTATCAACATGTGTTAGACTAGTGTTATACAAATCGGAATTGACCGAGCTCTTTGAACGAGGGATACTTCTTGTCCGAAGGGCAAGAAGGTGGAACTGAGAAGAATTAAAACAATCGGAAGTTATAAGAAGTGGAAAAGGAGGACAAGTTAATGATAAAAAAAATAGCCATTGTACCCTATGTAACTAATGGGAGAAATTCACAGGTTGGACATGATGGACATTTTAATATTTTTAAAAAAAAGAGAAGTGCTGTATTAAAAGAAAATTTACAGTCTGTAATTAAAGCAAAAAATTGGGAAGCGGAAGTAATTGTTGATGTCAATCACGGAGATTTACAATCGCTGAAACGAGAAGGAGTAAACTTGTTTTTAATTCCAGAAGATATTGCTAGGTATATAGACTACAGCAGTGTTAGTAAGGATGAGTGTTTCAAATTAACACATGATGAATATGAAAGCGGAAATATAGATAGAGTAGTGAAATACATAGAAGAAAATTGAAACATAATCTCTTAGAGGAGCTTATCAAATTCAAGTTTGTCAATTACAGGTGACATTGAAAGAGCCAGCCCATTCAAGGTGCTGGCTCTTTCAAAAATTCCATTCTAATAAATTGCACGACAACTTAGTGTAAAACGGACTCCCCATTATGGAAAAATGTATATAAATGTATAAAAGTATCAAAATCGAATAATTATAAGGACTTATGCATCAGACACACTTTTGTAAAAAGGGAGTTTTAAAAAGCATATGAATATAAAAATAATCTTGACATCCAAACCGCAAAGGTTTACTATAGTTAGCGTAAGCTAATTAAATAATTATTCTTCAGGGCAGGGTGCAATTCCCTACCGGTGGTATAGCCCACGAGCCGTAAGGCATGATTCGGTGAGATTCCGAGGCCGACAGTAAAGTCTGGATGAAAGAAGATGTTGATATGATAGTGACTCTGGAGTGTTTTTATACATTCCGGATTTTTTTTATCTCAAAATTCATTTATGATGAAATGCAGCTAGTGCATATTTATCTGAGATTATGATATTTGAAATCATTAGGCCCTGAACGATAATAGTTCAGGGATTTTTTTATTGCAGAAAAGTAACTATTCAGAACCATTGAGAATAAAAAGCTGATGCGTCATGCTCGCATGTAAGCAGCAGATTTTTGTTCTCAAGGTGGCTCGAATAGAGCCCCCCCCCACATATGAGTAAAATTAGCTGCGTAGCAGCGATAAAGCACGAGTATCGTGCGTTTTTGCGAATATGCGTGGGGTGGATTCTGGATAGTATGGAAAGGAACTCAAATGACTGATGAACAATATATGAGAAGGGCGATTGAGCTTGCAAAGCGCGGCATGGGATCTACCTCGCCAAATCCGATGGTCGGAGCTGTGATTGTAAAGGACGGCAGGATAATCGGAGAGGGCTGGCATGAGAGATACGGAGAGCTGCACGCGGAAAGAAATGCGTTAAAGTATTGCAAGGAATCGCCACAGGGAGCGGATATGTATGTGACTCTCGAGCCCTGCTGTCATCATGGCAAGCAGCCGCCGTGTGTGGAGGCAGTGATAGAAGCCGGTATAAAAAGAGTATATGTGGGCTCGGATGACCCAAATCCGCTTGTCGCCGGAGGCGGTATCAAAATCCTTAAAGAGCATGGGATAGAGGTTGTCACGCAGGTGCTTAAAGAGGAGTGCGACAGGCTTAATGAAGTATTCTTTTACTTTATACAGACCAAACTTCCATATGTCGCTATGAAATACGCCATGACGATGGACGGAAAGATAGCCACATATTCAGGTCTATCAAAGTGGATAACAGGAGAAAAAGCGAGAGAACATGTGCAAAACCTGCGCCACAGATATAAAGCCATAATGGCAGGAATAGGAACCGTGCTTGCAGATGATCCGCTGCTTACATGCAGAATCGAGGGCGGAGTAAATCCAATCCGCATAATATGCGATACACACCTTAAGCTTCCACTGGAATCGCAGATAGTAAAGACCGCAAGGGAGGTGCCGACGATTGTTGCAGTCAGTGAGAGATATCGTGAAACCGCACAGTCAGAAGCCTTGCCTGATACTGAAAAAGATAGTATAGAAGAAAACAATAATTATCAAAAAAGCAGAAAAATAACACGGCTCGAAGAAAACGGAATAGAAATTTTGTATGTAGCTGAAAAAAACGGTCACATTGATTTAAATGACCTAATGCAAAAGCTCGGCGAAAGAAGCATAGACAGCATTCTGCTTGAGGGAGGCGGCATACTCAACTGGTCAGCCCTGGAGAGCGGGATTGTGAATAAGGTATACGCTTACATTGCACCAAAGCTTTTCGGCGGAGCGGATGCAAAAACCCCGATAGAGGGAAAGGGAACCGACTCACCGGCACATGCCGTGATGCTTGGAAGCAGTAAGGTAACAAAGCTTGGTGATGATTTTCTTATCGAGTGTGATGTTGTGTAATTGATGTATGTGTAATTGATGTAATTGTTACTGTTTCGTCTTGGTGAGACTGGAAACAATTTACCATGTAAATTATGCAAATGAGTGTAAGGAAAATATTGAAAAAGAAAGGCGATACACAATGTTCACAGGAATAGTTGAAGAAGTTGGAACAATAGATACAATTTCACGTGGAGCAAACTCAGCAGTACTTACAATCAGAGCTGAAAAAGTGCTAGCTGGAACAAAGGTCGGAGACAGCATAGCGGTAAACGGTATCTGCCTCACGGTCACAAGGCTCATGCCACATGCGTTTACAGCGGATGTCATGCACGAGACGCTAAACCGTTCATCGCTTGCAAACGCGATTAGAGGAGCACATGTCAATTTGGAACGTGCGATGGCGGCAGATGGCAGATTCGGCGGGCACATAGTGTCAGGACATGTTGACGGAACAGGCAGGATTGCGGAGGTCAAAAAGGATGACAATGCCATCTGGTATACAATACAGACCACACCACAGCTCATGCGCTATATAGTCGAGAAGGGCTCCGTCACAATCGATGGAATAAGCCTCACAGTCGCAAAAGTGGCAGAGGATAATTTCTCGATATCAGCGATACCGCACACGGTAAGCCAGACTGTGCTAAAGGACAGAAAAGTGGGAGCTGTCGTAAATCTGGAAACAGATATCATAGGAAAATATGTGGAGAAGCTGTTATTTAAAGGGCAGTCGGAAGGAATTACAGAAGAAATGACAGGAGCACAGACAATTAAGGAAAATGCACCACATAAATCCGGCGAAAAACAGCAGAATGGAATAACAAAAGATTTCCTGGCAAAATACGGCTTTTAACATAAAAGCATGAGTATCGTGCGGTTTTGCGAATGTGCGTGGGCTGAAGGGTTAAAAAATCATGTAACTCAATAGCTGTAAAATCATAAGAGAAAGGACATAAGATATGAAATTCAACACAGTAGAAGAAGCACTTGATGAGCTTCGTGCAGGGAAAATAATACTTGTCACAGATGATGAGGACAGAGAGAATGAGGGCGATTTCATCTGTGCGGCAGAATTTGCCACAACAGAAAACATCAACTTTATGGCGATGCACGGCAAGGGTCTGATATGCATGCCGATGTCGCAGGAATATGTAAAGAAGCTTCGTTTTCCGCAGATGGTGCAGGAAAATACAGACAATCATGAGACAGCATTTACAGTATCAATAGACCATGTCTCAACAACCACAGGCATTTCCGCAGCAGAGCGCTCAATCACAGCAATGAAATGTGTCTCTGATGACGCAAAGCCTGAGGATTTCAGACGTCCGGGCCACATGTTTCCGCTTCTTGCAAAGAAAAACGGCGTACTGGAGAGAAACGGACACACAGAGGCAACAGTCGATCTGTGCAGGCTCGCAGGACTAAAGGAATGTGGACTGTGCTGTGAGATAATGCGTGAGGACGGTACCATGATGCGCACAACAGAGCTCATGGAGCTTGCAAAAAAATGGAACATCAAGTTCATCACAATAGCGGCACTTCAGGAATACAGAAAGATACATGAAAAGCTCGTTGACCGTGTCACAGAGGTAAAGCTGCCGACCAAATACGGCGAATTCAAGGCATATGGCTTCGTCAACAGATTAAACGGAGAGCATCATGTGGCACTTGTAAAGGGCGAAATCGCAGATGGAAGAGATGTGCTCTGCCGAGTACATTCAGAGTGTCTCACAGGAGATGTATTCGGCTCACAGCGCTGCGACTGCGGCCAGCAGCTTGAGGCGGCCATGAGACAGATAGACGAGGAGGGTAGAGGAATACTGCTCTACATGCGTCAGGAGGGCAGAGGAATCGGCCTGATAAATAAGCTGAAGGCATATGAGCTTCAGGAGCAGGGAATGGACACACTCGAAGCAAATCTGGCACTCGGCTTTGCCGGAGATGAGCGCGAGTACTATATCGGAGCCCAGATATTAAGAGAGCTCGGCGTACACAGTCTGCGCCTTCTCACAAATAACCCTGACAAGGTATACCAGCTCTCAGAGTTTGGCATGGAAATCAGTGAGCGTGTGCCAATCCAGATGAGCGCCACAGCGCATGACCTGTTTTATCTGAAAACCAAGCAGAACCGCATGGGACATATACTCTCATATTAGTACACCGCATCGAGCGTTTTTGCAATGTGTGCGGGGATTTTTGAATAGTAACAAATTCTAAATAGTTAAAAATTGCAGATAAACTCATCTGAGTAAAAATAAAAAACAAAAGGAGAACGAAAAATGAACGTAATCGAAGGAAAAATGACACAGGATGGAATCAAGGTAGGAATCGTAGTAGCAAGATTCAATGAATTTATCACATCAAAGCTTTTAGGAGGAGCAAAGGACGGACTCGTAAGACACGACGTGCCGGAGGAAAACATAGACGTAGCATGGGTGCCGGGAGCATTCGAGATACCACTCATCGCAAAGAAGATGGCAAAAAGTGGAAAATACGATGCAATCATCTGCCTCGGAGCAGTAATCAGAGGAGCAACAAGCCACTATGATTATGTGTGCAACGAGGTATCAAAGGGAATCGCATCAGTATCACTCGAGTCAGAAATCCCGGTAATGTTTGGAGTAGTCACCACCGAAAACATCGAGCAGGCAATAGAAAGAGCCGGAACAAAAGCCGGAAACAAAGGATATGACTGTGCACTCGGTGCAATCGAAATGATAAATCTCGTCAGACAAATCGGATAATATAATTATATAGCATAATGGCATTATAACATTATGGCGCTATAGTGCTACGGTGCTATGGCGTTATAGTATTATAGCATAATCCACCGAGGTTCAAATATCTTTGATATTTGGACCTCGAATACTTATTATATGTGATATATCTGAAAACTGACACATATGTTAATTGTCATCATGAGATATCGTAGTAATCCACCAAAAAATAACTTTCAAACGCAAGCTTGACAGCGTGTTGTCAAGCTTGCAACCAACCAATAACTAAAAAACCGCAAATCTAAAATCGTAAAATACTGTCACAACGTAAGTGGCGTAAGCGCCGGGCATCCGGCAGCGCACACGCACTCCCGAGCAGGCGAATAGCGAAGCTGCTTAGAGACTGTAGAATTATGCCCAAGAAAAACAGAAATGCCCGGCCATGGACGGCCGGGCAAGGCGTTATGCGCCACGGATGGCGCATAAAAGCCGGTTTCGTCAAGCATAGAACCACCCCAAGGCATAATTCGTACAGCTCTCTTAGCAGCGTAGCGTAGCAGGCGCGGGAGTGCGTGTGCGATGCACGGGTGCCCGGCGCTTACGCCACGCCCTCCCCACACAAAAAAGAAGAAAAATTTAATATCTAAAGAATTGCACGAAAAAACTGTATATAGTATAATAATAGTTCAGGAAAACAAAACGGAGGACCATGAATTTTGATAGATATACATTGTCATTTATTATACGGAGTGGACGACGGCTCAAAGTCGCTCGAGGAATCGGTAGAGATGCTCAAGATAGCCAAAAAGCAGGGCATCACAGGCATAATCCTCACACCGCACCTGCGCCATGGAATGTTTAAGCATCCGCTTGAAAAGATAGAGCGACACTATAAAAAGCTGATGCCATATGCAAATAAGCTTGGAATAGAATTAAAGCTCGGCACAGAGTATCATGTGGCAACCGATATGATAGATGCCTTTCATGGTGGGCTGTGTCATACACTGGCAGATACACAGTATATACTCACAGAGTATTCACATTCCAGCGAATACTCGTTTATATACAAGATGACGCGCGAAGCTATATTTGCAGGATATATACCGGTGATAGCACATGTGGAGAGATATGAATGTCTCAGTGATATAAGCCGTATAGAGGATTTGCAGGAGCTTGGAGCGCTCATACAGGTCAATGCAGACTCAGTGCTTGGCATAGATGGCAGACACTTCAAGAGATACACAAAGAAGCTTTTGAAGGCAGGACTTGTTGATGTAATAGCAAGCGACAGCCATGGCACAAAGGAGCGCGTCTGCAACATGAAAAAATGCTATGAGTACGTGGCAAAGAAGTTCGGTGATGACTACGCGCAGGAAATCATGCAGACCACACCGGAAAATATAATAAACGGAAGATAATCAGTGTAAATGCGGGGATAAATAATGGAGAGAGAACAGGATTTTGACAACGAGATAGAGATAGACTTAAAGGATCTGTTTCTTGAGATAATTTCATATTGGCAGTGGATAATTCTTGTTACGATAGCAACAGGTGCAGTGGCATTTGCGATAAGCAGATTTATGATTACACCTATGTATGAATCTACATCTGAGCTTTATGTACTTTCAAAGAGCACATCAATCACAAGCCTTGCGGATATCCAGACAGGCACCAGCCTGACAAATGATTACATAGTTGTAGTAAAGGGACGTCCGGTGCTGGATCAGGTCATAGAAAATCTGAATCTGAATGAGAGTTACAAGACACTTGGCAGCAGGGTGACGCTTGATAATCCGTCCAATTCGCGAGTACTCAATATCACAGTAACGGATCCCGATCCGCAGATGGCAAAGACCATAGCAGATGAGATAGCAAAGGTTGCATCGGCATATATAGCTGAGAAGATGAAGCAGGATCCGCCGACCATCATCCAGAGCGGATATGATGATGGAGGCGCGGTAAGCCCTAATATCGGCAAAAACACAGTGATAGGAGCCTTTGCGGGAGCATTTTTGTCGATTGCGGTTATAGTGGTTTCTTATCTGTTCAATGATACAATCATAGATACAGAGGATGTGGAGAAGAAGCTTGGCATGAACGTGCTTGGTACACTTCCGCTTGATGAGGCGGAGGATGATGGCGAGCATGGAAAGGGTAGAAAACATAGCAGAGGCAGCCACAGAAAGAAAAGAAAAAAGAAATCGGCTTCAGCATAAGGAAGCCTGTATCAGGAGATGGGCAGATGGAATTAGTAAAATTTGGCAAGCTAAAAGAACAAAGCTATACGATGAAGGAATCGCTTCGAGCCTTGAAGACAAATATACAGTTTTGCGGGGATGATGTACGCACGCTTCTTGTGACAAGCTCTGTACCAAATGAAGGCAAAAGCACCGTGGCACTCGATCTGGCGCGGTCGCTTACAGAGTCAGGAAATAGAGTGCTTTTCATAGATACCGATATGCGTAAATCAGTCCTTGCAGGGCGTCTGCGTGCCACAGCGGCAAGTGGAGGGGAAATATGCGGATTGTCACACTATCTTTCCGGTCAGAGACGTCTTGAGGAAGTGATGTATGGCACGGAAATACCGGGGCTTTTTATGATATTTGCAGGGCCGTCTGTGCCGAATCCGACAGAGATTCTTGAGAAAAAATACTTTCAGGAGCTTCTTAATTTCGGCAAGGAGCACTTTAACTACATAATTATAGACTGTGCACCGATAGGAGCTGCCATAGATGCGGCAGTTGTAGCAAAGTATTGTGACGGAGCTATAATAGTGATAGGACAGGGCATGGCGAGCGCCAGGATGATACAGAGTGTGAAAAAACAGCTCGAGGCATCGGGAGTGAGGATACTGGGAGCTGTGCTCAACAAGGTAAACAACAAGAAAAACAGCCATGTCAGTGGGTACTATGGCAATTACTACGGCAGCTATTACGGGCGGTCGGATAAAGCATGAAAAGCATCGATGTAGAGTTAGGAAAATCAAATATGCTTCCGCTTATTGCAAGCCAGCAGTTTTATGCTTCGTGGAAGGTCTTTATCAGGGAGCTTTTGCTCAATGCCATGGATGCCTGCAATGTGCGGCAGGCACTTGAGTGGAGCTGGGGCACGGAGTTCCTTGAGATGGAGCAGGCAAGCCAGATGCGCGATGTCAGGGCCATATATGAGCCACGCATAGACATCACGTACAGCAGTGATACAAGACTGTTTACGATAGAGGATAATGGAATAGGCATAAATGAATATGACCTGGAGCACTTTATCGCACAGATAGGGGCAAGCTATTATACAAGCACAGATTTCTTCAATCAGCAGCTGAAGTATGAGCCGTATTCTCACTATGGCATCGGGCTATGCTCGTGCTTTACAGTCTCAAAGGCTGTGCTCATCGAGTCGAAAAAGGATAAGGTCATAAACACTGCCTGGAACATAAGCAATCCGCAGGATACCGCACCGGTCATGGCAAAGTGGTTTGGAGAGAGCGGCCAGATAGAGTATGTCATATCGCAGAAAAAGACACCGGGCACACGCATCTCTATCCCCGTAAAACCATCATATGCGCCGTATATAGATCTGGACTTTATAGTAGAAACCATAAAGCACTATATGCTTACACTGCCTATACCTGTAAATATCAGGTGTGATACGAGGGAGGTATGCCTGTCACAGCCAAAGGCAAAGTGGAACTATCCGATGAATGAGCTTGTTGGCATGAATATCATACGAGTGGATAACAGCCTGCTTGAGGGCTATGTTGCCATCTATCATCCAAAGCACAAGGGGTATTTTCCTAAGTCCACGCTGTACCAGCAGGGAGTCCTTGTGTCAGATACTACAGACATACTGAGGCTTGCACCATCGTGGATAGACAATTTCTCATAT
>OIYQ01000254.1_pt1 | contig 21787 bp, 18 predicted proteins | sample 1588311 | NCBI WGS metagenome assembly OIYQ01 (sample SAMN03283244) | human gut metagenome | biome: human-associated habitat; material: feces | host: Homo sapiens | place: Peru | collected 2012
GGGCAAGATGACCAGCGTGACCAGCATGGGCATCATGCTGCCTGTGGCGTCCAGCGGCGCCATCCTGATGCCGTGGGTCATCGGCCGCGTGGCCGAGGGTGCGGGCCTTGCCGCCGGTATGGCGACCAACATCATTCCCTGTGTGGGCCTGTGTGTGTTTGCGGTGCTTGTCGCGCGCGAGCGCTGAACTCGCAGCCGCAGTAGTCCTGCCGGTACAGGCCGTACTCCTCCGACAGCTGCAAGCTGCGCAGATAGCCGTTGTGCTTTTTGAAGTCCGAGGGCAGGTGCTTCACGCCGAATTCGGCTTCGAGCTCCTGCCGTGCTCGGCGGCGTACTGGGCCGCCCGGCGCATCCGCAGCCGGTAGCAGACGGTGCAGCGGCTGCCCCGCTCCGGCTCGTTTTCCAGCCCGGCGACGGCGGAGTAGAACTCCTGCGGGTCGTAGCGGTCCTCGATGACGGTCACCCCCAGCGGGTGTGCTGCCGCTACGAAGCGCTCCAGCTCCTCGCCGCGGCGGTGGTATTCCTCCGCGGGCCATGTGTTCGGGTTGTAGTAGAGGACGGTGATCTCAAAATGGGCGCAGAGCTGCTCCAGCACCGCGCTGGAACAGGGCCCGCAGCACGCATGGAGCAGCAGCTTTGACCGGGCATCCCCCAGAGTTTTCAACACTTCGTCCATCTGCTGTGCAAAATTCAACTGTTTTGACATGGATATCATCCTTTGGTATACTAAATACATTGTGATTTCTCCGCACGAACGCGCGGAGAAATCACCAAAACCAACTTTATTATAACACACTTTCGCATAAAAGAGGAGAGCTTCCCATGACGAACGAAAAGATCGCCCGCATCAACGAGCTGGCGCGCAAAAGCAAGACCACCGGCCTGACCGAGGCCGAAAAGGCGGAGCAGCAAGCTCTGCGGCAGGAGTATGTGGCCGATGTTAAGGCCAGCCTCCGCGCCCAGCTGGCCAACACCTCCATCAAGGAGCCGGACGGCACGGTGCATAAGCTGACCAAAAAGGATTAAAATAAGGTCAAATCGGGGAGGGGCACGCAAGAATTTGCAAAACCCCTCTTTTTTTGTGCGCCGAAGCGTGCTATACTATACTTGTGCTGTTGTGGCTGCTTGGCAGGGCGGCACAAGATTCCCAAGGTGGCGTATCCCGCGCAAAGTGCGCGGAAAAGGCTGTCTTTTGAAAAGGATAAAGAGGTCATTTATTATGCTTACTGCAATTACGGGTATCAACTGGGGCGACGAGGGCAAGGGCCGCATGGTCGACCTGATCAGCCAGGAGTACGACATCGTTGCACGGTATCAGGGCGGCAACAACGCCGGCCACACCGTCAAGAACGAGCGCGGCAAGTTCGTGCTGAACCTGCTGCCCTCCGGCATCCTGCGCCCGGATGTTGTCTGCGTGATGGGCAATGGTATGGTCATCGACCCGCACCATCTGGACGGCGAGATCAACAAGCTGCGCGAGCAGGGCATCTCCATCACCCCCGAAAACCTGAAGATCTCCGACCGTGCGACCATCACCATGCCGTACCATGTGGCACAGGACGGCCTGGAAGAGGCCCGTCTGGCCAAGACCGGCGCACAGTTCGGCTCCACCAAGCGCGGCATTGCATACGCTTACGGCGATAAGTACATGAAGAAGACCCTGCGCATGGGCGACCTGCTGCATTTGGACGAGTCGGTGAAGAAGCGCCTCGTGACCATGGTCGATTCCAAGAATCTGGTCATGGAGGGCAGCTACAATGCCGAGCCCATCCGCGTGGATGAGATGTGGGCATGGCTGGAGAAGTATGCTGCCATCTTCAAGGATTACATCTGCGATGTGGGCCAGTACCTGGCCGATGCAGATGCCGCCGGGAAGAAGGTCCTGTTCGAGGCCCAGCTGGGCGCTCTGCGCGACATCGACTTCGGCATCTACCCCTACACCACCTCTTCCAACGTCATCGGTGCCTATGCACCCATCGGCGCCGGCATTCCGGGCCACAAGCTGACCAACTCCATCGGCGTCATGAAGGCTTACTCTTCCTGCGTCGGCGACGGCCCCTTTGCCGCTGAGCTGGCCATGACCGAAGAGGAAAAGCACGACCTGCGTGAGGCTGGCCACGAGTATGGCGCAGCCACCGGCCGTCCCCGCCGCGTCGGCCCCATCGACCTGGTGGCAAGCCGCTACGGTGTCTTCTGCCAAGGCTGCGACGAGGTCGCACTGACCCTACTGGACGTGCTGGACTATATGGAGAAGATCCCCATGGTCACGGCTTATAAGCTGACCGACGGCACCACGACCACCCGCTTCCCCATGGGCGAAGCTCTGGATACCGCACAGCCCGTGGTGGAGTATCTGCCCGGCTGGCACTGCGACATCACCGCAGCCCGTAAGTGGGAAGACCTGCCCAAGGAAGCACAGGCCTATGTGGAGTACCTGGAAAAGGCTGTCGGCTGCAAGATCACTTATATTTCGGTCGGCGCAGAGCGCGAGGCCTACATCCATCGCGCCTGATCCGCTCTGCCTTCCCGGACCGCAATCGAAAAGGAAGCGTCACTTATGTTTGATATCATTACAGACAGCGCCTGCGACCTGACCCCCGAAACGGCGGCCAGGCTGAACGTTGAGGTCATCCCCTTCTATGTCTCGCTGGACGGCGAGCACTACCGCAAAGAGGGCAAGGAGATCGCGGTGCGGGACTTCTACCAGTTCATGGTGGACAATCCTTCGGCATACCCCAAGACCAGCCTGCCTTCGCTGGAGGATTTCGAGACGGCGTTCCGCGCCCATGCCGAGGCGGGCCGCCCGGTGCTCTGCCTCTGCTTCACCAGCAAAATGAGCGGCTGCGTGGGCAGCGCCCGCAATGCCCGTGAGCTGGTGCTGGAGGATTACCCGGACGCGAAGATCGAGGTCATGGACACCACGGCGGCGACCGTCACCGAGTCCATCGTGGTGGAAAATGCCGTGGCCATGCGCGATGGCGGCTACACACTGGAACAGACCGTGGACTGGCTGAGCGCAGAGCGTGCGACGAACCAGATCTTCTTCACGGTGGGCAACCTCGACTACCTCATCAAAGGCGGACGCATCGGCAAGGTCACCGGCCGCGCGGCCAACATCCTGGGCATCAAGCCGATGATCCTTTTCAAGGAGGGCGAGATCTTCTCCGGCGGTGTGGCCCGTGGACGCCAGAAGAGCTTTGAAAAGGCGCTGGAACAGCTGATGGCTTACCTGACCGAGCGGAACGCGACCCCGGATGATTACTGCATCACCGTGGGTTATGGCTACGACGAGGAAGAGGGCAAGCGTCTGTGGATGCAGACCCGCGCTGCGCTCCGCGCCAAATATCCCACCAGCAAGTGCGAAGTCGGCCTGCTGCAGATCGGCTGCACCATTGCCGTCCATACCGGCCCCTATGCGCTGGGCATGGGCGTCATGCGCCGCTGGAAAAAGCAATAAAACGATAAAATGAAATCCCCACTGTTTCATCTCGAAACGGCGGGTTTTTTTGAGCACTTTTTGAAAAAAAGCGAGGCAATAAAAAAGCTGGGGGGGGGTAAGAGGATTTGAAATCTGAAAGAAGCGAATTTTGGATTTTTTGACGGCAGAATGGGTTGGAAAGTAGGGATTTTTTGGGGAGAAAAAAGCGTCGTACTATTGAATACAACAGGGTTTCATGATAAAATAAAAATGGTTATTATGTGCCTGAAACGACAAAGTCGCTGATGGTATAACTTTGGCAGTATCAACTAATACCCGATTCTCGTGGGAAGAGAATCCATTAGGAGGAAATTATGAAAGCAGTTCTTCTGGCCGGTGGCTTTGGCACACGAATCTCGGAAGAATCCGAATTCAGACCGAAACCAATGATCGAAATCGGCGGGATGCCGATCCTGTGGCACATCATGAAGGGATACTCTGCCTACGGCGTGAATGAGTTCGTCATCTGTGCGGGCTACAAGCAGCATGTCATTAAGGAATGGTTTGCGGACTACTTTCTGCACACCTCGGATGTGACCTTTGATTTCACCAAAAACAACGAGATCACGGTCCACAACAAGCATGCTGAGCCCTGGAAGGTGACCGTCGTGGATACGGGTCTGAACACCATGACCGGCGGCCGTGTCCGCCGCATCCGCCCGTATGTTGGCGATGAGCCTTTTTTCCTGACCTATGGCGACGGTCTGTCCGATGTGGACATCGACAAGCTGTATCAGTATCACCTTTCGCATGGAAAGTGCGTGACTCTGACGACGGTGAGCATTGCGCAGCAGAAGGGCGTTCTGGACATTGCGGATGACGGGACGATCACCTCCTTCCGTGAAAAGGACGATCTGGACGGTGCGGTCATCAACGGTGGCTTTATGGTCTGTAATCCGGGCATCTTCGATTATCTGGAAGACGACAGGACGGTTCTGGAACAGAAGCCGATGCGGGCGCTTGCAAAGGACGGAGAACTCATGAGCTATTATCATGAAGGGTTCTGGCAGTGCATGGATACCAAGCGGGAGAAGGATCTGCTGGAGGAACTGTGGGACTCCGGCAAGGCACCTTGGAAAGTGTGGAACGACTGATGGATATGCGTTTTTATAAGGGCAAGCGTGTTTTGGTCACAGGACACACGGGCTTCAAAGGCAGCTGGCTGTGCAAGATGCTGGTGATGGCCGGTGCCGAAGTGACCGGCTACAGCCTGAACCCGCCGACGGACCCGAATCTCTTTTCGATCGCAGGCCTGGACGGCAAGATGACCAGCGTCATCGGAGACATCCGAGACTTTGAAAAGCTGAAGGAAACGTTCGCAGCGGCCCAGCCGGAGATCGTGCTGCATTTGGCAGCGCAGCCTATCGTGCGCGACAGCTACAAGGACCCGCGCTATACATACGAGACCAACGTCATGGGCACGGTCAACCTGCTGGAGTGTGTGCGCGGCTGCACCAGTGTGAAGAGCGTGCTGAATGTGACCACCGATAAGGTCTACCACAACAACGAGTGGTGCTGGGGCTATCGCGAGGATGAGCCGCTGGACGGTTTTGACCCATACTCCAACAGCAAATCCTGCTCGGAACTGGTGACGCACAGTTATATCAACAGCTTTTTCGACAAAGCGGAGAGCCCCGCAGTATCGACAGCCCGCGCTGGCAACGTGATCGGCGGTGGTGATTTTGCAAATGACCGCATCGTTCCGGACTGTGTGCGCGCGATGGCGGCAGGCCGGACCATCGGTGTGCGCAATCCGTACTCGACTCGCCCGTATCAGCATGTGCTGGAGCCGCTGGCTGTCTATTTGACCATTGCCCAAAAGCAGTATGAGGACAAAAAATATGCAGGTTTCTACAATGTCGGACCCGACGACTGCGACTGCGTGACGACCGGTGAACTGGTCGATCTGTTCTGCAGGAACTGGGGCGGGGACGCTACTTGGGAAAATCAGGCTGAGGTCAATGCGCCCCACGAAGCCAATTTCCTGAAGCTGGACTGCAGCAAGATCAAGGCGACCTTTGGCTGGAAGCCCCGCTGGCACATCGAGGAGTGCATGGAAATGACAGTCCGCTTCAGCAAGGTATGGCTGAACGGCGGCGATGTTTCGGCGGAGATGGAAGCCGAGATCAACGAATTTATAAAGTGAAGAGGAAGGAACCGTACTATGGCAATCTGGAAAAATGAGCAGGAAGCCCGCGAGCAGATCAAGGCTCTGGTGGCAGAATACTATCACGACTTCAAGGAAAAGAAAGAGCCTTACCAGGACGGTGACCGCATCACCTATGCAGCGCGTGTTTTCGATGAGAAGGAAATGTGCGCTCTGACCGATGCAACGCTGGACTTCTGGCTGACCACTGGTCGTTTTGCCGACCAGTTCGAGAAGGAATTTGCCAAGTGGATCGGTGTGAAGTATGCCCATCTGGTCAACAGCGGCTCTTCCGCAAACCTGATCGCCTTTACTGCACTGACTGCTCCGGAACTGGGAGACCGTCAGATCAAGCGCGGCGATGAGATCATCACCGTGGCCTGCGGCTTCCCCACTACGGTGACCCCGGCCATCCAGTATGGCGCGGTGCCGGTGTTTGTGGACGTGACCGTGCCGCAGTACAACATTGATGTCACCCAGCTGGAAGCAGCCTTGTCCCCCAAGACCAAGGCTGTCATGATCGCGCACACCCTGGGCAATCCGTTTGACCTGTCTGCTGTCAAGGCATTCTGTGATGCACACGATCTGTGGCTGGTCGAGGATAACTGCGATGCGCTGGGCACCCAGTATACCATCAACGGCGAGACCCGCTTTACCGGTACCTGGGGCGATATCGGTACCTCCAGCTTCTACCCCCCGCACCACATGACCATGGGCGAGGGCGGCTGCGTCTACACCAACAATCCGCTGCTGAACCGCATGATCCTGTCCTATCGTGACTGGGGCCGCGACTGCATCTGCCCCTCTGGTCAGGATAATTTCTGCGGCCATCGTTTTGACGGCCAGTTTGGCGAGCTGCCGAAGGGCTATGACCACAAGTATGTTTACAGTCACTTTGGCTACAACCTGAAAGTCACCGATATGCAGGCAGCCATCGGCTGCGAACAGCTGAAGAAGTTCCCCTCCTTCATTGAGCGCCGCCGCCACAACTGGGATCGCCTGCGCAAGGCTCTGGAGCCGGTGCAGGATAAGCTCATTCTGCCGGAGCCGGCTGAAAACAGCCGTCCGTCCTGGTTTGGCTTCCTGCTCTCCGTCAAGCCGGAGAGTGGTCTGGAGCGCAATGCAGTGACCCGCTATATTGAGAGCCATAATGTGCAGACCCGTCTGCTGTTCAGCGGTAACCTGATCAAGCACCCCTGCTTTGACCAGATCCGCGGCACCGATGCTTACCGTGTGGTAGGTGAGCTGACCAACACCGATTTTATCATGAACAACACCTTCTGGGTCGGCGTCTACCCCGGCATGACCGATGAGATGATCGACTACATGGCCAAGACCATCATCGAGGCCGTGAACCAGTAAGGTCCCCTGCCCGCAGGGAACAGAAACAACGAAAACAGAGCAATGAGGAACGTACCATGACTTTGCGCTATTCGAACTTGAAACTTCCGGTATTCCTCTATCTGTCACTTCCGATTTTTCTGTTCCTTGCATTTTTTTTGCGGCTGACGGCCGCGGTGCCCTGCATCGCGGCCTATGTAGCAGTGTTGTGTTTTGCCCTCCGGAAAGACCCGGAAGCGGCCGGAGCAGAGAAGCAGATCACCGTTCCGGCCCGGACGCTGACTGTGCTCTTTCTGCTGGTGTTGCTCTGGACTTTTCTGGGCGGTTTGAACGGCCACTGGTTCCAGACTTCCGATTGGGACTGCCGGAATGCGATCTTTCGGGATCTCATCACGCATGACTGGCCGGTCCGGTATCAGAACGGCTCGGCACTGGTCTATTACATCGGGCACTGGCTCCCGGCGGCAGGTCTGGCCAAGCTGCTTTTGCCCCTTGGCGGGCTGGATCTGGCGTGGGCTGTGGGGCAGAATCTGCTCTGGCTCTGGACGGCGGTGGGCGTCTATTTTGTGCTGCTCCTGCTGCTGACCTACCATGGTGTAGAAGGAGAAAAACAGCTGTGGCTGGTCGTTCTGCTGTTCGTTTTTTTCAGCGGGATGGATCTGATCGGCGTGTTTGTCACGAACCATGTGTCGTATATTTTTTCTCCGGAGGTGCTGCATCTGGAGTGGTGGTTCTCGCGGTATCAGTTCAGCTCGATCACGACCTGTATCTACTGGGTGTTCAATCAGTCGGTGATCCCCTGGCTGACGGTGGCCTGTTTTTTGCAGGAACGGACGCCGCGCAACTACATTTTCCTGTGTATTGCATGTCTGTCCTGCGGGCCGTTCCCGCTGCTGGGCCTTGCCATCCTGATGCTGGTCTGCGGTATCCGGCATCTGGCACAGGGCATTCAGGCACATGCGGCAGGGCAGAGCATCCGGGAGCTGCTGCTTCCGGGAAATCTGCTGGGGGCCGTGACGGTGGTTCCGGTCTATCTGATATACTATCTCTGCAACAATGCGACCAGCGGCACGGCGGCAGAAGAAGGCAGCCTCCTGAGCGCAACGCTCCAGTGGTTCTCGGAGGGAGCAGTAAGCTCACTGCTTTACTTTTTGGTCTTTTTCGCGCTGGAAGCGGGGGTCTACCTGGTTCTGGTATACCGGGATCAGAAACGAAATCCGTTGTACTACACGGTGTTTGCGTCGCTGTTGCTGATCCCGCATTTCCGCGTCGGACGGTCAAACGATTTTTGTATGCGCGTTTCGATACCGGGTGTTTTCCTGCTGATGGTGTTCTGCGGAGAGGCACTGCTGAAGCATTGGGATGAGCTGAAAATGCCGAAGTTTTCGCAGAAGGCGCAAACGCTGCTGCTGGTCGTCTGTCTGCTGATCGGTGCGGCGACACCCTGCGTGGAGATTGGGCGCGGCTTTTATCATGTGCTCACAGAGCACACAACAGAGCTTGCCTGTGACCCAATCTATTCTTTTGAAAATGAATCCGTAATGTATAATTTCTCGACGGAATTCCCGAACGAGACCATTTTCTTCCGGCATCTGGCGCGGCAGTAACAACAGGAACGATCAACTTTCATGAAAAAAACATCGGCACTTACCTATAATTATTTCTGCAATCTGGCAAACCAGATCTTGATCTCGCTGATGCCGCTCATCACGGCACCCTATGTCTCCCGCGTGTTGGGGGTAGAAAACATCGGGCATTATTCTTTTGCGCAGTCCGTTGCATCCTATTTTGCAATGGCGGCTGTGCTGGGGACATCACTGTATGGGCAGCGCCGGGTGGCGCAGTATCGGGAAGACCCGCAGGGCCGCACCAAAGCGTTTTGGGAACTCGTTGTTCTGCGGCTGACCCTGACACTGCTCGTCTTCGGAGCCTACTATGCGGCTGTCGTCGCACGAACCGCAGAGAAGGCACTGTATCTTGCGGTGTCGCTGGAGATCGTGGGCGTCTGCTTCGATATCTCCTGGTTCTTTCAGGGCATCGAAGAGTTCCGCTCCATCACGCTCTGCAATGCGATCTCAAAAGTGGTCTGTGCGGCGGGCATTTTCCTGCTGGTCAAAAGCGAACAGGATGTGGTGTTATACGCGCTGCTATACGGCTGTTCGCTGGTTCTGGGGTATCTGTTTCTCTGGCGGTTCCTGCCCCGCAGAGTGGAAACCGTCCAGGTAGAAGCCCTGCATCCATTCGCCCACGTGCAGCCGGCGGTCATCCTGTTCATTTCGCAGGTAGCCATGCAGGTCTACACGGTGCTGGACAAGACGATGATCGGTCTGCTCACCGGCTCGGACACGCAGAACGGCTACTATGAGCAGGGTCAGAAGCTGATCCGTGTGCTGACCGCGCTGGTCACATCGGTCGGGGCTGTGATGGCCTCGCGGGTGGCGAATCTGTGGGCGAAGCGGGAAATAGAGGAGATCCAGGCCTTGATGGAGCGCTCGTTCCGGCTGATCTATGCCATCTCATTCCCGGTGATGTACGGTGTGGTCCTGATCGCAACACGCTTTGTGCCGATCTTCTACGGCGAAGGGTACGATGGTGTGGTGACATTGTTGTATATCCTGGCGGTATTGCTGCCGGTGATCGCAAGCAGCAATGTGATCGGCATTCAATACCTTGTGCCGACCGGGCAGGAGCGGTATCTGACGCTTTCGGTGACGGTGGGGGCCATCGTGAATTTTGGCTGTAACCTGTTTCTGATCCCGCATTTTCTGGCGAACGGTGCGGCTGTCGGCTCGGTGATCGCTGAGCTTTGTGTGACCGGCGTCCAATTCTGGATCGTGCGCAGGCAGCTTGAGATCAGCAGATTTTTTAAGGCCGCGCTCCGCTATTTTTGGCTGGGATTGCCGATGTTTGCCGTCGGGCTTCTGACCAGCCGTGCCCTGCCGTTGAACTTTTTTGGGATGGCCGGTCTTATCGCGGAAGGCGTCCTCGTCTATGCGGGAACGCTTCTGCTGGTGAAGGATGACTTTGTGAAGGACTTGTTGAATGGGAAAATACTTTAAGGACCGGAGAATGATATGATCAAAAAGATATTTGCAAAATTGGGTGTCACGAATAAAGAGGAGTTCTGGAAGCTGTTCTGGCAGTTCTTCAAGTTTGGTCTGGTGGGGCTGAGCAATACGGCGGTCTCCATGGCCTGTTACTACGTGTTTCTGTTCATTGATCCCAATCTGTACATGGTGGGCAGCATCGTGGGCACGATCGTCAGTATCGCCAATGCGTTCTATTGGAACGACAAGTATGTTTTCAAAGACAGCCAGAACGACTGGAAGAGTAAGTTGAAACGGTTGGGCAAAACGTACATCAGTTACGGTGGAACGTCGATCTTGAGCAATGTTCTGCTTTGGGTCGAAGTGTTCTTCTTCGCCGTCAGCAAATCCATTGCCCCGATCGTAAATCTGATCGTTACGATCCCGCTGAATTTTATCATCAACAAACTTTGGACCTTTAAGGGATGATTCAGATGGAGGCAAGAATCAAAAGAGTCTATGAGGAGCTTGGAGCAATTAAGTTCTGGTTCTACCTCTTTTTGGCGGTCAATGCAGTTGTAATGACGCTTGCGGCAATCGATATGTCCCTGCCGGTATTTCTTGGTCAACGGCGATTTAATGAGAACTTCCTGTTTCAGAGCCTTCATCTTGCGGCAGACCCATACGATGCGTTCATGGACTTTTTCAACAGCATCCAGTATGGGCGTTCGCCCTATGTGAATAAGGTAATCTACCCGCCGCTGATCAATGTCATCTATGGTATTTTTGGACGTCTGATCCCCAAAAGTATCATGAATGCAGGCACAGTTGTGGTGCGGGCATCCATACCAGGAGTTTTGGCATTTGGAGTTTTTTGTGCGTTGACAGCAATCGTTTCAGTGGTTGCAATTGCAGGAATCAAGGAATACACCAAAAAAGAAAAGTGGTTCCTTGGTTTGGGGCTTTGTTTTACGCTTCCGGCGGTCTTCTGCTTGGAACGCGGCAACAGTGTCTGGCTCTGTGTGGCGTTCACGATGATCTTTGTGAACTGGTATGACAGCCCCAAAAAAATGGAGCGGGGCGCAGCGATTCTCTCGCTGGCAATTGCAGCAGCGATCAAAATTTATCCGGCGGCGTTCGGGCTATTGCTGATTCGGCATAAAAAATGGAAAGAAGCGCTGAAAGCAATCATTGCAGGAGTACTTGTGATGTTTGTGCCGTTCGTATTTTTTACGAAGGAGAACCGCAGTGTTACCCTTTGGATCTCCAATATCATTAACTGCAACAAAGAATTTCAAAATGACGGCCTTGGTTTCAAATTGAACCTCTCCAATGCGATGCAGATCGTAGAAGCATGGTCCGGCGTGGATTTGTCTGTGCTGATCCAGGTATTGGTTGGCGTGGTTCTTCTGCTGAACTGTATGTTGGTAGTCTTTGACCGTAAAATGGAAGAATGGAAAGCGGTGACGCTTCTTTCGTTATTGATGATCCTGATTCCGGGGTTTAGCTGGACCTATACACTGTTATTTATGGTAGTACCATTGGTTTTGTTTTTGAACAATAAAAGCACTGCAAAAAGCAGTTGGGGATATCTGGTACTGTTTGTGCTACTGTTTGCAGTGATTCCCATTGGAAACCAGTTTGCGTTGTTTGAGAGAATCAATGAAGGGTATAAATATCAAGTGGGAATCAGTGAAGCCATACAGATTATGACACTAATCAGCATAGAAGTGTCCATTGTGGGAGAGACTCTTTTGTTGAAATTTGTGAGGACAAAAAAATGACTATAGACTATAGAAAGAAAAAATATATTGCGGGTATCATTCTAATAGTGACAACTCTTTTGTATTCGTATACATATTTCAATACATTCCCAGTAAGTGAAGGCTGGGGAATTATGTATGCAGAACAGATTTTTCAAGGGAAGGTTCCGTACAGAGATTTTTATTATTACCTTCCGCCGTTGAACCTGTTGATCGATTCCATCTTCTGGAAATTGTCATTTGGCTATCTTATTGTATATAGGTTCTTCTGGCTGTGCCAGAGGATTGTGATGCAGCTTTTAATATTTAATTTGCTGAATAAATTCTTCTCATTGAAAAGCAGTTTTTTGGCTTGCTTCTTTGCAGTGTTCCTTTGTACGGCAAATGTTTATGATCTGCTTGGTGATTATAATCAAACGATGGCTTTACTGGCTGTGGTCTTGGCTTATTTCACGACATCTTTTGCACAAGCACAGGCTGAACGAGAAAAATATAAACATTTATTTGGAGCTGGTTTCGTTCTAGGCTTAATGTTTTTGACAAAACAGACGATTTTTTTAGCAGCTGTTATTGTACATATTATTTTGCTGACATATTTCTGCTTAAAGAAAAGAGAAAAAAAATATTGGCTGTATTGTCTGGATGTGATAATTGGTGCAGCGGTTCCAATTGCTGTGGCCGTATTATATTTGTTGGTAAATGGTGCGTTTCTTCCTTTTATAGAGGAAGTATTTCTGAATGTGGATGGCAAAGGCAGCATAGTTGACATATTAACTGCAGGCTTTGGAGCCATCGCCCAAAAATACCATATTTGGGCAATTGCAGGAACAGGAATCCTGTGCTGGATGTTTATCCTGGAAAGCCAAAATTATAATAGCAAGAAGAAACTTATCCGAAATGTATTTGCGACAGCAGTATTTTTTCTGACATTATTAGCAAATTATTATCTGGATGTAGACTCGCTGAATAAAGTTTTCCTGGATACAAAAAGCGGGCGAGCACTTTTATGCCTGGTGATTATTCCTGGATTGATTCTTCTGTTACTGGAAAAAACGAAGAATAGGCTAAAAGTCAAGATGGATTTCCGAAAAGTCAAGCAATTATATGGATGTTATAGCATCAGTTGCTTTTTGTTGGGTGCTTTTTTCCTAAAGTCAATCAATAAAGTTTTTTATAATGTCACGGGATTATTTACCTTAATTGGGTCGAGATTATATCCTTTGGCTTTTGTTACGCTGGTTGTACTTCTAATACATAACATCAGTCGATATCAACAGAAGGAACAGGAGACGAGAGAAGCACATATCTATCTTTTAGGTGCAGCATTTAGTGGTGTATATGCTGCAATGATGGGTAGTGGAATAACAGACTTTGGATATTTCGGAACATTTCTAATGATTCCACTTGTTTGCTGTTATGTATTTGAACTTTCGAATCATGGACAGAAATTTATTAACTTATGGAAATCTGGCGTGGCTGTTGTCTTGCTGGTGCTTTCAATGGCTTGTGTGGTGGAAAAAACGAATTGCGGATATTCCTGGTGGGGTACAGTAGACGAACCACTGGATGTCAAAACAGAAATGTCAGATATCAAGGCATTAAAGGGTGTGAAATTGTCAGAACACCAAAGAGAATTGTATGATACTATTACAAGATTGATTAAGGAAAATAGCACGGAAGAGGATACAATTTGGACCTATCCACATATGCGACTGTTTAATGTGTTGGCGGATAATTATACGCTTGATACATTTATGCCAATTGTTTTTTACGATGTCTCGGCAGATTTCTATGTTGAACAAGAAACAAAACTTTTGAGTCAAAATTTGCCGGATATTGTTGTATGGGAAGACATAGAATATTGCAAGGAAGTACATGAGCAGTCCTTTAGAAATGGAACACCTCTGAAACAACGTGAAATGGAGGAAATGTTTTTGCAAAAGTTTGATAGCGAGTATACACTGGTCGGGGTTATTGACAATTTTAGGGTATATAAATTGAATAATGGGAAGCCCATTAGATATAGGTACGGAGTGTAAAGGAGTAGACGCAATGAAAATTCGTTTAGCTGATTATGTCGCAAACTTTCTTGCGGAAAAAGGCGTGACCGATGTGTTCTCGGTCGTGGGCGGCGGTGCGATGCACCTGAATGACGCACTGGGCCACCACGAGAAGCTGCATGTGACCTACAACCACCACGAGCAGGCCTGCGCTATTGCGGCGGAAGCTTACGCGCGGCTGGAAAATAAGATCGCGGCGGTCTGCGTGACGACCGGGCCGGGCGGCACGAATGCCCTGACCGGTGTGGTGGGCGGCTGGCTGGACAGCATCCCGATGTTCATCATCAGCGGTCAGGTGCGTTACGACACCACGGCCCGTTATGCCCTGCAGTACACCGGCACCCCGCTGCGTGCAATGGGCGACCAGGAGTACGATATCGTTAAGTCGGTCAGCAGCATGACCAAGTTTGCGACGATGATCGAGGACCCCAAACAGATCCGCTATGCGCTGGAAAAGGCATGGCATCTGGCTACGACCGGCCGCCCCGGCCCGGTCTGGCTGGACATTCCGGTCAACTATCAGGGTGGTTACATCGAAACAGATGAACTGGAGGGCTACGACCCGGCTGAGGACGATGCGCAGCTGCCCCCGCCTGTGGAGCAGGCTACGATCGAAGCTGTGCTGGAAAAGATCCGGCAGGCAAAGCGCCCGGTGTTCCACGCTGGATACGGCATCCGCCTGTCGGGCGGCTACGAGGCGTTCCGCAGCGTGGCAGAAAAGCTGAATATTCCAGTGGTCACTTACTGGAACGCTGTGGACCTGATCGAAGACGAAAATCCGCTTTATTGCGGCCGTGCTGGCAATATGGGAGACCGGCCCGGCAACTGGGCGATCCAGAACGCAGACCTGATCTTGGCTGTGGGCACCCGCATTTCCATCCGTCAGGTGGGCTATAATTGGAAGACCTGGGCCCGTGCCGCAGAGGTCATCATGGTGGATATCGACCCAGCCGAGCTGAAAAAGCCGACGCTCCATGTGGAGATGCCCATCTGGGCTGACGCAAAGGATTTCCTGACCAGGCTGGATGCTGCGGCGGGATCGGCTGCGCCGGTGAGCAGGGCGGCGGACTGGCTGGAGACCTGCCAGCGCTGGAAGAAAGAATACCCTGCCGTTCTGCCCCGTCAGTGGGAGGAAAACGGCGAGACGGCCAATGTGTATGCCTTTGTGCGCTACCTGAGCAGCCAGCTGCCGGAGAACAGCCTGACCGCTGTGTCGAACGGTGCCTGCTGCGTGGTGGGCAATCAGGCGTATGTCATCCAGAAGGGAAGCCGCATGGCCAACAACAGTGCCATTGCCAGCATGGGCTATGGCCTGCCGGCAGCCATTGGCACCTGCATCGGCGGCGGCCGCAGAACGACCATCTGCCTGGAAGGCGACGGCTCGATCATGATGAACCTGCAGGAACTGCAGACCGTCCTGACGAACCGCCTGCCGATCAAGATCTTCCTCATCAACAACAGCGGCTATCATTCCATTCGCCTGACCCAGAACAACCTGTTCAAGGATCATTGCAAGATCGGCATTGGCCCGGAGAGTGGGGATCTGTCCTTCCCGCAGTTCGAGAAGCTGGCAGCCGCGTTTGGCTATCCGTATCTCAGCGCCCACAGCAATGCCGAGATGAAGGAAGCTGTGGACAAGGCGCTGGCAATGGACGGTGCTGTATTCTGCGAGATCTTTACCGATACGAAGCAGGTCTGGGAGCCTAAGAGCAGCACCAAGCGTCTGCCGGATGGCACGCTGGTCAGCCCGCCGCTGGAAGACCTGGCACCGTTCCTCCCGCGTGAAGAACTGAAGAAGCAGATGTTCATCCCCTTGATGATGGAGGTATAAGTTAACAAAAATGAATCGCAAAACACGAAATGGTAATGTAGAACTTCTACGATTTCTTTTTTGTATAAGTATTGTATTATTTCATGCGTGGGTTGATTTGAGAGGCTATATTGGAGTTGAGTTTTTCTTTATTGTAACGGGATTTTTTCTTGCAAAAAAAGTAGATAGACAGAGAAAAACCGAAGAAAATCCCCCATGTATGGAGCAACTTTTGAAGGATAGCTGGAAAGAAATCTTACATCGATACAGAGCGATATTTCCGTATCTTTTGGTTTCAACGATTCTTGGCTTAGTCGTAAATAGCTATGCACTTCAATGGGACGTGCAGAATCATATTCTTTTTTGCTTCAAGCTGCTACCGTATGATTTTTTACTGCTACAGAATTATGGAATTCAGGCACCGTCCATGGTGGGAGTTATCTGGTACCTTACAGCAATGATGTTGGCGGTATGGCTCATTTATCCATTAATGCGTCGCGCGTATGAAATATTTATGTATGTGGCACCATTTGTAAGCGTTTTTTTGATGGGAATTATTATTGTAAATTGTGGCACATTGGATTCTCCTAACACATTTCTTTTCGGGTGGGCAAATACAGGCTTTATGAGAGCGATTTCGGCAATTACAGTCGGTGCATTTGTGTATTATTTGTCAGGGAAAACGAAAAAAATTCAAGTTGGAGAAATAGGAATGATAGTGCTAACGCTTTTTGAACTTGCTGGATATGCATGGGTCGCTGATTTTATTTTTGCCCGAAAAGAAGAGAATGTTTATTATGATGTTATGGCAGTTCTAGTGATTGCAGTGTCGTTTTTGATCACAATGAGCCAAAAAACGTTGTTGTGGGGAAAATTTGACAATGCAGTTTGTATTTTTCTTGGAAAGATCACTGTACCGATTTTCTTGTGTCACTTTTATTGCGTCCAGCGAATGCCGGATATTCTTGCAAGACTGAATATTGAAATGCCTCAAATGCAAATGACGTTGATTTCTTTGGGGATGGTTGCAATTACGGCTGGAATAGTCTATATCGTTGGAAACTGGATTGACCGAGGAATAAAAAATATCAGTATCGCTTTAATGAAAAGAGCAGTGGAATAACACAACAAATTGAAAAGACTATGAAAAACAACATCGAACGAAACATTCAAACGGCGGTCGTGACCGGGCCAACAGGCGCGATCGGGATCGCGCTGTGCGAAAAACTGCTGCGGGAAAACGTGACGGTGTATGCCGTCTGCCGCCCCGGCAGCAGCCGGATCAAGGATCTGCCCAAGGCAGCAGCGCTCCATGTAGTGGAGTGCGATGCAAAAGAACTCGCGACCCTGCCACAGAAGATGGAAGGCGTCTCGGTGGATGCGTTCTTCCATTTTGCGTGGGCGCACACCATCGGGCAGGGCCGAAATGACATGCCAGCACAGATCGAGAACATCCAGAGCACCATTGATGCTGTCCGCGCCGCCAAAGCGCTGGGATGCCAGGTCTTTCTGGGAGCAGGCAGCCAGGCCGAGTATGGCCGCGTGGAAGGCCTGCTCAAGAGCGATACCCCGGCATTCCCGGAAAACGGCTACGGGATGGCCAAGCTCTGCGCGGGCCAGATGAGCCGGGTCGAGGCCAAGGCGCTGGACATCGACCATGTATGGGTCCGCATCCTGTCGGTCTATGGCCCACATGACGGCCCCATGACTATGATCTCCGGGACCATCCGGAAGCTGCTGGCAGGCGAGAGACCAGCCTTGACGGCGGGCATCCAGCGGTGGGATTATCTGTATGCGGGCGATGCTGCTGACGCGTTCTATCTGGCCGCCTGCCACGGCAGGAACGGTGCAGTGTATCCGCTGGGCAGCGGCCAGGCGATGCCGCTGAAGGATTACATCATTCAGATGCGGGACGCCATCGACCCGGCGCTTCCGCTGGGGCTTGGCGAGGTGCCGTATGGGCCGCTTCAGGTGATGCACCTGCAGGCGGATATCTCGGCGCTGCAGGCAGACACCGGCTTTGTGCCGAAAACACCGTTCGCAGAAGGAATCCGAAGGACCATGGATTGGGTGAAAAGAGAGCAGGAATGAAAATGAGAAAAACAATTTCGGTGATGATCCCGTGCTATAACGAAGAGGAGAATGCACGTCCGATCTACGAGGCGGTCCGCGACGAGATCCGGAGCAGTCTCCCGGAGTACGACTATGAGATCCTCTTCATCGATAATAAGAGCCAGGACCGCACCCGCGAGATCATCACACAGATCTGCGCGGAGGACAAAAACGTTAAGGCTATCTTCAACTCGAAGAATTTTGGCCAGTTCAACAGCCCGTACTACGGCATCCTGAATACGTCGGGCGACTGCACCATTACCATCTGTGCTGACTTCCAGGATCCGGTAGAGCTCATCCCAACTTTCGTGCATGAGTGGGAGAAGGGCTATAAGATCGTCATTGGACGCAAGACCAAGAGCAAGGAAAGTGCCATTATGTACTTCCTGCGCGGTTGCTACTACAAGCTCATCAAGAAGATGAGCAGCGTGGAGCAGATTGAGCAGTTCACCGGTTTTGGTCTATATGACAAGAGCTTCGTGCAGACGCTGCGCGATCTGAAAGACCCGACCCCTTTCATCCGCGGCATCGTGGCCGAGCTGGGGCCGGAACGTAAGGAAATCGAGTACACGCAGCCGCAGCGCCGTGCGGGCAAGACCCACAACAACTGGTACAGCCTGTATGACGCTGCAATGCTCAGCTTTACCAGCTATACCAAGGTCGGAATGCGCCTTGCGACTTTTGCAGGTTTCGTGATCTCAGCCCTGAGCTTTCTCGTGGCTCTGGGTTTTCTGATCGCAAAGCTCGTGGCATGGAACAGCTTCTCGGCCGGATATGCACCCATCATCATTGCAGTTTTCTTCATGGGCGGTATCCAGCTGGCCTTTCTGGGCTTCATGGGAGAGTACATCATGGCGATGAACACCCGCATTATGAACCGGCCGCTGGTCGTCGAAGAGCGCCGCCTGAACTTCAATCAGGAGACGGAAGTTTTCCCGGAAGAGGTTCCGGGCAGCGCAAAGGAGCCTGCGACGGTGTAAACGGTGTGGTGGGCATTCGCAATGCACTGACCGACACGCGGTGATCCAAACGTATAAATATAAAGACTCGCAACTGTTCGGGATACGAAAGGATCCTGCCGCTGCGAGTCTTTGTTTATAATGGAACATTAGAGCCGCAGGCTGTCCAGCACAGCGTCCACAACATCCAGCGGGACCTGACCGGGGGCGCTGGCGGTGCCGGGGTTGGCAAAGGTCATGGCCGAGCCGAAGGCCTCGCCGCACAGGCGGCTGACGGCGCCTAGCGCTCCCATGCTCATGGTGATGACGGGTGTTTCGGGGTGGTGGTCGGCCATCTCGGCCGTCGCGGCCAGCAACTCCAGCACATCGGTGCGGCAGGTGGGCATGACGGCCAGCTTGGGCAGGTCAGCCCCGGCCTGCTGCATCCGGACCATCCGCTCCACGAGTTCGGCGCGGGGCGGCGTCTTCAGGAAATCGTGGCTGGAACAGACCACCTTCACCCCGGCTGCATGGGCAGCTGCGATCCATTGGGGCAGGCGTTCCCCGGCAGAAAAGAACTCGATGTCCAGCAGGTCGGCACAGCCGGAAGCACAGACGGCTGCGCAAAAAGCCGCGTACTGGTCGGCGGTCAGGGCCGCTTCGCTGCCCTCGGCCTGGGTGCGGAAGGTGACGAGCAGCAGCTTCTCGCCCAGCGCAGCCCGCAGCCCGCGCAGGCAGCGGCTCAGCGCGTCGGCGTCCAGTGCGTCGGCAAACCAGTCGGCCCGCCATTCCACACAATCGGCGGAAGTTGTGGAAAACGCAGCGGCTTTTTGCAGGATGGAAGCTTCGGTGCGCTCCACGATGGGAACGATGACTTTGGGGCGTCCCTCCCCGATGCAGCAGCGGCGGATGGTGATAGATGACATGGCAGACCCCTCTCTTTCCTTCTTATAATAGAGGGGCGTGGCGGGACTTGTCAAGTCCGCAGCGGTTTGTTGGTTTCTTTTTGTGAAAATTGGCCCTTGTGGAACGCCGCGAAATCCAGTACAATAAACCCAGCGAAGGCAGAGCGGCCCACATCCGGGCGGCTCTGCCTTTTTTGTTTGGAACGATAGGAGCAAGACCATGAACGAAGAAACCAGACCGGCTCAGCCGGAACGTCCATTAAAAACCACCGCGCAGGTCCTCGTAGACTGCCTGGAAGCCGAGGGCGTGGATGTCATGTTCGGCATCCCCGGCGAAGAGACGCTGGACCTGATGTTCGCCATCCGGGACAGCCGCATCCGCTTTATTCCGGTCCGCCATGAGCAGGGCGCAGCCTTTATGGCAGATGTCTACGGCCGCCTGACCGGCCGCGCAGGCGTCTGCCTGTCCACCCTTGGCCCCGGTGCCACAAATCTTGTCACCGGCGTGGCCGATGCCTATCTGGACGGTGCGCCGCTGGTGGCCATCACAGGACAGGTGGGCACCGACCGGATGCAGCTGACCAGCCATCAGTACCTCGACCTGACCGCAATGTTCGAGCCGATCACCAAGCGCTCGAAGCAGATCATCCGCCCCGATACGGTGGGCGAGATCGTGCGGCTGGCTTTCAAACACGCCGAGAAGGGCAAGCCCGGCGCGACCCACATCGATCTGCCCCAGAACATCGCCAAAATGCCTGCTGACGCCGTGCCGCTGAAGCGTCAGCAGCTCCATGACCTCTATGCCGACCCCATCCACATCGCCGCAGCGGGCAGGCTCATCAGCGAGGCGAAGAACCCGGTGATCCTGGCCGGTGCCGGTGCCGTGCGCGGCCATGCGGCAGCCGCCGTCACCGAGATGGCCGACCGCCTGCACATCCCGGTGGTCAACACCATGATGGCAAAGGGCATCATCCCGATGGATGACAAATACAGCCTGTGGACCATCGGCATCCCGCAGAAGGATTATGTGAACCAGGTCTTTGACCGGGCCGATGTGGTCATCGCCATCGGCTACGACATCGTCGAGTGCGCTCCGGCCAAGTGGGGTGCCCGCCCGGATATGACCATCGTCCATATCGACAACGCCCCGGCGGACGTCAACAAGCGGTATCAGCCTGCCGTGGAGGTCGTGGGCGACATCTCCGAGAGTCTGTACGAGATCCTGCGCTGTGCCCGCCGCACCGAGGAGCCGGAATTTGCCCTGACCCTGCGCAAGACCATGGAGGCAGAACATGCCGCCATGGCTGCGGATGGTAGCTGCCCCATGAAGCCTGCCCGCATTCTGGCGGACGTCCGGAGCGTGATGGGCCGGGAGGACATCCTGGTCAGCGACGTGGGCGCACATAAGATGTGGATCGCCCGCCACTACGACTGCTACGAGCCCAACACCTGCCTGATCTCGAACGGCTTTGCCAGCATGGGTTTTTCCATCCCCGGTGCATTCGCGGCGAAGCTCCTGAACCCGGACAAAAAGGTGCTGGCCGTCTGCGGCGACGGCGGCTTTATGATGAACAGCCAGGAGCTGGAAACGGCCGTCCGCGAAAAGGTGCCCTTTGTGACCCTCATCTGGGAGGATTCCAGCTATGGTCTCATCAAATGGAAGGAGCGGGAGCAGTTCCATGGAGAGGACTGCTACGTGGATTTCACCAACCCCGACTTCAAGATGCTGGCAGAGGCCATGCACTGTAAGGGCTACCGGGTCGAAAAGGCGGAGGATCTGATCCCCACGCTGGAAGAGGCGTTCCGGCAGAGCGTGCCCAGCGTCATCGTGGTGCCGGTGGACTACAGTGAAAACATGAAACTGTCCGCCCACCTGAAAGAGGTCTGCCGGAAGGAGTAAGGATTTCTTTATTATAGTATATATAGAATAGAGAGAGCAGAAAGCGTCTGTGCGGCCCAAACGCATGGACGTTTTTATTGCGTCAAAGGAGATGCAAGTTCCACGCAAAAAACTGGTAAAAAGGCCGAACTGAGAAAAAAGGGCAAAAAAGTTGAAAAAAGGGGTTGCCAAACGGGCGGGTGTGTGGTATTATACTTGAGCGCCAAGCGCTGAGACAAAAGAATGACTTCCGAAGTCCCAGCTGAGAAGCGAAAGAAAAGAACCAATAGACGCTGAAAGATTCCAGTCAGTTCTGAGAAATCGGAAGC
>OIYQ01000255.1_pt1 | contig 21747 bp, 26 predicted proteins | sample 1588311 | NCBI WGS metagenome assembly OIYQ01 (sample SAMN03283244) | human gut metagenome | biome: human-associated habitat; material: feces | host: Homo sapiens | place: Peru | collected 2012
GATCGGAATGCTTTTTGCAGTGTTTTGTTAGGATCGCTCACGTTCATCAGAGATACCAGTCGGTAGAGTAGTGCCTGAATGAGTTGAGAATCATATATCTTATGAGTAGAATGGTTACTGAGCATCAGTTCTGTCACCAATACCTGAATCATAGTCTCCTTTGTGGCAGGATCGCTGGTAAGTTTGTCGGTCTGCGCATAAGTAAAATCCACGTAACTTTGTAGAAGTTTGAGCCATTGCATCTGGAATGGTGTACGTGTCCAGAGATATACTTCCTGCTTACGGAGTGTGGAAAGGATTTTGCCTATCTGTTTTTCCATGATAGAGACATCAAGCATGAAAATACACTGCATGATGCAGAATTGCTTTCTTGGTTGGTAGATGTAGGCACAGTCAGCGAGTGTAGAGAGGATATGCTCGATGGTATCTTCTGCTTTTCCTTCCTTAAGAATTTGGATGGCCTGGATATAATAAGACAGCAGCTCGATAACATCTGTAAATCTTTGCTCTAATAATATGCGTTCTGCTTCTTTGCACCGTGGCAGTAGTAAGTTACTCTGCAGGGTACAGAGACAATGATAGCGTATGTTTTGGAGTAAAGCTTGAAGTTGGTTCTGGGAAATATTTTGGGAGATATTTGAAATCCAGCGATGACATTCCACATCGAACATATCAGATGGAGTATCACCCAACATCAGTTTTCTGAAATTCTCTGTATTCCAGCTGGCAATATCTGTTCCTTCTTGTTTTTTATCGTTTTCTGGATTGGTGTCTGATTCATCAGTCTGTTCCTTTTTCTGCATATCTTCTTGCAGAATTTTCTGGTGGATGACTTCAAATATTTCCTGCAGATCATTTTCTGAGAGCGAGAATTCTGATTTCTCAGCTCCCAGCACTTCAACGAGTTTTACCTCCATATAGTTTTGTCTGAACTTCATGATCCTGCATCTTACTCTTGGTGTAAGAGCGGCATTGATATTAGTTTCACGGTCCATCATTGCCGTTAAACCATATTGATCTTCCAACTGGTATTTGTCGGTAAGAGTCAGTTTGATTTTAAAATCCACTTCCTCATTTTCATGATAATAGCTTCTCATGAGGAGGTCGATATTTTGCGAGATAAAGATTTTTCCACTTGACGTTGTCAGCAGCTTGCAGTCAAGAAAATCGGGTAGGGGTAGCCTCCTTTGAAATGCAAGTTGGGCTATCTTATAAATTTTACCTTCCCATTCGATGATAAACTTGTGCTCCTCATCATCAGCGCGCAAGACTTTTGCTTTGATGTTTCTGTAATTCTCCATTTTATATAATAATTTTAATTCGTTTTCAATTACTGCGCTAAATTACTAAAAAAATCTGATATGTATTAAAAATAAAAGAAAAAAATCATTTTTCTTCTTTTGTATATGTTATATAGTTCCAATGGAGGTGGTATGAGTGGATAGAAAAATGACGCTGCTGCCTCAGTAGGATTTTTCAGGCAGTCCCTATGTGATTTATTCTTTTTTGCCCTGGTGGTTGATATAGAGATGGGTGAGGATGCTCTCCACCTTTGACAGAGAAGAGTCTATGTCCAATGGCTCGTTATCGGAAAGTGAAAAATGCTCATATTTTTATTTGATGATGTTTATTTTTAAATGTGGGTCTATAGCATAAACGTTTTGGGTATCCAGGCAGGCAAAGGTACAGGTGATGACCGGCACTTCCAGCATGGTGTGTCCGAATATCTGGTAAGTTCCTTCGATGGATTCAGGATAGTTACCAGTGAGGAAAAATATCTCCTCATCAATCTTGGTTGTCACGAGACTATAAAACTGGTTATGCCATGAGTTGGGGTCAGAATACTTCTTTGAAGCCCGACTTCCTAACTGCATTGAGGGAGCCGTGAATATATCTAACTGAGGATTCGGATCTGTCTTTTTAAACATAGTCATTCTGTTTGATTGATGGTGTAAAGATACGAAAAATACTCCAGATAACGGCATAAATCGAAGATTATTATCGTGAAATATAAACATTTTAAACAGGCCTTACTTTTTAAAGTGGGCTCAGTTCTTCATTATGAAAATATCACTTGCAAGATATTTTTTGTATGTATGTTTGCATGTTTGTTAACTTTTCTAAGTTAACAAAGTTGGCTAAAAGCATAAACTTAGTTAAATTTAAAAAGTTGATGTTGTTATTTACAAGATTGTATTGTATATTTGCAATACAAAAATATGATAATTATTGTAACAATCGTTGTATTTTCAAATCTGAAGGGCGGTGTTGGCAAGAACACTTTGTGTTGTTACTTTGCCCACTTCCTCGTGGCAAAGAATAGTGTTGCGATTCAGCGATTATGAGCTGCTGAAAGAGAAGTGTGACTTCTATCTTCAAAATCAACGTTTTGTACATGAGGCAAAAAGAATAACCGCTGTTGTTATGTGCTATTAAGTTAGTTTTAGTCTCTTCATTGAGGCTGGACGTCCTCAGCGGAAGCCTATCGTTGTTATGTGCGATTAAGTTCGTGTTTGCCTCTTCACTGAGACTGGACGTGACAGATAGGCTTGCCCTCGGTACCTGGTATCGAGGGCTTTTTTTGTATTGGTGTCATTTTTTTCTTTTGCCCCTTTATAGTTGTTTAACCTTGTATCTTTTGATTCTCAACTATTTTATGTATCTATGTAGTAAAAAAGATAGATATTCAAAATATAACTTTAAAAAGGAAGGTTTCTTTTGTTTTTTACGAAAATTTTAATTAACTTTGCGTCCCAAATGATAAAAAGATTTTTCATTGCATATGTCAGATTATCCCAATTTTTGGGATTATGTAGATGTTTTTGAAATTATATTTTCTTATTTGACAGAAAAGGAGTATATTTGCATCATAAATTTAATAGAGTTACATAAGATGAATAGAACAAAGATTATTGCAGCATTTGCTGAGAAAGCTGGTATCACAAAGACTGATGCAGCCAGGTATTTTGATACCATGATAGGTTTAATGGCGGACAACATGGTGGAAGGTGATGGAGAAATCGCTATTCCTGACTTCGGTAGATTCTCTATCAAGCATGTAGCAGAGCGTCAGGGTATTAATCCTGCCACTAAGGAGAAGATTACGATTGCAGCTCGTGATAAGATTGTGTTCAAGGCTTCAGATTGCATTCAGTATTACTCACGTAAGCATTGTAAGGATTAAACGATAGTGGTATTATAAATCAGTAAATTAATCTAAATTGGTATAGCCACCAGATTTTCTGGTGGCATTTTTATGCCTAAATATATGTTTTTGGGACAGTAAATCATGTTTTTCTCCAGTAAAATTGAAGAAAAGCTTCAGTTTACGCAGGAGCGATATATTCGTGCATGGGATGAGAGTATGCAGAACCAGTATCATCAGTTCATGAGTCTTACGCCCCTCAGGATGACTGAAAAGCAGCTCATTCTAGTGGTCTGTCTCTCTCGTGCAGGAGAAGCTACCTTGAAGCATCCTCTCATGGTTCGTCTGGAACAGCAGGTGTCAAATTTAGACAAATTTATCAGGACTCCGAAGATAGATGAAGAGAAGCTTTTGGATGTGAGGGTAGTGGACAGAGAGGAAGCGGCAGCAGAGATTCAGTTTGATCATGCCAGCAAACTTCAGTGGCCAGATCATCTGAGTCCTACCAGCATTGCCACCCCAAAGGAAATAGCAGAGAGGCTGAAGGAATATGATGCCGTTTATAAAGAACTGGTGGAAGCCAAGGGTGCTATCCTGCAGTTGGCTGAGAACAAGCTCACCGAAAAGCTTCTTCATGAGCAGCTTCGTTCCTGTCTTGACTCTCTGCTGGAAATATTGAAGGACAATGAACAGAAGGTGCTTCATCAGTTTGCCAGATATTTTGATCTGAGGGAAATGAAGGATTTCAGACCCACCAGCAGCATTGACTATAACGTATGGCAGGGACATCTGAAGGCCATCATCGGTTATGCCACCAATTATGAGATAGATGATTTCAGCAGGAGTGAGGAGGAATCTCTTTCTTTCATCCGTTGTTTTGTCAGGGAAGGAAGTGACTTTGGCTTTTCTTACGAGGATCTCAAGGCCGTGGTTGATGAGCATGAGCAATTCCTGCGCTCCAAGAAGCAGAGTAAAGCAAATGATGAGCGTATCGAGAAGCTGGTACAGGCAAGAAGAGGTTTGGGGCGCATCACGATGGGCACTTTGAAAAATATCAATTCCACTATAGGAACACCAAAAGGATATGGTCCACTGGCAGCGGATTTTCAGGATAGGATGTCTGAAATATGGACCAGCAAGATGGTTTATGAGAAGCAGGAGGCCTACATCCGTCTGCTTTTCAGTCTGGCCTGTAGATGGAAGGAAAACTTCGCTCTGTTCAAGAAAGAGAAGAATCTTCTGGACTACAATGATATGGAGAAATACATGAGGCTTTTATTGAAGGATGAATCCGTGGCCCGTGAGATTTCCCTGTCTTACAGGTATCTCTTTGTGGATGAGTTCCAGGACTCTTCCCCTATACAGGTGAAGATATTTGATGCATTGAGTGATCTCATGGAGCATTCATTCTGGGTGGGGGATTACAAGCAGGCCATTTACGGATTCCGAGGCTCAGACATAGCTTTGACCAAGGCTGTGGTTGACCGCATCAGCCTGAAAGAGGACGGGTGTGATACTGATACGCTTGACACTTCATGGCGCTCGCTTCCGGATATCGTGCAGGTAAATAACGCTATCTTCAAGAAGACATTTGCCCATGTGCTGGATGAAAAGAACATTACCCTCAAGACACATCGTGAGAACAGTAATGGGACGGATTCCTTGAGATTTTTTCACAGCAGTGATGATGCAGGTGTGGCAGAGCATGTATTGAAATTGCTTTCCCAGCAGGTTAATCCTCATGACATAACAGTACTGGCACGAACTAATTCCACGCTCAAGGATGTGTCTGAGAAACTGAAGGAATACGGCATTCCTTCCAGTAGGGAGGATTTCCCGATTATCGAGACCAGGGCATACACCCTTGCTTCATCTCTTCTGCGTATTGTGGAAAGCAGCAATGATGCATTGGCCAAGGCCACGGTAGCCTATCTCACTGAACAGGATTACAATACCAGGAAGATTATCGAGGAAAAGATTCTTCTTTCCTGTGATTATATTTATGACACAATTAGTATTAAAGAAATTTGGAAAATCATTCGTCTTTTAAATGACAAAATCGTATCTTTGCATTTGCAATAAATGGTTTCTATTTAGAATTCATTTTACTGAACTTTTAAATAATTATAAGGAATGAATAAAACAGCTTTTATTACTGGTGCCAACAAAGGTATTGGCTTTGGAATCAGTAAATATCTTGGCCAGTCAGGCTGGGATATTATTATCGGAGCTCGCAATGAAGCAAGAGCTTTGGATGCAATGAGCAAATTACAGGACGCAGGATGTACTGTTCTGGGATGGGTGGAAATAGAACTGAGTAACCAGACTAGTATCAGCAAGGCAGCAAAGGAAATCAATGAGAAATATCCTTCGCTCAATCTCCTGGTAAATAATGCAGGTATTCCGGGAGATATGTCAAAGACAAGTTGGGATACTGATATGAAGGATATCAAGGAAACTACTGATGTAAATTACTTTGGGACATTAGCCATCACCCAGGCGCTCCTTCCGCTCATCAAGCAAAACGAAGGTAGAATTGTGAATGTGACAGTACCAAGCGAAATCAGTCCTTATTGGCATCCACTGGCTTACGTAGCAAGCAAAGCAGCCCAGAATGCTATGATGGGTGTGATGGCAATGGAGTTTAAGCAGAATAACATTCCTGTGGAGATTTTCAGCGTACATCCTGGTCCTACCACTACAGATTTGAATGGCAATATGGACTTGCCGGGGTTTCATACGATTGACAAGGTGGGCGAGAAATTTGCCAAACTCATCAATGATGGTAAGTCTCATAATGGCGAGTTTATTGAATTATATCCTATTGTAAAAGAAGATTAGAGACTTTGCAATAGGAAAAAGTAAGTATTGTATTATCTTAATGCTATTGTCTATATGCTTGGAATTAGATCATACAAAGATTTGCACTATTGGGAATCATTGTGGCCCAATAGTAATCCTGGTAAACATAACTGGTATATTATTCTTTTGAGCAATTTAAACTATCAAACTCCGGCAATGCGATTGGTTTTTAATAACTATGAATATCTGCATTATAGGACTAAGAATATCCGTTATTTCATTCCAGGTCTTTTGAATGAAGAAAAAGGTATATATCCTTTGAGAAGTAGAGTTACTACAAAGCCTGTTGCCTTCTCTGAAAGATTTCATGTAGAGGGATTCATAGAGACTGTGGAGTGGTTAGAAAATAATAATCCAGCTTACAAATACAATGAAGGCATAGATATGATTCTGCTTCCATATACACGTCAGGAAGATTCTGCTACTGATAAGGAAGAGTATGACTTCAAACACATGCTGTGGTATTGTCTGGATGACATCATGAATCAAGGAATCAATCTGATTTCGTTCATGAAAAAAGCGATGGATGTGGTTAGTGAAGACATGTTCTATGAGGAAACAAAGGCTCATTTGAATATTGCAGTTTCTTCTGGGCTTTTAGAGGCACCTAAAATCAAGGTATCAATCGTTAAAATGCCGGAACAATGGAAACTTCCTGAGGGAATGAGAACCAAGGAACTTTGGGCTATCAAGATTAATGTAAACGGGGAGTCTTTCAACATCAAGGTTGGTTCAAAAGACCAGCGTATGGTGTATGTATGTACCCTCATCAGACAGAAACTCGGTGAACATATGTACCTTCATGAATTTTTCAGGAACAGTAGAGGTAGATATTGTAAATTTACCAAGAAAGGTTCCGAAGGATGGCTAAGGGATGTCTACAATCTGCTTTTCAATCATCCTGCAAGAGATTTTAGTGAATGGATGAGAAAAGTAGAAGATATAGAAAACAGAGGTCGTAGCATTAATCAGGGAAAGTCGCAAATTAATGCCTATATCAAGGATAGACTTAAAGCGTTTGAGTTGGATGTATCAGAAATGCCAATCATAGACAAAATGGAGGATGAACATCAAGATTCTTACTACACCACTTACCTTCAGCCTGAAGATATAGAGATACCGGAAGATTTTTTGTCCATTCCTTTATCAGTAAGATGATGCAGAAGCAATGGACAACATGGGTGTGTGCTATGCACAGGGCATCGGTGTTGTGGAGAATCATGCCACTGCATTTGAATGGTACATGAAAGCCGCTACACTGGGCGATATTTATGCCTGTTACAATGTGGCAGAATGCTATTATCTAGGTGACGGGGTAGAACAGGACTACGAAAAAGCACTTCATTGGTATCTTATAGCTGCAGAAAAAGGAGATGTACAGTCACAGGTAAATGCTGCCAATGCCTATTATCTTGGGCAGGGAACCACAGAAAATCATGCCAAGGCTCATGAGTGGTGGCTCAAGGCTGCCCAGCGAGGACACTTGCAAAGTCAGAAAAATGTGGGTGCCAATTATTGGAATGGAGATGGAGTGGAGAAAGACGACAGCTGGGCTGCTTTCTGGTACGAAATGGCAGGACAGCAAGGAGATGCACAGGCACAATTCTCCACAGGCTGGTTCTATATGACTGGTACTGGGAACAGGACAAGCGCATGGGACTGAAATGGATTCATAGGGCCACTGCTCAGGGATTCGAATATGCCAAGCAATGGTGCAGGGACAATGGTTACAGTATATATTAAAGGAAGAATGAAAATGAAGACAGATTTAATGTTGATAGGGGAACGGCATCCCCTCATTCATAACATAACAAATTATGTGGCTATGAATTTTGTGGCCAATAGTCTTTTAGCAATCGGTGCTTCGCCCATCATGGCTCGTGCAGAAGAAGAAGTGGGAGAAATCAGCGCTAAATGCCAGGCTCTGGCACTAAACTTAGGTATAGTGGAAAGCAGTACTGCTCGCTCTATGCAGATAGCTGGGAAAGCTGCCCATGAGAATGGGGTTCCGATAGTTTTTGACGTAGTGGGAGTGGGAGTTACTCAGTTCCGTATGAAGATTGCTTCTGATATTATCAATAGCTCCCATCCAAATGTCATCAAAGGAAATGCAAGTGAAATACAGGCGTTATACTCCCACCAAATTGCCATGAATGGGGTGGACAGCAGCATTGAGCCACAGGAAATAGAGATGAAAGCTATCAAACTGGCACAAGAATTTTCTTCGGTCATCGTTGTTACAGGACCTACAGACTTAGTTACAGATGGCCACCGTGTGGCTCATATAAAGGAAGGTCATCAGCTCATGTCTAAGGTTACTGCAATGGGATGTACTGCCACAGGTATTATCGGAGCGTTTCTGGCAGTTTCATCGGATGCATTCTGTGCCTCCTTGCATGCCATGAAAGTGATGGGGATAGCCGGAGAAAAGGCAGCAGCAATATCGAGAGGAAACGGATCCATGATGATTAATTTCCTGGATGAACTATGTAATTTATCAGGGCATGAGTAGAGTTATCAAAATCAGAAAGCGAGCCTTTATGGGGGATTTTTATGCCATTAATCTTTTTGGCATGATTATCACCTACGAGAAACTTTCCAAAGAAGAACTTAATCATGAACGGATTCATTCCGCACAGCAAAAGGAACTTTTATATATTCCGTTTTATATTTGGTATTTTTTTGAATGGGCCATATTAACGATCAAATATAAAAACGGATTAGAGGCATATTTTAATATCAGATTTGAGAGAGAGGCCTATGCTCATCAGGATGATATGGAATATCTGAAGAAACGGAGGCATTATAGCTATAGATAGCATTCATGGATGCATCACCTTTTTAAGCAATTCCCCAGTTTTTTGTGGATTTCCCAAATTCTCAAATTGTTCATAATCATTGGAATCATAATATTCCACATCACCGTCTATAATGGCGGCAATCACAAAAGTGAATGGTAGTGGCTCTTCTTTTAAATATATAACAAAGAATTCATATCCTTTTGATGTGTAATTATCGAACCATTTTTGAGACTTAATACATCATCCATTTCGAATTGGAATGGTTTGTACATCTTTTGCATTGTTTAACTTCCCCAAGGATGCGATTCCATTACTAAATATAATATTAGGGACACAATGCTTTGACTTCTCTTGGGAAATCAAATTAAAGAATTCTTCGTAAGTTAACTTATTTACATCGGTGTCGTTATATTTCACCCCGTATTTCTTCCATTCCTTGAAGAGACAAATAATTCGTTCTTGTGTAACACCATTATCCTTAATAAACCTGCAAGCAGAAAGAAGATATTGAGGCGGTAATCCTGACTTTGTTAGAGAATCTACCAAATCTACACCATATTTTTGATTTGCACTATTGTAATTTTCAAATATTTTCATTAACTTTGTACCGTTTTATATAAATATCACAATACAATGAAATTTTTAGGTGTTTTTCAAAATCACAACTTACCCAAAATAGATATGCCAAAACTATTTGCCTATGTAGATAGTAGGGAGGTGATTGTAAGTTACAACAAAGAACAGCCATTCTATGTTGAGCAAGTGTCTATTCTTATTGACAGCGAATACCAAACATACGCTGTTTTTGAATGTGGATTCATGTGTAGTTCAGATGAAGATGCAAAATCTTTCGGTAAGAATTTTACACAAGCACTAATTAATTTTCTTAGATATTATCAAGAAATAGATGATAACATATCTATTGAAAGCAAACTATAAAATGTAGTCAGATATGACTGCATTCTATAGATTATTTGTGCCAACAGCTATATCATTACCTAAAATTAAAGAGTAACATTTATTAAAAGACTTTTGAAGTCTGCTGGTAGGGATGCTGGCAGACTTCTTTTTTAGTACATGTACTGGGTTGGGGAGAGACAGTTTAATTGTTTGGCTACCCAAGTGATATGCTCACAAACAAAAGTCAGAAAGATGAATGGATGGGGGCCATCCTTGTTTTTCTATTCTCTTGGCTATATTTGGTGGCTTTAGATAGCGATATGGCAGATCTTACCCTCGTTCTGGTAGGTCTCTTTGTAGCATGGGTTCCACCTTCTGTTTTCACTTTCTTAGAGAAAAGAGTAGCTTGTCATCTGTTTAGGTAGGGCATGAAGTCCTGGAGCTTCTGGTGAAAGTAATGTCCTGACATTTTTTTTGATTTGTGGTTTTGATGGCTGATTATCAGGCGTTGCTGCTCTTGTCTTTTCCTTATCATGATGTCCTTTGCATTAGATTTTCCACTACTAAAATTGTTGCACGTATGACGTTCAAGCATTTTTCTTTTGCGTTACCCTTGATTTTACTTTGCAAATTTACCACAAGTGGCGATCTGGCAAGGGCACACCATCCGGCTTGTCGCCACATTTTTTTCATTGTTTTTGGGTGCAGTTGCTCCTTTTTCAAAAACAACCCTTGCCCCTTGGGTGAAAATAATCTGGGCCATCTCTTGCATTTACTCGCCTTCTCCTTGTTGGTGTTATTTCGCACGTAAAATTTAAGTATTAACGTTTTAAAAAATTACAGTTATGAACGCAAACAACAATTTTTCAGTAGTAGGTTTCATCTGCAAGGACGCAGAAGTAAGAAGTTTTGAGAAGAGCAGCATCGCTCGCTTTGGTATCTCCATCAAGACCACGGAGAAGAAAGGTGACCAGGACGTAACCTCTTCATCCATCCAGAATTTCGAGACCTGGGTAAAGAACGATGACCAGGCACTCTTTGCCCTTCTCAAGAAAGGAAAACTCGTGAAGGTGGAGGGATTCTTCAAGAGTGAGACCTACCAGAAGGACGGCCGAACTTTATACCTACGAGGCTATCATATTCTGATTTTAAACACCCAAAGAATTCAAAATCGTATGATAAAACAAAAGGTTAGGAAACATGAAGGAATGTAGATATTATACGAAGATAGAGGAGGGAAAAGATGGAGGCAAGAGCCTGAAGGTAAGATGCGAGCTTTGCCCCCATCGTTGCGTCATCCCGGATGGAAAGCATGGGATATGTGGAAGCCGATGGAATTTCAAGGGAAAATTGTATTCCATTGTTTATGGCAAGCCATGTGCCTTGGCAGATGACCCTGTCGAGAAGAAGCCTCTCAATGAGTTTCATCCCGGCACCCGATGCCTGTCCTTGTCATGTACGGGGTGTAACTTTCGGTGTCTTAACTGTCAGAACTATGACATTTCGCAAGCACTGCCCTCTGATGTGAATTTTTATGAGCTATCACCCCATGAAATTGTTGACATCGCCATGCAGCATCATCTGCCAGGAATCGCATATACCTATACAGAGCCTCTTACCTATTATGAGTATATCCATGACATAGCGAAGGTATCACATGAGTATGGGCTATGGAATATTCTCGTCTCGGCAGGTTACATCAATCCAGAGCCCTTGCAGGAACTCCTTCCTTATATAGATGCCGCTAACATAGACATCAAGGCTTTCTCCGATACGATGTATATGCATCAATGTGGTGGACATCTAAAACCAGTACTTGATACCTTACTAGCCATGCAGAAGTCTGATGTTCATCTGGAGATAACCAATCTCTTGATTCCAGGTGTCAATGATAGTGAGAAGATGATCAGGAAGATGTGCCGCTGGCTCGTCTCGAATGGCTTTGCCCAGAATCCACTACATTTCAGCAGGTTCTTCCCTCTTTATAAGATGCAGGATGCTTCTCCAACGCCAAAAGAAACCATATATTTGGCAAAAAGGGTTGCATTGGAAGAAGGGATGAAATTTATTTACTTGGGAAATATATAGCAAATATATGATACCTGCACCATTCCATTTGTACCGATTGGAGCTATCATTGGCATCAGCCGTGACAAGCTCTTCATAAGCAACGTGGGATTTCCCAACTTCATGCTGCATCATGCGGAACCTGGGATGCCAACAAGAACATCTGTTCTATGATGGACCAAATTAAGTATCTCCTGGCTTTGGAAACTTACAAACTTATGCATACGAATATTGTACATGTAAGGATGATTATGATAAATATTCTTTACACTTTTCTGAAAGAAACAGTTTTTTAAAATAAAAATATGGATTTGTACACACACATCACCCCTTTTTTATTAAAGGAGATTTATGGCAAATTGATAAATATTCACAACATGCTCAATCCTTGTTTTTTTTTCAGGCTTGAGTATATTTTTTCTAATCTACGCAGAAAGACTGCATACCCATGTTGTAACTTTGCATCCAAAACAAGAAATATGGATATTTGGAGGTCAAGCGATGCTTACTTCATTAATGAATCGCTAGTACTGTTGTAGTACTAGAGCTATGGGTACTCAGCATTGCAATTACCTCCATTTTTCATTGCTTGAAGATAGTTTATGGCTGCGATAGATTTGAAGACAAAGGTATACCAGAGAGGTAAGTTCCGATGTAGTTGATTTGCATTTTACGATACTTATTCAGAAATACGAAAAACGTCAACCACAAACCTACTCGGATGGCTACAGGCATTTATTTAGCTGATGTTTAAAAGACTTGTCACCAAGGTGGAAACCATTCTCTATTGACCTCCATCTTGGTTTTTAAGTTCATTAAACTGTGAGACATTGTAAAACTCCGTAAAAGCACCTCCCTTGCTTTGATTTCCACAAGAATGAGCATGACCAAAGACATGGAAACGAGGTTGAGAGCGATAAACCTCTAACAATAGCGGACGGCTTCCCCTACCCTCGTCAAGTATGCCTTCCGGTGGAATATGGGTAATCAGGAAGTCCATTTTGGTAGCAGATTGGACATTTTGCTCCTTACTTTGCAAGCTTCGCATGGATATATTCCCAAAACTTATCCCATCAAACTCAAAGGTGGAGTCATGAAGGAAAACTACTTTTTTAGGTAAAAGCGAAATTGTCTGCTCTAAGCTGTCTTCCAAGAACAGCTCATGATTACCTGCGACAAAAATATAAAGTTTGGCAGGATGGCTTAACAACCAGGAAAAGAAGTTCTCCATGCCATCCTTGCCAAAGCCAGACACTACATCGCCAGCACAAAGCAGGATGTCTGCTTCTTCAGGGATATGAAGCCGCTTGTGCATTCCATGAGAGTCAGAGAATGCAAAAATCCGATGTTCCTTATAGTTAAATAGCATTGATCTAATCTTATAAAGTTAATACTTCAATGGTGAATCTGGGCAGAATCTCTTCCGTCCGCATTTTTTGCATTGGCTTCCATTCCATACGAAGTCAAACTGGTTGATGGCTTGCTCCACAAAGGAAGGGGCATTGGTCAGGACACCGGCCTCGAAATTTCTGTTTCTCTCCCCCTTCATGCCGAGGCCTGCACCTGTGAGGTTGGCTGACCCAACATAGGCAGTCTCCAAGTCAAAGATGACCATCTTGAAATGTACCCTTGGGCACAAGACTCTCTCCAATCGTTTGGCAAGAATCGAATAATCATCAAAGTCCTTGCGGAAATTAGGGCCAGGCTCCTTGGCATGGATTAACCGAACCTCCACTCCACGCTCAATTAATCGAGAGATGACTTTGAGAAAGGGAACGGTCATGGAACTGCTTTTTACATACAAGTCCTTGATGTCTGCAGTTCCTATCCAAAGATGATGTTTCACGTTCGCTATCTTGGCGATGACATCAGTATAGTGGGCACCATTGCTTATGTATTTATAATACGTAGTTTCTGACATTTTATTTCATTTTTTAAGTGATACGAGACCTGTTTCCTTATTTTTCCTGGAACACTTTATAAACATCAAACCATAAACCATGCATCATGTCAAGCAGTTTGATTTTATCATCTGAAGATATGGGTAAGCCGGCAATGTCCTCTGGCTCGAAGCTGACGGATGAGACTTCATTTTTTAGCTCTAGTAAGAGCATATCCATTCGTTTCTCCAAGTATTGTTTCAACCAAGAGAGTTCGTCAAAATCACAAGTTGGAATTTTGATGTTTGATACACATTTTTGTTTCTTATCACCTGTCACTGAGTACAAATTCGCAAACCATATATCGCCAAAGCCAACACTCAAACTGAGTTCTATGCTATATGTCTTTCCCATATAGGAAAAAACAGTCTCACTTTGAGCTTCATCACCTGTGTCAAAGTCAACCCATTGATTCATCTTCATATGCTTGAATGATTAACAATAGTTGTTCTTCACTTGTGCCCAATGTCTCCTGTACAAGATCCACCTTTGTTGTGTCCATAAATGATTGTGACACAGACATAAGTTGAACCAGTTCTCCCATCAGCAAAGGATATTTTACAGAGGTGACGATTCGCATAGACACCTTATTATATTTTGCCCAATCCACCAGGGTGTATTGCCTAAAAGATCGGCAGATAGCCTCTGCCCTGTTTTCTCCTTTCATTGGAAAGGAATAGATACGGCGTTTTACCGATATTCTATGTTTAGTTTGTTCCATTATTTCTTATTACTTTACATCTATGACACAAAGGTAGTCTGAAAATGGGAAAAATTACTGCACACCTAAAAAATATTTTAGGTGTGACAACATTTTACACAGGAAATATGTACCTTTGCCACAAAATAAACATACAATGGAAAAGAAAGAGATAAAGCTACAAATGAAGGAAAGTATGTTTTTCACCAAATACGACGAAATGATAGAGTTCTTGCTAAAATAATTGGCAACTGTGCAACATTATTTCTCACTTTTTCATTATCTTTGTGCCAAATTTTAAAAGTTATAGAATATGGCTATCAATCAGTTGAACAAATATGTCTGGCTCGTGGAAACCATCCACAGGGCAAGGAACAGGGGTGGCATCACCCTGAAGGAGATTCAAAACAGGTGGTTGGACTCTGATCTGAGCGAGGGAACGGAACTTTCTCGCCGTACCTTCATCAATAATCTCCATGCCATCGAGGAACTGTTTGAGATTAATATTGAATGCGGCAGCGGATTCCGCTATCACATTGAGTATGGTGACTGTTTCGAGGAAGGAAGCGCCAGAAACTGGTTGCTCAACGCCTTCTCGCTCAATGCCATGGTAGGTAACAGCCGCAAGCTCAAGGAGAGGGTACTCCTGGAAGACATGCCATCGGGCAGGAATTATCTTCAAGACATCATCAAGGCCATGCGTGACAACCATGCCATCTTCATATCTTACTATAGCTACAACACCGAGGAGTATCATGAATTTGATATTCATCCTTATTTCTTGAAAACTTTCAAGAAACGTTGGTATGTGGTCGCATATAGTCCTGGCACAAACGATATCCGCTGCTATGCACTGGACCGCATGGAGAATGTCATGATCTCAGACAAAGTGTTCAAGATGCCTAAGGACTTGGAACCGGCTGATTACTTCAAAGATTGCTTCGGCATTATCAATAACAACTGCTCTAAAGTGCAAAAGGTCGTGCTCAAGGTAGATGCCTTCCAGAGTAACTACATACGCAACCTGCCTCTCCATGACTCACAAAAGGAAACAAGGCGAACTGACGAATACTCTATCTTTGAGTATCACCTGAAACCAGAGTTCGATTTTGAACAGGAGATTTTCTCAAACATGGACACCATGGAAGTGCTGGAACCTCTATGGCTAAGAGAAGAGGTGAAGGAAAGAATAAAAAATCTTGCAAGTAAGTATCTTTGAAAGGCCCCCATTAATGTTCTTCTGTCAAGGGACTAAATATCCAGTCCCTTGACACAATCTAAAGCTTCGTCAAACATTATTGAAAAATCATTTAAAGTTTTACCATTCAGCAAGTCTTTTATCCAAGAGGCATTATCCCAATCTTTGTTTCCTATAAAATCTTTCCAAATCCAACATTGATTATTGACAGCTTTCCTCGGAATAGAATAATTTTTTTGGACGTCTTCCCAATCTTTTACATCTTCACGCTTGACACCATCTTCATCTTTTGTTCGAAAGCCAAAGATTAAATCTTTCAAACCTTTGCCTTCAAACTCAAAAGCAAGTTTAAGATACTTCCATTTTGGATTATAAAATGAGAGGCCTGCATATGATGTTTCAAACCAATTCTCTATACAAACATCTCCCATACTTAACCCTTTGCTTTTTGCTAAATCTCTTAATTTAGGAATAAACCCTTTGTTTATAATTCTGTTTACAACTTTATTTTTATTGTTTGCTATATCATAAACAGCATCCAGGTTTTCTTCTTTGCTTAAAATATCTAATAGTTCCTTATTATCTTCCATAACGTTATTTGTTAATATGTCAATAGTACTAATATATTGATTGATAGTTTCTCTCACGAGCGGAGTTCTTGAAGCCAACTCCACGCAACGATCAAGCCACCCTCTAATACCACTCTTATAGGATAAGCAAACTATATCATTTTCCTTTAAATCTTCACCCAAAGATTCTTTTGAAGGAGAGCAACCATCCAATGTCAAGTAAATCAATACAAATGATTTTTCCGTATCGTCTCCTTTTTGTGACATCCCATAATTCCAGTATCTTAGCATCTGATGATGTTGGTCAACTGCATAGATTTTATTTTCTATGATAATACTATGCTTGCCATCGGTAAGATAAATATCTATTCTGCCGCCTTCACTATCAGTTTGCCTACCTATATATTTCTCTACTTCTACAGAAGCGATAGTCGTGTCTATTTCTAAACTATCTGCAGATATTGCAGGAAATGATTTTTGCAGCATTTTCAAAAATGCCTCAAGGAATTTTCCTCTTTGTCCGTGACTTCCTTTTGGGTTCAGCAGGTTTGCCAAAAACATAGAGTGTAGATGGACTTCATCTGACATGAAGCCCAAATCATTGAAAATATTATAATTTTCACCACGCTCAAACTTTTCTTTTCTTTGTTCTTTTATTTTTCGTGAAACTATTCGAACTTGGTTTAGAATATTGATTATATCATTCATCGCATTATAAGCTATAATTGTTTACCTTAGAAACGAAATTCTATCTAATTTATTGTTGAAGTTATTATTTTTGCCAATGAAAATGACTACGCAAACACTCTTTGTACATTAGGGCACGACGATTCATGTTGTTCATCTCTTTTTCTGGATACCAATAAAAATAAGCCATGAAAAGCATCACCATAAGGATATAGACCGCAATAATTTTTAGGGCACCATAAAACCAACGTTTCATTTGACTGATCTCTTTGGTATTTAAAATTTGAATTGCTACTCTCACATCAGCCTTATCAAGACCTTTGCTACCTTCTACTTTCACCAGATGTTCTCGTTGAGAAAACAGAAAATCTTCCTCGTCATCAAGAATTATATAACGATAAGGCTCTTTGGCGTTCAATCTCAACCATTCTGCAATCTCCAAGCCTTTACACCCATGTAAGCCTTGCCATTCCTCCACCCCATCTACATTGCTAAAGTTAACGGAATTGCAAGAAGGTGTCAAACCTATGACTTCGCCTGGCATATGGTGTTCCTGCCACAACTTCAGTATGTACTCCATGCCTTGCAATCGCCAAGTGGAAGAAATGATGATCTTGGCATCACTTCTTTCCACCAAATGGAGCAAATTGGCTACAGCTTTCTTAGCAAATTTACCTTTTGGAGTATTGATTACTCCATCAAAATCTAAAAATATATACTTCTCCATACCTTTTTTGTTATATATCTGCCGTTAGAATCCAATTTTTCTCTTGGTACGACTCCCTTCCAGTCTTTCATTTTCACAAAACTCAACAAGGGATTTGGCCATATTCTCTGGCTGGCCATGCAATATCGACTGGATGGTAAAATGACGGGCGATGTTCTCTATTTCACCACCGCTGAAATCATACTTGCCCGCCAGGTAACTGGCATCGGCATCATTCAAAGGCGGAATCATCGCTTGCCAAATCTGAGTACGGCAATTCAAGTCTGGCTTCTCAAACTGTATCTTATAGAGGAAACGGCGCTCGAAGGCCTTGTCCATGTTCTCTGCGAGGTTGGTCGTGGCAATGAGGATGCCATCCAACTGTTCTATCTCCTGAAGGATGATATTCTGAATACTGTTTTCCATCTTCTCAACGGCTCTTTCCGCTCCCACCTGACGCTTGCCGATGATGGCATCAGCCTCGTTGAAAAGCAAGATGGGAGCCTTGGCTAATTGTTTCACCTTCTTCTTATAATCATCGAAGATGCCCTTGATATTCTTTTCGCTCTCGCCTACCCACATGCTCTTAACCTCTGAAACGTTCACCTGAATCAAGTCACGGCCAGTCTTCTTGGCTATCTGAAGCACAGTCTCTGTCTTTCCTGTACCAGGCGCACCATAGAAAAGGCAGGCAAAGCCGCTTCTGAAGTTGGTTTCTTTCAATCGATTTTTGATACGCTGGAAATGCTCCTCATCCAAGAGGGAAGTTAACTCTTCCACTTGCCTTTGTTCCTTGCTATTGTAGAATAGTTGCTTGGGGCTGATGTCCTCAAAGGATAGCATGCCACCCTTCGGGCGAGAACCATGCATGGATGATAGGTTGAGTTCCGAGAAAAGCTGTTTCTTGGCATCATCCGTAATTTTGAACGACTCTCTATCCACAAAGCCATCGTCATTGGTATATTCAATGAACTTCTCCACAAAAAACAAGTGATCACCCTGACTCAAGCCTCGCTTTGCGCATCGCCATTCTGCATCACCTTCTTTATATATAAATTCCAAGTCGTGGTATCGGATGTCATCATCACCATTGACAACAAAGAGTGTACAAAACAAGACGAAAAGCGGGAAGTACATATCATCCGCATCTACATCGTAGGAAGCCATCGCCTTGACAAAAGCCAACTTTTCGTTCTTGGCTACCAATGCCCTCAATTTCCTTCTCTGCACTTGTTTGTCAATCTTTCTACGGCGACATTTCGTAAACAACTCATCGAACTTGTCAAATAGTTCTCTGGCTGTAAGTTCCTCCACATCCATAGGATTATAACGCTCATTATGTTGGAACGCCTCCATCACCTCCATTGGGATGGTATAATAGAAACCTTCATCCCTATTGCGGCAGATATATTCCTTGTCAACAAGCTCTTGGATTTCATTGGCATATCGAAGCAAGCTAAGGATGCGGCAGCCCAAGAAATCCGTAAAGTCCGAGAACTGGATGTGACTGTCATCGCATCTGTCGGCAAACAAGGCCATGATGGCACTGGCACGCTTGGATATGTCCAGTTTATCGGAGACAAATCCAAGATATGAATCAGTATCCTCATAGAACTTCTCACCCAGAGAAGAATTCTTTGCCTTATCTACGATTATTTCGAATGCTTGGAGCAAGTCCATCTGCTCCATATCTTTTTTACACGACGTTTGCATAACCATAACAGCACTACATTAATATTGTCCATAATGCTTTATTTTTAAGTATATGTTCGATTTATGAAATAAGAATCTTACCTGATGAAAGATTCATTTTGCGTAGGAGTCTGAGAGTAACAGGATTCGCTTCACCTTGGAAAGCAAATCTTTCTCTGTAACTTCTAAGTTCAAAGATGCCCCATTCCCTGTTATATTGACACCTAAAACACCTGCAAGTTTTATCAGATGTTTTGTACTTCCACTCTTTACAAAAAGACAAATAGACCATTCACCATAAATACAAAAAAGGGTTATATAAATGGGCATGTTATCATACATGATTTGATAACCATATTTTTCAACATATGGAATCTTGCCATCGAAGGTTTCCGCTATAAAGGAAGCTATCTCCTCGTGGAACTTCTTCTTAAAAACGTTGGCGTATTCTTCGGAAATCTCATCCTTGGCACAGATAATCTGCTCTTGGGCATCTTCCAAATCATCAAGCAAATCGTCTAAAGCCGAGCATTTTTCGATAATGTTCAGTCCTTTTAACTTCGCCATTTCTTTATTAATATCAAACTTCTCCATTGTATATCAATTAAAAATTCTGATGCAAAGATAGCCCACACCTATGTAAGTTCGTTTCACACAATAAAAAATTTTTTCATGCGCAATGATTTTTCTCACGATTCACCGAATTTTGCAGAAAAATGAATGAGCAAACAATGGAAATGGAAAAAGAACAATTAAACGGCAAGATAATGGATAGGGAGGATATCAAACATACCTTCAAAACGAGGTATCTCAATAGTGATAAGGTAATCTTCTCAGAAAAGGGATGATTCGCAATTTAAATATAAAACACAGCATTCCGACAATAAAAGCAACTTTTATTTTGGTTTGTCCAAGTATATCGAGAAAAATGATATTTATGAGCGGACAGGGCTTCTTTCCTTAATGACAAGATGAAAAGAACCTATATCCGAATCATCAAGGAAAGAATCGATAGGTTCAATAGGCAGTCAGAATAGCTTTCTATAATTCCAAGTCGAGCCAATCATCAAACTCAACATTCTGGAATGTATGAATGCCGAGGTTTTCCGCAGCGACACAATTCTCCCGGAGGTCGTCAATAAACAACGATTCTTCAGGAACTATCGCTGCTTGTCTGATGACTTCCTCGTAGATTCTTGCATCCGGCTTGGAGAGATGGAGCCGCTGTGAGAGGAAGACTTTTTCAAAATAGTCTTCCACATTATGCCCCTGATAGGGGAATAACTTCTCCACACAATAATCCCAGTGAATGTCTATGGTGTTGCTCAATAGATTCCTAAGACATAGCCAAATTTTTGAGCAACTTTTTGTGTTAATAAATACAAAAGAGGCGTTTTGAAGCATACAGGCACTAAAATATCGGTAGCAGAAATGGTCAAAAATGATTTTTCTGTTACAAAACAACACGGAACTCGTTCTTTTAATAGCGTATGGCTAGATTCCTAATTAGTTATCCGTGTTTGTGTCTTTACAAGACTCTAAATGGCAGTAGCACAGACTGCTATAGTTCACTTGTTTCGGACTTATGATATTGCAAGTTTCTCATTGCTGCTCTTTGAATCTAACGGTTCCCATTTTCTGTTCTGTTTGCCTATGGCGAACATTCTTAGAACGAGTTTGAACTTAACGGCATTCAATGCCTTGCGTTTTGTGTCTGAATCTTGCTTACCTCCTAATTTACGGTTATAGAATGATTGTAACTCTGCATCATATTGTACTGCAACTGTGGCCGCCATGGATAGATCCGCTTTCGCCTGAACATCACAGCGTGCTGAAGGTCGGGGACGCCATCTCACACTGGTGCCTGAAGTGCGGAAGTGCGGTGCCACGCCGACATAACTGGCATATTGCCTTGCTGTTTCAAAAGCGGTAAAGTTTCGAGTAATGACAATGACATTTATGGCATTGACGAAACCGATTCCTGGTATTGTCAGAAGATTCCAGTAAGTCGTGAAGAGACTTTCGTCTGTAGCCAGCAACTTCTGTTCTTCCAACTCGATGTTTTCAATGTCATGGCTGAGTTTCTTGATGTAGCTATCATATAGCTGGGCGTCTTCCTTTGTGATGCATAGCTGTCTTCTGTTCATGAAGCATGTACGCTGTTCCACCAGGAACTTACGCTCATTCATCAGTGCCTTGAGTCTCTGCATGGTCTTGTCCGGCATTTCATAAGGCTTGACACATTCTGTACCATTATAGCGATAGAGAAAGTCTGCAATCTTGGCAGAGTCAATCTTGTCGCTCTTGTCCTTGGGTCCCATGGGATAATGCTTTACCACATGGGTGGAGAGCATGCAGAACTGATAGTTCCTGGCATTAAGAAACTTCTCCAGTTCCATGGAATAGCTGCCGGTGAACTCCATTCCAAAGAGACAGTTCGAGAGAACCACATGATTCTTCTTGAGCCATGTGCACATTTC
>OIYQ01000256.1_pt1 | contig 21724 bp, 8 predicted proteins | sample 1588311 | NCBI WGS metagenome assembly OIYQ01 (sample SAMN03283244) | human gut metagenome | biome: human-associated habitat; material: feces | host: Homo sapiens | place: Peru | collected 2012
TCAGCCAGAGATGCATCTGTCAGCAGACTTTCCTCTGCGGCAGCCTCTTCTTCCTTCACCATTTCATCCGCCTTCTCTACCACAGCATCCAGCTGGTTGAGCGGCAGGGTTACGATAAAGGTAGAGCCCTTGCCTACTTCCGATTCTACATTTACCATACCATGATGAGCCTCAACGAGATTCTTCACTATATTGAGACCGATTCCGGTTCCCGGCTTGTTATCTCGTGCCTGATAGAAGGCTCCGAAGATTTTCTCCTTCTCGTCAGGACTGATTCCCAATCCGTTGTCTTCTACCTCGATGCGGAAAAGGGTTCCATCCTCCAGCAGGCGGCAGGACAGGCGCACATAATCCTCCGTATATTTCAAGGCGTTGGTCATCAGATTGCTGATTACCTTGGTAACCGCCTCCTGGTCTATCATCGCCACGAGATCATCTGCTGGATAATCTACCTTGAAACGGATGCTTTTCTGCTCGAAGGTAGGAGCAAAACGCTCAGCCACAGCATGCATCAGTTTTGAAATGTTATTCAAGCGGAAATGAACCTGCATGCCCTTCTGCTGCACCTTGTTGAAATCGAGCAGCTGATTGACGAGCAGGAGCAAACGCTGGGCGTTACGATCGATAACAGAAAGCGTCTGCGTGATAGTCTCACCATCAGAAAGTTTTCCGGAAACCTGTTTCCAATGCTCTTTCAGACTCTCCAAAGGTCCGATGATAAGCGTTACCGGCGTACGGATTTCATGGGCAATCATCGTAAAGAACTGCAGGCGGGCGTCTCTCATCTCCTGATCCTGCTTGCGCTCCAACTGGTCGAGTTCTTCCTGATGGCGGCGCTTCTCACGCTTCAACCGGCTCTGTGTGAACCAATAGATTGCGTAACCGATAAGCAGAAGATACAGAATCTTGGCTGGTAAAGACCACCAGAACGGCGGATGAACCACAATCTGCAGTTTTGCCTCATTCTTCGACCATACACCATCATTATTGGTTGCCTTAACCAGGAAGGTATAGGTTCCGGCAGGAAGATTGGTATAGTTGGCACGATGCTCGTGGGTATAAATCCAATCCTTGTCTACTCCCTCAAGTTTGTAAGCATACTGGTTCTTCTCAGGCGATACATAGCTCAAGGCTGCAAACGAGATATTGATAGTATTCTCATTATGAGACAGATTAAGTTCTGTAGCATGACTCAGAGATTTATCCAACTGGTCGCTTCCCGCCTCTATCGGCTTTCCGAAGAGTTCTACCGAGGTAATTGCCACAGGAGGAGCTACCTGGTTAATCTTGACGAGATATGGATAGAAACAGTTGAAACCTCTTGTCGAACCGAAATAGATTCTGCCGTCAGAAGCCAGGAGTCCGGCATTTGGCATAAACTCGTTGCAGGTGAGTCCGTCATATTTATTGAATAGCTGGACAGGTTCACCCGGCGTATATTTCACAATTCCCTTGCTTGTAGAAATCCACATTACTCCCTGCGAAATTACAAGGCTCGTGAAATCCTGACTAGGCGCATCGATGGAGATACGGCGGAAGATACCTTTAGAAGGCAGGAATTCGCAGAGTCCGTCGCCGGTTGCAGCATAGAGCTGCCCCTTTTCGCCAATAGTCAGACAGTTCACCTGATCACTCACCAGCGAAGTAGAATCATTCTCTACATGTTTATATTGTTTCCAGGCATTATTCTTACCCAAGCGCCACAAGCCACCTCCCTGGGTAGCAAACCATACGTTGCCCTGAGGATCTTCCTTGATATCGATGGTAAGCGACTTGAACGACTTGATTTTTCTGAACTTCTGCTGACCTTCGTCGAAAAGACTGGCTCCATCCATCGAAGCCGCCCACAGCCGGTTCTTCCTGTCGCGATAAATACAATAGGCATTACTTCCCGAAACCATTCCATCGGTTTGGAAAATCTGCTGCGCTCCGGTAGCCATATTCATTCTGATGACACCATTACCATAGGTTCCCACCCACAGATCGTTTTCATCAGCAAAGAGCGCATGAACATTATACTTGCCCATAGCCGCCTTGCCCGGATAAGAAACAAAACTGTTGGTCTGGGGATTGAAGCAGTCGAGTCCGGCATCATCGGTAGCTATCCAGATGCGATGCTGCTGGTCTTCGAAGAATCTTCCTACCACATTACCGCGCAATCCCCCCTGGCGGGCTGAGTAAGCACGGAAACGTTCTTCAACACTCGTAGAAGGAAGATAACTCACACCTCCATAGAAAGTAGTAACCCAGATGCCGCCTTCCTTATCGCCCGCAATACCATAAACAAAACGCTCGCTCGTGCTCCGGCTCGGATTGTTTACTTCCGACAACATTCTCCAGGAGCGGTTCTGGATGTCATACTGCACCAATCCATCATCGCTGGCTATGAGAATATACTTGTTGCCGTTGGTGTAAAGCTGGTGGATATGATGAACTGCATTACTCAGAGTTCCGCTGATGAGCTGCTCGGCACTACCATCGGCGTTTAGTTTGAAAAGTCCGTTATCCCAGGTTCCGACATAAATATTGCCATCTGGTGAGGCAAGCATCGCCAGGCCATAAAACTTGTTTGCATCGCCTTTTACCGGGAAAGCCTCAAACTGGTCGGTCGACTTATTGAGATGATAGATGCTGGCTTTACTATGATTAGAGAGCATCCATACCTGGTTATTGGTATCAACCAGCATACATTGCACTATACCCAGAATATTCTTCATCGGATACTGGTGCAGTTCGTGAGTAGTCCGATTGTATCTGAACACCCCCTGTCCGTTGGTAGAAATCCACACATTCTGATCGCCGTCAAGCGAGAAATTAAGAACAGGAGCCGTAATCTTATCGCTCAGTTTCTGGAACCGGTCGGTTTCATAACTGAACAGATAGGCTCCATTATTGCAGCCTACGAGGAGTCCTTCTTCACAAGCGGTCAAGGCACTTACATACTGGTCTACAGTCGTAAAGGGATTATAATAGGTTTTGACATCATAGCCGTCAAAACGGCACAATCCGTTGTCTGTACCAAACCACATATATCCCTTGGAACCCTGAACCACGCTACGCACGGCATTACTCGGCAAACCATTCTCCATCGTGATAGAGCGCACCATAGGGTCGACAGGAGCCCATTGTGCACCGGAACTGGTTTGCGTTATCGTATGTGGCTGCGCCTGAATATCCGTAGTTCCTTTCGAAACGAAGGCGGTCGGCACCTGAGCCTCAGTCCCTACAGGCATCATCATGCAGAGCACAGAAACCATTAGAATAGATATCTTTCTCATTATATGGGTCTTTATTTTCTGTTGTTAGATAAATTAATGCCGCAAAATTACAAAAATATAACGAGAAATAGCAATAAAATGAACAAAAAAAGCCCCGAAACAAGCAAATAGCTACTTTTTAAAAGTAAGACTATCCGTTTGCTTCGAGGCAAAAACTTAAATAATGATTCAAGTGAGAAGTTTCACTATCAACAGATTGAAACCAGAATTACTTGCTCTTTACATCGCTCCATTTAGGCGGTTTCACACCCAGCAGATTCTTCACGAAGAAATCGTAACGCTTGTGCTCACCATAGAGTTCGCCCATGGTATGATGGGCTCCAGGAATCACCACGAGTTCGAAATCCTTGTTCGCCTTTTCCAGGGCATTCACTACCTGATAGGTGCTCGATGGATCTACGTTGTCGTCTATCTCGCCTACCACCAGCATCAATGGGCGCTCCAGCTTGTGAGCATTTTCCACGTTGCTGCACTCCACATAGCTGGAGTCGATAGGCCAGCTCATCCATTGCTCGTTCCACCAGATTTTATCCATCCGGTTGTCGTGACAGCCGCAGGCACTATAGGCTGCCTTGTAGAAATCGCCATGCAGCAATACGGCGGTGGTACTCTCCTGTCCGCCTGCCGAACAACCGTAGATTGCCACATTATCCGCATCCATATAAGGATACTTCTTGGCTGCAGCCTTGATCCAGAGTTCACGGTCTGGGAATCCGGCATCCTTCAGGTTCTTGTAGCAAACCTCCTCAAACTTCTTGCCACGATAGGAAGTTCCCATCGCATCGAGCTGAACTACGATAAAACCGAGTTCGGCAAGCGAAGTGGTGTACCAGTTGTATGGCATGAAACTCTTCGGAGTATAGGCATCGCCCGGACCCGAATAGATATACTCGATAACCGGATATTTCTTGTTCGGATCGAAATTGGTAGGGCGCTGGATGATGCCCCACATATCGGTCTTGCCATCACGCCCCTTAGCCACAAACACCTCAGGAGCTACCCATCCGTGCTTCTTCAAAGTAGCAATATCAGCCGTCTCCAGAGTCTTGACGAGCTTACCGGTCTGCGCATCTCTGAGCACGGTAACAGGAGCGGCATCCACCTTAGAATAGGTATCCAGGAGATAGCGGTAATCATAGGTGTACTGGGCATTATGATTGCCCTCTTCAGGAGTGAGCGCCACCATATTCTTGCCGTCCATACCTATTTTATAATAATGTACGAGATATGGGTCCTCATTCTTGTTCACGCCACTAGCCGAGAAATAGATTTCTCCCTTCTCTTCATCCACACGCTGGATGCCGCGAACAAACCATTCGCCCTTTGTAATCTGTCGGATAACCTTCGACTTCTGCACATCGTAGAGATAGAGATGGTTCCAGTTGTCGCGCTCACTCATCCAGAGCAGCTGCTTGCCATCCTTGATAAACTGGCGCCACAGACGACCATAGTTTACAAAGGTATTGGCACGCTCCTCTACCACAGTACGCAGTTTGCCGGTTTCAGCATTCATAGCCAGCATCTGATAGAGATGATGTCCACGCTGATTGTATTCCATCGTCACCTCCTTGCTGTCAGGTGTCCATTGCATCCATTCCAGTTCATACTGGTTTTCTATCTGATGCTTGTCAGCCTCCACCTTCTTTCCGGTAGCCACATCGATGATGACCGGATAGTGCTGTGGCAGGGCATCGCCCGGCTTAGCATACTCCTGCTTGTGGAGGATAGGCTGCAGCTGGTCGGCAGGCGAAGATTCTACGTAGTAGGCATAGCGTTTCTCTACCGGCACCCGCTTGCATACGAAGATGTGCTTGCCGTCTGGGCTCCATTGGATGCGGTTGCTGTAATAGCATCCGATGGTACCATCCTGAGTGAGGATTCGCTTGGCTTCAGTATAAGGTTTTCCTGCCTCATGAACCACCACGTTGTAACCTTCGATGTAGGCTTCCATCTTGCCGTCTGGCGAAAGTACAGGATATGCCTCCTTCTCCTCATCCACCTCCATCCAATGGCGCTCATGGCGTCTGCCAAACTGAGGTTTGTAGGCAGGACGAGGTTTGATGCCCAGCGCCTTCTCCATCGCTTCCTGCGAATCGTAAGTCTTCATCTCATCCTTGTCGGCATCATAGGATACAAACTTCCTGCCCTGAGGAGTAGAAATCTGATAATGCAGTACGTGGGTAGAATCGCACCAAGCCGATGAGCGTGCCCAATGGAACACGGAGTCGGCTGAAAACTGATGACGCAGCGCATAGGCTCTGTTGTAATCTTCTAATGTGCCCTGTGCTGAAGCTGTAGCTGCCGGCATCGCCAGAACTGCGCTCAACAGCGAAAGAGCTAAAATCTGATTCTTCATTATGCTTGATATTTTACTTGTTGACTTCTTAATTATTTTTCTCCAGTTAGGAAAATATTATTTCCCAGTATAGAAATCTGTGATGCGTCGGATGGCACGCTGGCAAACCGGACAGAAATCATCCACTTCGTTGATTCGCATACGGCAAACCTGTGCCGGGCGGTAACATCCCTTGCTCTGGTTGCCCGCCCCCTCGAACACACCAATCTTGAATACAGCTTCGTTGAGTTTCTTCTGCTCCTTCGCATTCTTGATATTCTTATGATCCGGAAGTTTGGCAAGCGGCGTAGGAATCTTCACGCCCTTTGGCATCATATCCGCCCACTTGCTCTGGAAATCCTTCAGCGTGGTGAGGTTCGGTTCCCAAGGCTCGGTATCACTAGGATACATCGGATCGTACTCATCGGTACTGTACTCATCGCCCAAGCCCGCATAGCCATGACCGAACTCATGTACCAGCACCTTCTTGAACGTAGGATGATCAGAGGTAGAAAGCGTAACCTGGTTGTAGATGCCGCCGCCACCATACGTAGGAGAATTCACCAATACGATGATCTGCTCGAAAGGCACATTACTCAAGGCATCATAGATGCGATGAATCTTGCTCGTGGTGAGATAACGGTTCGAATAGAAAGTATCGTAATGAGAGCAAGCCATCGTGTTCTTCCATTTCCCTTCGTGCGGAATACTTGGTCCCTCATCGAGCGATGGAGCTGCAACAGCCACCACGTTGAATCTCGACTTAAGCGAAGCGAAAGGTTCACGTTCGAAGATGGCATCGGCTGCCCGCTGCGCATCCTGATAGAACTTGTCCATCTGGTCCTGGCGATACCCCTCGGCGATGATGGCGAGGTCAACACAATCGGCAGTCTCTCCGCTCTTCACGATGTAGCGGTAAGGGATGCCATTCTCGCCCAATGGTCGGATGAGGATATCCTGAGGATTGATGGTATGGCGCAGTTCAGCCGTCACCTTCTGATGCGTATCGCTCAGGGTGATTCTTACATCCACCGGCTTCTTTGGAAAAGGCACGAGGAAACTGCTTTCGAATGATTTCTGCAGATGCTTCGCCTCCTGAGTAAGCTGCCACTCCTGGAAGAGTGTAGAGAAAGTGTTTACATAGAGCACCTTGTTGGTACCATGTTCATACACGGTCACCTGTCCGTTTCCGTTCAGGAATTTCTCATCCAGTCTTGTCTTTCTGCCCGCCCAGGTAGGGTTGCTGTAAGCCTGTTCGAAATAGATAGCCTGGTTCACGCTATCGCCCGCCACGATGTAATCCAGTCGCAGCGTCTTGTCTTCGAAGTTGTCTTCAAACTTCTGTGCCAGGGCTGCAGTAGCCCAAGGCAAAGTTGCCGCTGTGAGTATCAGCGATAAAAAGATTCGTTTCATTTCGGTTATGATTTTTGCGTTATTTATATTTCGCCACAAAAGTACTGATAATCTTGCAAAAGCGGTCGCAATATCGTCTAAAATGATACAAATATCGTATTTTCCCAAAGAACATCTTGGAGATTCTTCAAAAATCACATCAAAATAAAACCATCCGATAGCTTGGATACTATCGGATGGTTTTCTGTATTATTATCAAACCTCATAATTAAAAGCATAAAAGATGCCTATTCCGCATTTTTTGCCTTCTTATGAAGCTTGAACGCCAACGAGAACATCACGTAACGAGGGATGGTATTATACCAAGTTTCGGTTCTGCCCTGAGCATTGACGGTATAAACCTTGTTGGTCAACTGGTGCAACAAGTCGTAAGCTTGAAGCTTGGCTGTAACATTTCCCTTGCAGAAGGTACGGGTCAACATGGCATTCCATACCAAATCGTCGGTGTTCATCTCGTTACTGTTATAACCTTTTCGGGTAAACATGGTGAGGTCTGTCTGAATACCCACTTTCATCCAAGGGATGGTATATTGCAGTTCCGTGCCATATTGGAAATCACAGGCTTTGATGTCTTCAAAAATTTCCAGATTACTACAACTGTACTTTCCCTCATACTTTCCCTTCACCTTCCATAGGAAATCCTTGAGCTGATAGGTCAGGCTTGCGCCTACTGATGGACTCCAAGTATTCACCTTACTCAGTTCTGCCCCCTTGTTATCGTAGTCGATGTCGAAATCTACGCTGCGCACATAACCCAGTTTTGCATCTGCCGAGAAACGGAAGCGATGCTGCTTGTCTATGGAACGTGAAAAACCTGCAGCCAATTTGGCATCCCAGTTTCCGTTCACGTTGTCATTCCTATAGGTAAAAGCACCCGTCTTTGTATTATAAGAGGTGCGCGTACCCCATGAGTTCCTCACCAAATTAGCCTCCATATCCACCCATCTGCTCAAGTCGGTAGAATCAGAACTCCAACTCATATAAACTCCCAGATGATGGCGAATCAGCATCTTAAGATCTGGATTATTGATACGAACAGCCAGAGGATTGGTATCATCGCCGTATGGCATCAGATCGGCAAAGTCTGGCTGTTTCATACTGAGACTATAATCTATCTGCTTAGAATTCCTGCCCCAGTTCGTATAAAAAAGCTGGGGCTGAAAAAGAAACTTTCTCCTCTTCGCCACCGTGTCCATATCCAGTCTCATATAGTGATACTGTTCTTGTTGCCACTCTAGAGGCAAGACAATTTGCAAGAAACCTTCATCACCTTGTCTGATTACCTGGAGTTCACTTTTACAACCTTTTTTCCACAAGTCTGAACTATAGGTATTGTCTGCATCCTGCGCCTTCATCCATTGGTCGGTAGTAGAAGGCAATATGCCTAACTCATCAAATCCCCCCTCATCCAAACGATCCAGACGATAGTTGGAATGATGGCGATTCTCATACTGCTGTATGAATGATACTGGGATATTGATACTCCAACCATAAGATAAGCTCAGATTATATCCCACTCCAAAGCTATAATCATAGGAATGCTTGTGCTGGTCGCTATAGAGATTACGAACATCCTTAGCACCTTCGACAGCATAATTCATTTTATTGAGCGAATAGGTATCATTTGGCTTATTATGAGAAACGTTTATGCGTGAAGTAAAAATAATAGCATCACCCCACGAAAAGCGTTTTTCAAGGTAAAGCCTCGTACCCGCATAAAGATAATCTGCCTTAACGAGACCTTGATTCAAACTTTCATTAATCAGCTGGTCACGATAAGTAGAAGTTCCTGCCGAAGACAGGGTCTTGGCATGGTCATAGCTCACATAGGAACTAGTATAGAGCGCAAACTTATCTGTAAAATGCTGGAATTCATCTTCCAGTCGCCAGCTGAAGTATTTATTCTTTTCCTTGGTAAACCCTTGCTTTAAGATATTGCCATCTTTGGCAAATACCTCTCCCTGACTTTCACTCTCTATCTTCTCTTCATTCCATTTTACTGTCGTTTGGAAATCGTTGTCGATGGTTTTCTCCTTATTACCGGAACGGACAGAAAGTCCTACCTCACGATTGGTCTTCACACCTTGCGAGAAACGAGAAGGACGCCAATCGCCATTTTTCCTTGGAGCACCATCCTCATTCAGATTGTTGGCATTGGCATAGAGCATCGCATCATGCTTTTCTCCCATCAATAGTCCGAAAGTACGTGCCAACCAACGGTCTTGGGTTCCACCACCAGCTTCCACGGTAGCTAATGCATTCTGTATATAATCACGTTTCAGGCTCAGATCCATCACATAATCCCTGCCCTCACCTTTACTTATCTGCTCTGCCAAAGTGCGTTTCTTGTTAAACACTTTGATATCCTTCACCGTATAATAAGGCAGGTTTTCAAGCATCACTTGATTATTGCCATTGAAGAGTTTCTTGCCATTCAAGGTAAGAAAATCCACTTTCTTGCCATTCACAAAAATCTCTCCCCCTTCCTTGAGTTCTACACCTGGCAACTGCTTAATGAGAGCATCCAGCATGGACCCTTCAGGCAAGGCAAAGGCTGTCGCATCATATACAATCGTATCGCCACGATGCACCACCTGAATCTTGGTGGCTTTAACAACCACCTCATCCAGCTGCGCCTCGTAGTTTTGATTATCTCTCTTCATCAATATCTTAGGCAAGGCATTCTCATATTTTCTGCCTTTCGGCTCGAAAGTATAGTTGATGAATGTATCGAAATAACCTGGATAAGTTGCTTTGAGGATATAATCACGGCGAATCTTCTCCACGGGGAACTTAAAGAAACTATCTTTATTATACACTTCTGCCGACAAGGTATCTACAATAGTAGAATCCTTCAACATCAGAAATACCTTTGCACTCAATGGCATACGAGTGAATGAGTCGTAAGTTTCACCAAACAAGGTATAAAGTTTCTTGACTTTTGTTACCTCCCGGCTACCAGACTTTTCCTGTGCCTGCACAGAAAAACAAGAAAGCAACAACAAGAGGCTTATCATTAGTTGTTTCATAAACGGAAATTTTAAGTTGTTCTTACTTCACTCTTACCTCATAAGGGAAACGGCGGGAAGATGGATCGAGCGAATGATTCGAAGGAGCTCCCATCACCACGAGATAGAGCGCCTTGAGAAGCTGGGACTTTGGAGCCTGAAACGAAACCTTTCCATTCATCGCATCACCCATCTGACCATAGATGCATTCATCGGTATCGGCGGTTACTCCCACCAATCCATAACGGTAACCGATGGTTCGTGCCATCTTGTCCTTGGATGCCTTGAACGCCTTGCCCTCGGCATCGAGTGCTCTGAAATCTACAGTAACCTTCTTGCCTGCCTTCGGGATTTCCAGTTTGATGGCATTGAAACCATAGTTCTCTGGAACCGAAGCTGTATCCGGACGGAGATAACCATTCTTCTGCTTCAGCATCCTGGTATCAAAGGTGCAAGCATAAGGACGGGTCTCCTTACGCGCATAACCGAAATCGAAGTTCACGAGATGACGATAGCAGTCGAACATTTCATCATTAAACTGCTTCTGACTCATCTTATATTTCCGCTTGTAGGTAACAACCGGGTCCTCTCCTACTTTTCCTTCCCGATAGAGCTGGGCGATGCTTTCCAATCCATGTTTCTCTGCCCACCATTCTATCACGTATGGCGAATGATAGATGTTGTCCAGATGCAGATAACCCTTATGGGTAAGCTGTCTGAAGGCATCGAAATGATACTTCTCATCTGTTATCCAGTCGGGATTCACTCTCCAGAGCATCCATTGGGATGTCATCTCGAAGAAGCCACTTCCTCCCCAGGCTTCGCCCGTTTTGTCAGCCATAATCTGAAGCTGGAAACTGTGTCCCAACTCATGAGCCAGACAGTTGAGTTTTTGATCTTGAATACGGTTAGGTGTTACCCAGAGCGCTCCGATAAAGTCATCGTAAGTTCCGCCGTAAGCAGTTCCTTCCAGCGAATAGTTCACCATCACCATCATCTTATACTTGTCGCAGATGCTGCTCGGCAGAGAAAACTTCAGGGTATCGCGGAAGAAACGGTAGAACCGTTCTACCTGAGTCTGCAGATTACCCAGGTCGAATTTCATCGGCTTACCTTCGAGCGAAGGAGGATTCTGCGGATTGTCTCCGAATGGCTTTTCCCAGAAATACACGATATTCTGGGTCTGTGCACTATGTCGCCAGCACCATCTCTCATCATCCTTGTTGAAATCATAGGGTTTCAGAGAGTCCGGTACGAAGATGAGTTTCTGTGATGCAGAAACAGGATTTACAGGTCTGGTGGCAGGAGCCTCAGATGGGTCCTGCTGTGCCAGGACTGCAGTAGCCCAAGGCAAGGTTGCCGCTGTGAGTATCAGCGATAAGAAGATTCGTTTCATTTCGGTTATGATTTTTGCGTTATTTATTATTTTTGCGTTATTGATATTTCGCCACAAAAGTACTGATAATCTAGCAAAAACGCTCGCAATATCGTCTAAAAAGATACAAATATCGTATTTTCCCAAAGAACATCTTAGAGATTTGTCAAAAATTATATCAGAATAATAGATTTATGCCAAAAAACTTGGGGGATATTATAAAAAGTCGTATCTTTGCCAAAAGAATTCCATAAAAAGAAATGATGACAATTATGAAATATCCTATAGGAATACAGACATTTGAAAAAATAATTGAGGAAGGTTTCTCTTATGTTGACAAGACAGACCTTGTATATCAATTGGTGCATTATGCACAAAATCTGTTTCTGAGTCGTCCTCGACGATTTGGAAAGTCTCTCCTTGTATCTACCCTTCAGGCATATTTTGAGGGTAAGAAGGAACTATTCGAAGGACTTGCCATCGAGAAACTGGAAAACGAATGGGAAACTTATCCTGTAATCCATATCGACTTGAGCAGTGGCAAGTATTATCAGCTACAGAACCTACATACAACACTTCATCGCATATTGTCTGAATATGAACGTTTGTACCACATCGCTACCCCTACTGTCAATCCAGATGTTTACAGTTCTCGATTAACCAACATCATATCGGCTGCTCGTCAACAGACTGGCAAGAAGGTGGTGGTGCTCATTGATGAATACGACTGCCCGATGCACGACTCCGTGAAAGATGAAAACTTGCAGAATCAGATACGCGACATCATGCGAGATTTTTTCAGCCCTCTCAAACAACAAGACGCCAACTTGCGTTTTGTCTTCATCACAGGTATTTCGAAGTTCAGCCAATTGAGCATTTTCAGCGAGCTGAACAACCTCAAGATTATCACGATGAAGAATGAGTATGCCTCCGTTTGTGGTTTCACAAAAGAAGAACTCTTGACCAACTATCAGGAAGACATCCAAGAATTGGCAGACGAGAACGAATTAACTTACGATGAAGCGCTGGCAGAGTTGCGCTATCATTACGACGGTTATCATTTTTCTGCAAAGTCACCTGGGATCTACAACCCATTCAGCATCATCAATGCATTGGATGACAAAGAATTTAACAGCTATTGGTTTACATCGGGTACCCCAACATTTCTGGTTGAGCTTTTGCAAAAAAAAGGATACGATATGCTTCAGCTAGATGATATTTGGACATCCGACAAACGCTTTGACGCTCCTACAGAAAAGATTTCAGACCCAGTGCCTGTCTTGTACCAAAGTGGCTATCTTACTATCAAGGAGTACGACAAGAGAAGCAAGCAATACCGTCTTGGATTTCCTAACGAAGAGGTTCGACAAGGATTCTCCACAAGTCTTTTCCGTTATTATTCACCAGATGGAATGGGCAACTACGATGCCTTGTGTAGAGCCTACTACGACTGCTTGGTTCGTGATGGAGACATGTCGGCATTCCTGCCTCATCTAAAGACTTTCTACGATAAGTTCCCTTATACATTGATCAACAACAATGAGCGCCATTACCAAGCGGTGCTGTACACCATATTTGCCATGCTAGGAGTGGATGTTACCCCAGAACAGCCTACTTCTGACGGCAGAATCGATATGGTACTGAAAACCACCGACAGTATCTATGTCTTTGAACTGAAATATAAAAAGGATGCCGCTACGGCATTGGCTCAAATCGAGGACAAAAAGTATGCCTCGGCCTTTGCTGATGACAAGCGCAAGAAAGTGTTGGTCGGCATCAACTTCTCGGAAGACAACAGGACAATAGACGAATGGGAAATCAACACCCTATAGACAAGCCATCGCCCGATAGCACACTTGTTTAAACAATAATAATACAGAAAATCATCTGATAGCATTAGTTCCATCGGATGGTTTTCTTTTTAATACAAAACCTCAATATCGTATTCCTTTATCATTATGATGAAAGAATGCTTTCTTTAGTATTCTTAAAAGGCTAAAACACATAGCTGATATGATGAGAGAAGCCCAATCTATCACCTTAAAGAATTAGATCTATGTGATTGCTGCCATATGCCAGCAAGGTTGTCGGCAATTGCCAGCAATGTTGCTGGCAAATGGCAGCAAGATTGCCGGCATATGCCAGCAACCGCACAAATCAAGATATTCAAACCAAATAAACGTGGATGTATGACTGTTTAAGTTATAAGTTATAGGGTATTAAGATAACACACCTTACGCTTCGGATATGTACGTATAAAACAATGGCAGTATCCAAACTACCAGCCAAATGGGTTTAGTACATTTCATTTCGTTTATGTTTAAATAAGTTTATGTTAAGTTCCGCTTGCAAAATAACTATTTTTTCATGAGACAAACAGAAAGAATCGTTCAAAATATCATCAAAATAATAGATTTACGCAAAAAAACTTGGAAGATATTACAAAAAGTAGTATCTTTGCCAAAAGAATCTATAAAAAGAACAGATTATGAGATTATCAGAAGAACGATATGACAATCCGGATTACCGAGATATAAAAAATTCGATCGATACTGCGAAGGAAGAAGGCAGAGAAGAAGGCAGAGAAGAAGGCATTGCCAAAGAAAAGTTGGCTACCGCAAAGCGTCTTCTCGGCATGGGGCTCACACAAGAGCAAGTTGCCCAAGGAGCAGGACTTTCAATAGAAGATATAGAGAGACTTATTTAAACCATAATAAAACAAGAAAACCATCCGGTAGCATTAGTTCTATCGGATGGTTTTCTTGTTATTTAATTTTCTTAGAAAGTCTCACCATCAATACACCATGAGCAGGAATAGTTGTCTTGGTATTCTGAGCCGTAGTACCAATATCCATATGTTTCCAAAGATCCCTGATAACATATTCATTGGCATGAATGTTCACCTCGTTGGCAAAATAGATAGTCTGGGCTCTCCAGTTATAGTCCAGCTTCCAAGGGAAATCGGTACGGTTCAGGAAGCAGACTGCCAGTTCGCCATTGCTCAGAGGCTTTGCCCAGATTTCCTTCTCTCCCATATCCATGAATCGGCGTCCCTGCTCGCCCATAGGGTCCTGGTCAACGGCAATCACTTCCTTGTTGGTCAGAATCTCATGGGTATCCTTATCCATCTTGGTCAAGTCGTTACCGGCCATCAGCGGAGCAGCCAGCATACACCACATAGAGAAATGAGTAATATACTCATCCTTGGTCATACCGCCATTACCCACTTCCAGCAACTCGGCATCATTCCAATGACCCGGTCCAGCATACGGATAAAGATCAGCCATCTTGTCGATGACGTTGAGTACACCTACGCCACCCCAGTCGAAGAGACATTGGTAGCAATCTCTGATATCGGCAGTAACGCGCCACAGATGTCCGATACCCTTACCCCATTTCCAAGGTTCATGCTCGCCCCATTCGCAAATACTGAGAATGATAGGTCTACCAGACTCCTTGATAGCATCGCTCATAGTAGCATAAGCAGCCTGCGCATTCTGTCCCTCATCAGAGCACCAGTCATACTTCAAGTAATCTACACCCCATTTGGCATACATCAAGGCGTCCTGAAACTGATGACCACGGCTGCCAGGGCGACCTTGACAGGTGTAGCTTCCAGCACAGGAATAAAGACCGAACTTCAAGCCCTTGCTATGAATATAATCAGCCAGGTATTTCATTCCGTGAGGAAAGCGGTCGGGATCTGCCTGAATGAAGCCAAGCGAGTCGCGTTCTACCTGCCAGCAGTCATCAATAACAACATACTGGTATCCCGCATCCTTCATACCAGACTCTACCATCTTATCCGCCATATCCATAATCAGCTTTTCGCTGACATTACAACCAAACTTATTCCAGGAGTTCCATCCCATAGGAGGAGTTTGAGCCTGAGCCAGATAAGCAGAATCAGAAACTACCTTTGGCTTACCAAAGAACATCTGACCATTTGCCGGCTGCGCCATAGCAATCGCTAATGACGCAGCCAATAAATACTGTAACTTCAAAATAATAAAAATTAAAAAAGTTATACCTAAATCAACTTTGTACCATTAAACTTCACTTGATAAGGCCATTGTGCCAATGGCAACTGAGCCAAACTCCAGTGTCCATCCTTTGGACCAGCAGTAACTACAAGCCACAAATGAGCCAATTGCTCGTTTTTAGGCAACTCAAATGAAACAGAAGCATTACGATTGTCAAAGTCTGCTGTTCCAACTTCACCATAGACAGACTTACCCGACTCTGTTACACCAACAAAGCCAAAACGGTAACTACCACACCACCACCAATCACAAGTGTAATTAGAATCACCCATGATATTGTTGAAATTCACAGATACTGTTGAACCAGTGGTTGGAACTTCCAACTTCAAAGCATTAAAACCATAGTTTTCTGGACAGTGGCTTGGATCTACCTGTAACCAACCATCACCTATCTCATTCATATACTCTTTAGCACTTGGAAAAGAGTTAGCATACTTACGGGTTACATCACGCACACGGTCATAATCAAAGTTTACCAAGCGAGCATAACAATCATACATCTCATCAAGGAACTGCTGTTGAGATGTTCCTGTCACATTCTGGTATACCGCAACAGGATCCTGGTACTCTTGAGCAGCCTTCCAAAGCTTCGCCATAATATCTTTTCCATGCTTCTGACTCCAATACTCTAATACATATGGAGAATGATAGATATTATCGCCATGCAAGAAAGCTTTGTGAGTCAATCCCTTGAAAGCATCCCAATGGTAAGTTTCATCATCTATCCAGTTTGGATTAATCTGCCAAAGCATCCATTGTGAAGTCATCTCATAGATACCACCAAACGTACTATCAAATCCATGTGCTCCATCAGCCTGCAATTGCAACTGGAAGCTATGTCCTAACTCATGGGCGACTGTATTGAGTTTTTGATCTTTCAGTCGATTAGGAGCTGCCCAAAAAGCTCCAATGGTATTATCATAAGTACCACCATACGCAGTGCCATCCAAAGAATACTGAAGCATCACCATCATGCGATACTTGTCAGCCTTAGAACCTTCTGTATGGAAGCCAAGGTCATCACGATAGAACTTATAAAATTTCTCCAACTGAGTTTTGAGATTTTCCAAGTCTACACTCATATCAGTACCTTCCAAAGAAGGTGGAGATGCTAAGTCCTTACCAAATCCGCTCTCCCAAAAAATGGCGAGATTTTCAGTATAAGCGGCACGATTATAACAATACTGGAAGGTATCATTACGCCAATCCTGACCAGAGAATTCTCTTGGACGATACAATGATTTGCCATCAGGGATAGGATAAGTTACTGTATAAGGGTCGTGCTCGGTATAATCAGTACATGAAGCCATGCCCAAGAGCAAAGCCAAAGCCCCAAATATATATTTATTTTTTCTCATAAGTATTCGTTTTAATATATTGTTTTTATCGGGAAGGTTCTTTGGCTAACCACAGGAACCTTCCCTTTTTATCTCTTTACTCATAAGGAGCTCCATCTATCAAATTAGAGCGACGTAACTCATAACGAGGAACAGGCATCCAATAATGTGCCCCAGCAGGAGCCTCACCATTAAATATACGATTGGCTACAACATTACCAGTCTGATACTCCTTGTGTCCATCTTTATATTTGTAAATGATTACTCCCGTAACAGGCTTACTATAGCACTCTTCCATCTTCTTCCAACGGCGAAGATCAAACCAATGCTGACCTTCAAATACGAGTTCTATCTGGCGCTCGTAATAATAAGCATCCCAAGCTTGCTCTGTATTTGCAGCAGTGGCAGCAGGAAGAAGGGCACGTGTACGCACCTTATTGATATAAGTCATCGCCTCATCGATATTGCCCAACTGGATTTCGCACTCCGCATAGTTGAGATAAATCTCAGCCAAACGAATGAAGAACCAAGGCGTAACATGCTGGGTTGTACCGTAGTTGTCGTATGAAGGATCCAAGAACTTACGCATAGAATAACCAGTATTGCTGGCATTCCACCACGATTCACCCTGATTACTATCCTTACCAGTTACAACACCATCCTCAGCCGGAATGAAGGTTTCCACTTCACGGGCAGAGTTGCCATATCCCCATTTATCACCATCCAAGATAAATGCTGCATTGAAACGGATTTCACGACCACCCCATGGATAAGAGGTATAACGGTCTTGCAGAACAGGCTTGGTACCATCAGCCATTTGGAACTTATCTACTATTTCCTGGCTTGGGTCAAAGTTTCCCCAACCTTCAAAACCATTTCCACTGCCACAAGGAGCTTGGAAAATATAAGAATTATTCTCTCCTGCACCATATTTAGGATCATAGAGTTTCTCGAAGATAACCTCAGGGTTTGTTGGATCCAGGAACAAGGCACCATAATCCTCACTGTTACTTACCGATTTAAGAGAGTATACGCCCAAATCCATGACAGCCTTAGCTGCATCAGCTGCAGCTTTCCATTTTTCACGTGAAGGAGTACCGAAGAGAGGACTTGCCTTATAGAGCAGAATTCTTGACTTCAAAGCCAAGGCTGCTCCCTTGGTAGCACGTCCCAACTCTGAATCATCATATTTTACGGGTAAGAGAGTGGCAGCCTCGTCCAAATCCTTACAGATGAAATCTGCAACCTCATCCAATCCTGCACGTTTCAACTCAAATTTGTCATTGAGTTGGAAAGTCTTGTCAACCAATGGTACACGACCATAGAGGCTATAGAGCAAATGATAGTTCCAAGCACGAAGGAAGAGTGCCTGTCCTTTCTGGCAATTGCGCTCCGCCTCATCACCAGGCACATTATCAATTTTCTCCAACATAAGGTTCAAACTCTTAATATAGCCATAAATTGTGCCCCAAGCATCACCATTGGTCTTATCCCAACCAAAACTATAGGTGTCACAGTTAAGAAGACCTGCGGTCACCGTCTCAGAACCATAAAGGTGCTTTTGGTACACTTCTTCTGTATAATTTGAATAACGAGTACCCTTCATGTTTTCTGCCTCAAGATTGGCATACTGAGCATTCAGATAAATCTTTGACAGAGCCAAATCCCCCCACACAGCATCGTCGGAGTAGCTATTGAGCGGGCTCTGATCAAGTAAGCCGTCGTCACAACTAGTCGTGAGCGAAAGCGTCATTGCTGCGAAAGCAATCGACATAATATATTTTGTTCTCATTGTATGATCATTTATTTGTTAGAATGTGACGTTTGTACCTATGGTAACCATGCGTTGCAATGGATATCCAAGAATACCATTAGAGTTGATCAAGTAGCCATCGTCATTGTAAGAAGAACCGATTTCCGGATCACAAACCTTCATCTTATCAATAGTGAAGAGGTTGTTTCCATTGATATATACACGGAACTTCTCGATACCGATCTTTTGAGTGATACTCTTAGGTATGGTATAGCCCAATTCGATAGACTTCAAGCGAAGGAAGGCTGCATTACGTAACCACCAGTCGGAAGCTACACCATTCCAAGTGTCCCCATATGTCTGCTTGATAAAGGCCTTTGGCCATCGAGCTTTCATATTTTCCTCAGGGGTATTATCTGCACGCCAACGTCCCTCATAGAAGTCTGTAATCATATTCATGGTTGGCTGAACAAGTTGCACAGCTTCAGCTTGACCTTGGAAGAAAACATTCAGGTCGATCCCCTTCCAACTACCATTCAATGTCAATCCGTATAGGATTTTAGGTGTAGCCGACTTATTGATTCGAACAGCGTCATCCCATGTAATTTTACCATCGCCATTGGTATCCTGGTAAATCAGGTCTCCAGGCTTGGCATTATCTAGGTGAGGAGTGTTATCCACCTGCTCCTGAGTCTGATAGATGCCCAAAGCATGATAAAGTACAAGTCCATCAATAGGATGGTTGGTTGTACGCTGCCAGTCTGGGGTACTAGCTGCCTCATCCATATATTTCACCTTATTTTCGGCATAAGTAAAGTTACCAGTAACACTCCACTCGAAATCACCCTTGCGATCACGATAGGTAGCCACAAGTTCGATACCAGAGTTATTCACCTTGCCCAAGTTTTCATCTGGCAATACTAATCCAGAATATGATGGAATAGAAGCATTGCGTCTAATCAAGATATCACGACGGCGAGACTGGAACCAGTCGATATCCAATGAGAATTTGCTATTAAGGAATGTAGAGCTAATACCTAAGTTGAGCGTATTGGCAGTTTCCCAAGTTACCAATGGATTGGCTGTTCGTGTCAGATAGAATCCTTTGTTAATGGATCCTTTCTCTCCTGCTCCGAAGTAAGCACCAGTTTGTGTAAACTGATAAGTTGAAAGGTACTGATACTTAGAGATATTATCATTACCCATCTGTCCCCAAGAACCACGAATCTTCAAGAAATCCACAACATTCTTCAATGGTTTGAAGAATGGCTCGTCAGAAATAACCCAACCTGCAGAGAATGAAGGGAATGTACCCCAACGATGACCTGGAGCAAAATTCATTGAACCATCCACACGTACCGTAGCCTCGAAAAGATACTTATCCATATACGAGTAATTTATACGGCCAAAGTAATTCATACGAGTGGTAAGGTCAGAATATCCACCATTATCCTTATCAGCAGGCACATCACTACCTGCAAAAATATCCATCAACTTATTTGAGAGGAAGTTTGTACGATAAGCATTAATGGTGTGATACTTATACTTGCTCTGCTCATAAGCCACGAAAGCCCCCACCTTATGCTTTTCAGCAAAGGTTCGGTTATAACCCAAGCGACCGTTTAATGTAATAGTATAGTAGTAAGAACTCCAATCGTTCAGACTTATTTTACTAGTATCATTACGGCGATTGTTATACTCTTGCTTGGCATTATCGTATTCGTAGAGATCGTAAGGCTGATTTATTTGTTTACCATTCCGCTGAGTATAGTCTAAACCAGCATATCCTTCCGCATACAAACCTTTAGTAATCAAGTCAAGGTCAACATGCAACTTTGGCTTAGCATTAAAGATCAAATTCTTGGAGTTGTTGGAACCAGGAGCACTCGACACCATGACTGCAGCATTATTAGTCAGTCCATCATAACCCGTACGTGGAAGTCCATTAGGGAAATAAGGTGCACTACCGGGGAAGGTACTCATCAAATAAGTAAAGAGATAAGGGGTAGAATAAATACCACGCTTACGCTCCTCCTGACGGAAATTCAAGTCAAGACTTAGCTTTACTCTCTTATTCAGCTTTGCATCCAAATTAGAAGCAAACTGATACTGCTTATAACCATGATCAGAATTCTTATAAATAGCATTCTGATTCATATATTGGGTTGAGAGATAATAGTTTACCTTGTCCGAACCACCTGAGATAGAAAGACTATGTTCTGTTTTGGTAGTCCAATCCTTTGCCACTTCGCCCCACCAGTCTGTACTTGGATAGTTGACAGGATCATCACCTGTACGATAATGTTCCAAGGCCTCTGGAGAATAAGTAAGACCGGCCTGACCATGACGCTCATCGGCATCAAATTCATTCACATAGTTAGCATACTGATACGAGTTAAGCATCTTAGGAATGCGAGTAGGCTGAGTAAAAGTAAGGCTACCATTATATTGTACGCGAGTACGTCCACTGCTACCACGCTTGGTTGTTACCAAGATAACACCATTAGCTGCACGTGCACCATAAATGGCAGCAGAAGCATCCTTCAACACAGAAATACTCTCTATGTCCTCAGGATTCAAACGGCTAAAACTACGACCAGCAACACCATCCACCACGATAAGCGGTGAGGTATCACCCAGAGTTCCCTTACCACGTATGAGAATAGAAGCCTCATCGGCACCTGGTTCACCACTACGGTTGTTGGCTATGATACCAGCAGTCTTTCCAGCCAAAGTATTAGCCACATTTGTAGCTGCCACTTTCTGGAGATCATCACCCGAAATCTGGGAAACAGAACCTGTAAGGGTTGCTTTTTTCTGTGTACCATAACCCACGACTACAAGCTCATCCAAGAGTTTATTGTCTGACTGAAGTATAATCTTACCACCCTTAGCAGTAGTAACGCTCTTATATCCAATATAGGATATAACTACGGGAACCTTACCACCTTTTTTTAATTGCAGAACATAGTTACCATCTAAATTGGTAACCGTTCCATTAGAAGAACCCTGTTCTACGACGCTGGCACCTATAATAGGTTCACCATGTTCATCTACTACCACACCTTTAATGGTGGAACTATTCTGTTGAACAATTTGAACAGAAGGGCTTGATGAGGTCTCACTTGCTGCTAGAGTAGGTAATGCCCCCCCACATGCAAGGACCAAACACGCGATGGCTT
>OIYQ01000258.1_pt1 | contig 21683 bp, 21 predicted proteins | sample 1588311 | NCBI WGS metagenome assembly OIYQ01 (sample SAMN03283244) | human gut metagenome | biome: human-associated habitat; material: feces | host: Homo sapiens | place: Peru | collected 2012
TTGCAAAATAATCTTCAAAATTGGAGGGCAGTTTGAGAGGCTTCATAGTATCCGCAAGCAGTGCAGACGTATATACATCTGCTTATTTTGCGTTGCAAAATACTTGTTGGGAATACCCAAACCCGCGAACTGCATCCTGTGAATGCAGGCTGAAGTACCGAAAGACTGTCAAAACAGACAAATTTCAACCGAACGATTTGGATAGAATGCGGCTGTTTGGAATTTCTATTTCATTGTTGGACTATTAGTGGTAATATTAGTCTATTATAATTGGATTCGATAAAGTGTATGAGGAGAACTATTATGGGATCACTAACGCATGTATGTGTGTGGTCTTCTAAGGGCTGGACTCATATCGCACCTGAAGAAGTCGCCCGTAGCCATCCGGGAGAATCGGTATCTGCACGCAGTGGGCTTTTTATGTGTGAATTGTGCGGACAATATGCAAAGTCGTATGCAGTTCAGAAGATTTTGAATGTCTGATAAGATAATAGAACCCTATATTATGTAAAGTGTGCAGGAGAGTGTGCTAGATGACTGAACAGGAAAAGCTCCACCGCGCAAAACACTATATTGACAGCCTTGCCAATGGGGTGAATCCACTGGACGGAACGCTGATTCCAGAACAGGACATCGTGAATAACGTAAAGATTTCTCGATGCCTGTTCTTTGTATCCGATGTCCTGAGAAAACAGCTTGATGGTCATGAACCTAAAAAGGTGTCCGAGAAGGATAAGAAACTGTTTTACATTACGGAAGAAGAAAAGCTGCAATATGTACCGTCAAAAACACCGATACCTGCCAGTGGAATCAGCTATAAAGTAAATGAGATTCTGGACGAAAAGAAAATGCGGAAAGTCTCCTATAGAACAATCACAGCGTGGTTAGTAAAAGTTGGACTTATGGAGGAGGAAGAAATATCAGCAGGGAAATGTCGCAAGGTTCCAACTGCCAGCGGTATTGCGATGGGAATCACTACTGAAATACGTACAGGAGTACGTGGAGAATATCCATGCGTGGTTTATGATGAGAATGCACAGGAATTCGTGATAGAAAATCTGAATACAATCATGAATCCGACGGATGATTGAAAAATCCCCAGTCTGTACCGATTTTAGTCGGTTTAGACTGGGGATTTACTCATTAGATCATCTTAAAATGCTTTAATGTCTCCACAATCGCATCCTCTTTTTCCTTCGGACACTTGGGCTGCTTCGCATTTTCATTTTTCGCTTTATGGGAATTCTCCCGCTCGATGATGCCGTACTTCTGCTTCACCTGTGCGATATAGAGATTGGACACCTTCAACTGATGATGCTCCTATACATAATCCCGAATCTCGTTGTAAGTCGCCTTGCTTTCTGCAGCGGTCACATCCAACTCGTCCATACTGACGTCCACTTCGATGTGCCGCTCGACATGGAGTTTGGTCAAAAGGAGAACCGCTTCGACAGTTGTTTCAGTTTCCAAGGGAAGTTCTTTCACTTCCTCGCCATCAACAGGAACAGGGAAGTTGAACACGATCTTCTTTATCCAGCTTCCGTCTTTTCTCTTTTCCGGAAACATCTCAATTCGCTCGATAAAGGCTTTCATAAACTCTTTCTGTTCCGCTTCCGTTGCGGAATTGTAGACTTCATCAAATGCCAGCAACAGACGATAGATGTTGTCACCGGAGATTTTCTCCTGCTGGATGCTGCGTATCTGTCCTTGCAGCTCGTCAATCTCCGTTTCAATTTCTGCTATTGTATCATACTGTTCATCATAGCGGCGCTGCAAATCCAAAATTTTTCTGTCATAGTGAGCATCGTTGATATCTAAAGTGTCCATCTGACGCTCCAAGCGGCTTTTCGTGCCAAAGGCTTGCTTTAGCTGCCCTTGTAGGACAGCAATCTGCTTTTCCATATCTTCTGTATCAACTGCTGTTCCGATTTTCGCCTGAATCGCTTCTACAAACCGTGGATTATTGACCATAGCGGAGATGACCTTCGCCACAAATTTGTTGATTTCCGTCTGCTCGATATTCAGGCGGAAGCTGCACTCATGCCCTGTCGGTGTAACCGTATTTTTGCAGTAGTAATAATACCGTGTTTTCTTGTCCTTGCTGTGCGCCTTGGCGATATTGCCGTACATACTTTTGCCGCAGCATGGGCATTTCAAGATACCGGACAGGATGTGTGCATGGTCTGGATTGTTGACCTTTTCCCGCTTAAAGGAATTGATCTTGCGCTTTTCCTGTGCCAGATACCAATCCTCTTCGGAAATGATAGCTTCGTGCTGTCCTTCATAAACCGGGAACTCCGACTGCTCAACCACGTGCATCTCGTTTCTTGTACCCTGTTTCTTTTCGGTTCTTCGTCTGCCGTAAGCAATCTTTCCCATATAAACAGGATTGTACAATACATTTTTCACAAAATCTCTTGAAAATCCCGGGATGGTGTTATTCTGCCGCAGCTTCTTCACAAATCCGTTGCGATTAAGATATTTTGCAACTCCTGCAACACCCTCGTTTGTATGAATATAACGATCATAGATTACTCGGATAACTTCCACTTCATCCTCTGCAATGACAAGGTTTCCGTTTTCCAGTTTGTATCCATAGGGAGCGAAACCGCCGTTCCATTTGCCCTCACGAGCCTTTTGCTCACGCCCTGCCATTGTCTGTGTGCGGATATTCTCTCGCTCAATCTCTGCCACCGCAGACAGCACAGAGATCATCAGCTTTCCTGCATCCTTGGAGCTGTCAATGCCATCCTCCACGCAGATCAGATTAACACCGAAATCCTGCATGAGCTGCAAAGAGTTCAGAACATCCGCCGCATTTCTGCCAAATCGGGACAGCTTAAAGACCAGCACATAAGAAACATCATCTTTGCCGTCCTGGATATCGTTCAGCATCCGTTGGAAATCCTGCCGCCCTTGAATGTTCTTTCCGGAAAAGCCTTCGTCAGAATACTCCCCGGCAACGATCATATCCTCGTATGCCGCATACTTCCGCAGCTTGTCACGCTGGGCATCCAAGCTGTATCCGTCAACCTGCATGGAGGTGGACACTCTCGTATATAGATAACATTTAATCTGTTTCTTTTTCAGAATCGCCACCTCCTTCGTTCATTTCTTTTACCACAAGTCCTTCGTTGCGGATATAATACTCCAAAAGCCACAGCACATAATCCGGCGCATGGCGGTTGTCCAGTTCCCACTCGGTCATAGTCCGGTAAGGAATATGGACGAGCTTGCAAAAATCTTTCCGGTTCAGTCCTGTGCTTTCACGCAACTTAATAATTCTGTTTTTACAATCCATTCGTCTTTTCTCCAAAAAGCAAAAAGTACACGTTGCGTAATCATCATAGCATAGCCGCAACGAATACGCAACGTGTAAATTGTAAAATTTTACGCAGCCTTATCCGTCAAAGGCTGCGTTTGCTTATCATCCTTGGAACACTCCGCTGTTTGCGGAGCGTCCTGCTCTAATTTATCCAAAACCTGATGCCCGTATTTCTGGAACAACTGGCTCATAACATCCACACAGCGGTCAAATGCCGCATTATATTTCGCTTCCTCATAATATTTCTTCAATAGGCAAATCCTCCATCATTAAAGTTCCATATCCTGCTGCTTTCGGCGGACAGGAGTGGTTTGTTCCCGTGTTTCCTTTCCTCTGGCGAGGATGGCAGAAAGAAAAGCCCTGACCCTTTCCGATGCGATCTCCAACGCATCCAGATAGGGCTGGGCTTTCTTTTTGAGTTCCGTATATTGTTCGTGCAGCTTCCCATACCGCTGTTTCCAGATCGAAGCTGTCTTTTCTGCGGAAGCTAACTTACCTTTCAATCGCTCATTTTCCGCATTGTAGATAATGCCGTTGGTGGCATAGCGTTTCAGCGTATCACATTCATCCGGTGTCAGCGTGATATTGTTCCCGAAGGTGACTTTCTTGCCCATCGCTTCAATATCCTGCACCGTCAGAGCGATGGTCTTTGCGGTCTTGGTTTCCTTTTGCAGAGCTTTCAGTTTCTTTTCCTGTTTCTCCACAGCGGATTGTGCATCAGCCAAGGACTGCTCCGCTTGATCTGCCTGTGCGGTCACAGCTTCCAATCGCTGCTGTTCTGCCTGTACCTTGAACTGCGTCACCGTCAGATGTTCTTCGGTGCTGCCACGTTCTCCACGCTCCACATCGGTATATCCGGCAGTACGCATGAAATTGAAAAAGTCATCCTGCAACACACTGTAGGATGACTTCAAAATCTTTTTCCCTTTTGCGTTCAACATTGGATTACCGTCCTCGTCAAGAACAGGCTTGGAGTCCCATTTCTTACTGCGGCTTACCTGCATGATCGTTTCCTTTACCGTTCCCCGAAGGGCTTCATCCTTGCACCGCTTCGACCACAGGATTTGTTTCTCTACTACCGGGATATAAACCACATGAAGATGATAGTGGTACACATCTTCGCCCAGAGCTTCGGACATTGCCCGGTTGCGCTCGTCTGCATGCATCACAGCGGAGAGGATATACTGCTTACCGCCCACAATCTCCACGGCGGCTTTATAGGCATCGGCATAAAACTGTTTCGCAAATTCATAGCCGCCGTGATTGTAGAAATAGGCGGAGTTCACATCGAATACCAACTCACCGTACTTAATGGCATCCGGTTTCAGACCTCGTGTAGAGATCACTCCATCCTGTTCCATCTGCTCAAACATTTTTACATAATCGTCCGTGGGAGTTTTGAAGTGGACGTTCAGCGCAGAGCGTTCCGGCACAATGTCCTGATTGCTGTAGCTGTCCTTTTCCCGTTCATTGTGTTCCTGTACCTTCGCCACATCTGCTGGGGTTTCCAAGTCCTGATTTCTGGCTACGGTACGGTCTATTCCATCATTTCTTGCCATGGATTTTTTGTCCTTTCTTTGGAATTTGCAGACAGCGGGGAGCTACGGAGAGGCACTTTTTCAAAGTGTAATAACCCACTATGACACTTTCATCCATACTGGCTGCAAAGTGCCGTGGGCTCTCCGAGGGCTCCTCCGGAGGGGGTATGCGGTCACTGCGGTGACCTCTGCTGAACTACCCGAAAACTGTCTGCATCGTTTTCTGTTGTTCAGCCCGGATAGCTGCTGTTTTGCGAAACACCCCCATCCCGGCGGCAGTGAAAATCAAATCTTTCACTGCCATAGAAACAGCCCAAATAAAGGAAATGAGCTGTTTCTATCAAGAGCGTTTCACGCTCTTTTGCTGCGTACATACGTACCAGCAATGGGATTTACTCGACCTGCCGCCATTCCTCCGGAATGTCCTCCGGTACGTACGTACACGGCGAATCTCCGTAAAACCCATTTATATGAGGTCGTGCAATGGCTTCCACTCCCATGAATCCCCAAACCCGCCGTCCGGCAGAGTTGGTGATGTTGTTGCAATGCTCCAGATTAAATTTCTTGGCATTGGCAATCATGGCGTCGCTGAAGCTGCGGGCTTTCAGCGGAGCAAGGGAATTTTCCTCGCACCACATCCGATAGATTTCATAAAAATCCTTGGAGCTGATGGACGCATCCGCTTTGCGCCGGATGTATCCCTCCGACTCCATGAAATCAAAGATATTGTTATTGTCACGCTTGACCGCCTCCCGGTTTTCCCGGATACGGTCACTCTCTGTGAATTTGAAGTTGTTGGCAACAAGCCGCTGTAATCCTGCAAATGCCCACAGGAAGATACCCTCGGCTTCAGCTTTCATCTTCTCTGCAAGATCAGGATCGTCAGCTCTGTCCACCGGCTTTTCCTTGGCGGTCAGCACAAGCTGTCTGCGATAAAATCCGTCACTGCGGTCATACAGGGCTTGCAGATCACCGTTACTGAATGCCAGCAATCGGGCGAACATCCAGCCCTGATAACTCTGCTTGCCTTTACGTTCCAAATCCATCTTGCCCTGTGCTGTCACGATGGATTTTACATAGTTGGTCTGGCGCAGAGCTTCCATCCGCATATCATCATCCACGCACAGCAGGATATGTTCCAGATCGGCACGGGCGAAGCGGTTTTCGGAAATTTTTCCGATGCTGCCGTCTTTCATATTCGTGCCAAAGTTTGTCGAAAGCACCGCACCGATTTGAGATTTGCCCTCGCCGCCGTTGCCCTTAATCACCATCATGCGCTGTCCCTTGTTGGAGGGAATCAGGCAATAGCCGATAAACTCCTGCAAGGTTGGAATGTCCTCCGCATGGAGCAGCCCATCCAGAAAGTTCAGCCAGATCACAGGTGTAGGTGCATGAGGATTGTAAACAACAGGCAGACGGTTTCGCACGATAGCCGGCCTGCCCTCGGTAAATGTGCCGTTCAATAGCAGCGTACCGTTGGACACATGAATCCGATCCTGTTCCGGCGGAAAGTCCGGCACTTGTGCTTCCAGTTTCAGCACTTCCAGAATGTTGGTGATCTTCCGTGGAATATTGTTCACGGCACAGAATTTCAGCTTGTCGTAAATCTCCCCACGCAGTGGGAGATCGTCCGTCACTCGACCATCGGGCGTGAAAAAAGCTCCGTTTGCGAAGATGATTCTGCGCTCTTGCAGAAATTCTTCACAAAACAGAGCTTCGTTGATGTTCTGCCCATCAAACCAGACAGGCAAATTCATATCAGGCGTTTTCCGGTTCTTCGCCATGGTGCGCCACCTCCTTTTTCTTTCGTGCGGTGTACTCTTGCAGAAAAGCAATCTTGCCCTCCTTCATCAGCTTGTCCACCAATGCCACCCGTTCTTCCAAATCGCCCACAGTCAGCACATCTGCCATATATTCGATATGACAGTGCATCTGGCAGGCTTCCACAAAACGATCATCCAGCGTATCCTCCGGTGTTTTGGGTGCATAGCGCACCTTCCAATCCTCCAGCAGATGCAGATAATCCGTCAGTACCCGGAAGCACAGCATTTCATCCTCCCGGAACTGACGGATATAAGGACGCTTTGGCTTGGCCATAGCTGCGGCAGTGGGCGGTTTCGGGTCAAGCCCGAAGTCCGAAGCCAGCTTTTGTGCTGCTTCATAGCTGCTCAGATCGAACAACCTTGCCACGAAGTCGATCACATCCCCTTTGGCTCCACAGCCGAAGCAATAGAAGTAGTCCTCGTTCAACTTTAAACTTGGATGCCTGTCGTTGTGGAATGGGCAGCAAGTCATTCCGTTGCGGCCCGCTTTCAGCCCATAGTGTTCGGCGGCTTGCTTTATGCTGATTGCCGCCTTGATGGTTTCATAGATGGTCATAGAAAACCCTCCGTTCATAATATTTTGGAAAGCACGAAGCACCCGCCGTGATTGGCAGGTGCTTCACTCCTTCTATTATGGTTATGACGGATTTTTCAAAAAACAGGCTAATGACAGGACAATCCTGTTTCAAAAAACAGGACAACTTATCTGAGGACGTAGATTTCTTCACATTTACATGATATAATTAGAAAAATGGAAAAACAGGACAGGAGGGGCAAGCATGAACCAAGAACTGATGACATTGGACTTTTGGCAGGATACGGTCATATATGAGGGAAAAACACTTCCTGTCGGCGCTCTTGCCTGTGATGCGCTGAATGTTCCTGCGGATACCATTGCAAAGATGAACGAGCAATGCGAGAAAATCAATCTGCTGCTTGGAATATTAAACGCAGGACAGGATGCTTCTGCACTCTGTCCTATTGCAAGGGAAGCTACTCTGGCGATGTTGGATATTCTCAGCGAAACTCCGCCGTTCTCCTATATGGATATACCAAAGCACAGAGAACGGATTGAAAAAGCCTTTACTGTGGACAATGCGCTGAAATATGTGGAGTTTGCCACAAAAGCCGCAACAAATTCCTTGCAGTTTGAAGAAATTCCGAAATATGCAGATGCAATCATGCTCCAACGCTATACCGCAGTTTTCGGGCATCTGACATACTCCCTTGGGGAATACCAAACGGCCATGCTTGATTTTGCAGAAAAATCGGATTGCAACGAAGCAGACCGTACCGCAGAGGGCTTTGCCAGAATGTTCGGCAATTATTTCCCGCCGGAGTTCTCTATCATGGAGGGCAATGCCTGGATGTCTACCCTGAACAATTCCGTTCAGTATGTATCGGTCATCCGTCCCGGCGAAAAAGTTGCGAAGCTGGTCAAGCGGATGCACTATGTATCCTTTGTAGGGATGTTCCGGTCTGATCTCTTTGAGGGCCTGTGTGTTGGTCATGCACCGAAGAAATGCAGAATCTGCGGCAAGTGGTTTCTGACCACCAATGCAAGGCACACCAAATACTGCGGCGGATATGCGCCGGGGGACAAGCTGCACCGCACCTGTCGGCAGATCGGCAATCTGAAAGGCAGAACCCAGAGAGAACTTGCAGACAATCACCCAATAAAACAGGTATATGTAACCCGGCTGAATACTATAAACCGATACATCAAGCGTGGTACTCTGGATGTGGAACTTGCCAAGGCTATGAAAAAGCTGGCAAAGGATAAGATGCTCCGGGCAATCAGCGATGTTGCCTACGCCCGTGGGGATTATGTGAAAGAAATGGAACAGGACATATTAAGTAAAGAAGCCAGAGGAGGAAACGACTATGATTAACGTCAATAAGATAAAGGAATTGATTGATCGAACTCCGGAAATTAAATCACTCTTTACTGCGGAAACTTTCCCCGTAGTTTCAACGTATGACCGCACTATCGGAAGACGTAAAACTTCTGGCATGGAGCTTCAAACTATATATAAGAATTCAGAATTTTTGCGATGGAAGGATCAATTGTGTTTTGAACTTGGTCAGATAGAAGGTGATGCATACATTGATGGAATAATTGCATTGGCATCTCATTTTACTGGGTGGGATGATAAATCACGATTTGATAAGTTGGAGTCCAAATTATATGTGCTAAAGGAGCATTTGGAAGAATACAGAGAAGATTGTAGCACAGTACAAATTGAAGACGATAGTCGAATACCCGAAAAAGAAATATGCGACAAAATGTTACGAGCAATCTCAAAGCTACAGCGAAACCATCACTATGACGCAGATAGTAGCGAAGATACCATGAATGATTATATTCGGGATATTTTGGATGAAAGCTATTTTATCAAAGACCAAACACGGCAAGGTGAATCAGAAAGAGGCGACGAAGCCGGAGAAGTTGATATTCAAATCTGTCATGATGGGTTACCCGTTGTTATGATAGAAGGCATAAAGGTATCTTCACTGGAAAGGGATAGATTAGACACTCACATGAATAAAGTCCTTACCAAATACGATCCCAACGGTTGCCCTTATGCATTTCTGGTAATTTATTCTACCGTCAAAAATTTTGATTCTGGATATGAAAATATTTTCAACTATTTTCGAGAATATTCTTATCCGTTTCCACAAGAAAGTAATCTTTCGGATGTAGATACTGGATACGGAGAGTTAAAACACGCACAAATTATCTTGAACAGAAATGGGCAAAGAATTAGAGTCCACATTTGGACAGCGCATATCAGCTAACTAAAATTACTGCACACATACAAAACCAAAACTACAAATGTCAAGACGAAGGGAGGTGCGCTGCTATGCTGAGAGAATACTCATGGGACATGACCGGATACAAGCCCAAGTCTGTTCCCAGTACACCCGACGGCGGCATTACAAGATATATGGCAGAGCGCATCTTCCAACTGGAACCGGAGCCGCCAAAGGCAGAGAACATCAACGATTACATTCTGTCCGCCCTCCGGGAAAAGGAGCTAAAATACTTTTCCTTTTTCCTGCACCACTATGAGCAACAGCTCAACAAGCGCATCCGGTCATTTCTCTGCACGGATGGAAGCGATCAGTATAACCCGGAGCGTTTTGTAGATATAAAGCTCTCCTGCCGGGAGCAAATGCTCCAAAAGCTAATGGACTATGACCCTGCCAAGGGTGCAGAGTATGCTACATACATTTTCCCATTCATCCGGGATGCTATGCTCTGTTTTCGCATGGGCGAAGAAAAATGGTCGGTATCCTCTCTGACTAATTACAAAATGGTGCGGTCAATGGCTTGGCTGTACCACAATACCAAGGATGCGGTCAACGAGTTTTCCAAGAAATACAACTGTGATCTTGCTCTTGCCGAAGAATATCTGAAAGTTGTCCGTGGCATCCGCAATCAGCAGCCATTTTTTGTGACGGAGCAGGACGAGGACGGCGAGGAAACCGGCGAGGATGTGACCCGTGACGATAGCTGGAACTATGCCGACATTCTCTGGAACGGCATCCAGGCGAACAAGGTACAGAAAGCCTTTGACAAGCTGAATTATCGGGAACAGACATTGCTGGAGAGACGACTTGCCATCTGCATGACCTGCGGGCGTGTAGGTTCCTGGAAAGACCGTCCCACCTTTGAAGAACTGGCTGTTATGTTTGAGGGCAGCACAGCCAGCGGTGCAGAACGAGCCTATCGGAAAGCAGCAGACAAACTGACGGAACTTCTGGTTGCCGAGGGTGCGCTCCACGCTGTCCGACTAAAACAGAAATCCAAGACCAAGCGCAAAAAGAAAATCGCCACCGCAGTCTACGAATATCAGGCAGACTGCGATGGCGAATGGGGCGAGATTTCTTTGAATTTTGAGGACAGCACATCAGAAATAGTTCGTCTTGCCGACTGGGATACAGTGAAAACAAACAAATTTGCAATCAGAGCAATAGCCTATCTTCTGAACTGTGAGAACGAAAAATTGCCCAAGGAAATGATGGTGGCATTTGAATAACGAGGGAGTGAGATACATGGATCAATTATTGATTATTGAAGATGATATAGGGTTGAATCAAGGCTTATGCAAAGCGCTGAAAGCAGATAACCGTCAGGTTATATCCTGCCAAGATCTAAAAACGGCGAAGGAACAGCTGCTTTGCGGTAGTGTATCCCTGATCCTGCTGGATATCAATCTGCCGGATGGCAGCGGGCTTGAGCTGCTCCGGGAGGTCAAGGAAAACACGCCCTATATTCCTGTTATTCTGCTGACTGCCAATGACACCGATCTGGACATCGTAGACGGACTGGAGAGAGGCGCTGATGATTACATTACCAAGCCCTTTTCTCTTTCGGTTTTGCGGGCAAGGGTAAATACCCAACTGCGAAAGCAAGCGTCAAACCATAAAAATGCGCCGTTCCATATGGATCTATTTCACTTTGACTTTGAGGCTATGACCTTTTATGTGGGAGATTCAAAAGTAGAATTGAGCAAAACAGAACAAAAATTACTGCGTCTGCTTGTCGAAAACCGAGGTCGAACCATGACCCGTGGAGACCTTGTCGACCGGATCTGGACAGATGGCGCAGAATATGTGGATGAAAATGCTTTGTCTGTTACGATCAAGCGTCTGAGGGATAAGCTTGGCGCACAGAAATACATTAAAACCGTCTATGGAATCGGTTATAGCTGGGTGACAAAAGATGAATAAAGCCGGCATTGTGATCATACTGCTGTGTTTTCTGGCAGCGGCAGCTGTTGTATTATGGGAGCGGAGAAAGGTCAGAAAAACGATGGAAGAAATCGAAAGGATGCTGGACGCTGCCATGACCGGCTCCTTTTCTGAAATCAATTTTGATGAAAGCCAGCTGTCTGCATTGGAAACGAAGTTTGCGCACTATCTTTCCGCCGCAGAAGCATCTTCTCGAAATGTAGCGCATGAAAAAGACAAAATCAAAACCTTGATTGCGGACATCTCCCACCAGACAAAAACGCCGATTGCAAACCTGCTGTTATACAGCGAGCTTTTGATGGAGGAAACTCTGCCTGCATCGGCGAAGGCAAATGTGGAGGCGCTGTACAATCAATCGGAGAAATTGCGATTTTTGATTGACTCGCTTGTAAAGCTGTCCCGGCTGGAAAACGGAATTATTTCACTCGCCCCTCAGCAAGCAGCGCTGCAGCCGCTGCTTGAAAGTGTAGTAGAACAATATACCGCCAAGGCTTCTGAAAAAGGATTGTCTTTGCGACTACATGATACAGATATTTCTGCTACCTTTGATATGAAATGGACAGCGGAAGCACTGGCTAATATCGTAGACAATGCCATCAAATATACAGAGCATGGCATCATCCGGATTTCTGCCGTAAGCTATGAAATGTTTGCAAGGATCGATATATCGGATACCGGTTCAGGCATTTCGGAAAGTGAGCAAGCGAAGATATTTGCTCGCTTTTACCGCTCAAATAGTGTGCAGAAACAAGAAGGTGTGGGCATCGGCTTATACCTTGCCCGACAGATCATATCCGGCGAGGGCGGTTATATCAAGGTTGCTTCCGTTCCGGGAAAAGGAAGTACGTTTTCCATATTTCTGCCGAAATAACAACAATTCTATCAAAACTGTTAGATTTCATTTTCCGCCGGAAAGAATGTGGAAAGATTCCTATGCGATAATCTGTATGTATCAAAGGATGATTTCTTTGCATACATACAGATTTTTTCATGGAGGTACTCATTTATGGATGTTTTACAGGCAAAAGACCTGAAAAAGATTTATGGCTCCGGCAATAACGCAGTTCATGCGTTGGATGGAGTTGATTTAAGTGTAAAGAAGGGCGAATTTGTTGCAATTGTCGGCACATCCGGCTCCGGCAAATCCACGCTGCTGCACATGCTGGGCGGGCTGGATCGCCCTACAAGCGGCACGGTCATGGTGGACGGACAGGATATTTTCTCCCTGAAGGAGGAAGCGCTGACCATCTTCCGCCGCAGGAAAATCGGCTTTGTATTTCAGAGCTACAATCTTGTTCCGGTGCTGAATGTATATGAAAATATCATTCTACCCATTGAGCTGGATGGCGGAAAGGTCAACAAGGATTTCGTACAGCAGATCGTGCAGACGCTTGGACTGAGCGACCGTCTGGATGCGCTGCCCAATCAGCTCTCAGGCGGTCAACAGCAGCGAGTAGCCATTGCCCGTGCGCTGGCGGCAGCACCCGCTATCATTCTGGCAGATGAACCCACCGGCAATCTGGATTCCAAAACCAGCCAGGATGTATTGAGCCTTTTGAAAGTCACCAGTCAAAAGTTCGCCCAGACAATCGTAATGATCACTCACAACGAAGAAATTGCGCAGATGGCAGACCGTATTATCCGTATCGAAGATGGTCGGATCGTCTCCCAGAACTAACGGGAGGTGGCTGCGATGAATGTCAAAAATAGAAAATGTATTCGAAAGCTCAGCTTAAAATCTCTTTATGCGAACCGTCGCCGCAATCTGATCGCCATTTTTGCCATTGCGCTGACAACGCTGCTATTTACGTCCATGTTCACCATTGTCTTGTCGTTGAACGCCAGCTATGAAACCTACCAGTTTCGTCAGGTAGGCGGCTATGCACACGGCACCTTTAAGGATGTTTCCCCCGAGCAGGCGGAACGCATCGCTGCCCACCCAAAGGTGAAGGCTGTGGGGGCACGGAAGGTAATCGGTATCACTGCGGAGGGGGTCTTTGCCAAAATACCGGCAGAGATCAGCTACATGGATGCCAACTGCACTAAATGGAGCTATGCAACCCCTACTACCGGACGGATGCCCGAAAGCGGCAAAGAGGTAGCCATGGATACGGCAGCGTTGCAGCTGCTTGGCGTAACGCCGGAGCTGGGCGCAGAGGTCACGGTTTCCTATTCCATCACGGACAAGGATCAAACCGCCTTTACTGTAACAGATACCTTTACGCTGGTGGGCTATTGGGACTATGATGAACTAATGCCTGTTCACTACATCAACATCAGCCGTGATTACGCAGATGACATCGAAGCGCAGGCAGTGAAAACAGGGTTACAGCCTTTCCGCACCGATTTGAATGTCATGCTGGCTTCCGGCACAAACATTCAAGGGCAGATGGAGCAGGTGGACACCGATCTTGGCTACACATGGGACAGCTATACTGATCCCAACAGCGTCCGAATCGGTGTCAACTGGGGATATACCTCATCCCAGCTGGAGTCGCAGCTCGATCCGGAACTTGTGATTGCCATAGCAGCTTTTTTGCTGCTGGTGATTTTCACCGGGTATCTTATCATCTATAACATTTTTCAGATCTCTGTTGCGGGGGATATCCGGTTTTACGGACTTCTGAAAACCATTGGCACAACGCCCCGGCAGCTCAAACGCATCATTCGCCAGCAGGCACTTCTGCTTTGTCTGATCGGTATTCCGGCGGGGCTGCTGCTGGGCTACGGCATCGGCGCTGTTCTGGTGCCTGTTGTCTTGCGCTCCACCCAGTTGGATGCAGGCATCACCACCATCAGCACATCGCCTGTGATCTTCCTTGGTTCCATGCTGTTTGCCTTGTTGACGGTGCTCTTGTCCTGTTCCAAGCCCGGAAAAATGGCAGCCAAGGTCTCTCCGGTAGAGGCTACCAAATATACGGATGCGATACAGACTAAGAAAAAACAGCGCAGCACCCGGGGAGCCAAGCTCCATCAGATGGCCTTTGCCAATCTGGGACGAAACAAGAAAAAGACGGTGCTGGTGGTGTTGTCTCTGGCACTGTCGGTGACACTGTTCAATGCACTGTGTGCCTTTGTGGGCGGCTTCAGCATGGAGAAGTATGTATCCAACATGACCTGCGCCGATTTTATCGTCAGCACGACTGACTATTTCCGATTCAACACAAGCGCAGACGAATTCATCACGCCAGAACAGATCGAGGAGATCGCAGCAAACACAAAGGCCAGTCTTTCCGGCACGGGATATGCTGTGCGAAAACCCGCCTACCTGTGGATGACGGAGGATGCTCTGCGACAGGACTATGCAAGGTACGAAAGCGCCGAGCAGTTGGACAGCCATATGAGCCGTCTGGAGCACCGGGGCAATATGGTGATGGGAGATACCCGGATCGAGGCTCTGGATAACAACCTGTTTGACAAGCTGCAAGTGTTCGACGGAGATATTTCTCCTATGTTGGAGCCGGACAATAACGCCATTGCCATTGCGGTTTCTTTGGATGATTACGGCAATCTGCCCAATCCTGAATACTACCCCAAGGTGGGTGACACAGTCACCGTCACCTATGCGGATGATGTGAAATATATCGATAGCCGCACCGGGGAACTCTGCACCGAAGATACACCGGAGGAGTACCTTCAGGAAAAACTGTATGGAGCCAGAGATGTAGAGTACACGGTCTGCGCCTTGGTAAAGCTTCCCTATTCCATGAGCTACCGCTATGGCGGCATTGGTTATAACACCATCCTGTCTGTAGACACTGCTCAGCGGGACAGCGGTGGTGCTGCCATTCCGATGCTCTATCTGTTCGACACAGCGGACGAAGTTGACGAGACCGAAGCAGAGCAATATCTATCGAAGCTCACTGCCGGTGAGTTTTCGCCCTTGATGTATGAAAGCAAGGCCACGGCTCGCTCTGAGTTTGCTCAGTTCCGGCAGATGTTCCTTCTGATAGGTGGTATCCTCTGTGCTATCATCGGGCTGGTGGGACTCTTAAATTTCTTCAACGCCATGATGACCGGTATTCTTTCCCGCCGCCGTGAATTTGCTGTGCTACAGGCTGTAGGAATGACGAACCGGCAGCTCAAAACCATGCTGATCTACGAGGGATTGTTTTACGCAATGTCCTCCATAGCGGCGGCCTTTATTCTGTCACTGGTGGTTGGACCTCTTGCAGGAAAAATGCTGGGCAGTATGTTCTGGTTCTTTGAGTATCAATTCACCATTCTGCCTGTTCTGCTGACAATTCCGGTATTTCTTCTGCTGGGGTGGCTGATCCCCTGCATGATGTATGACAACGCAGCGAAATGCAGCGTTGTAGAGCAATTAAGGGATGCTCAATAACTGTTAAGCAAAAAAACGGCCCTCTGCCAATGAAAAGGCAGAGGGCTGAGTTTTAATCTAAGGGTTTACATTCAGTTACAGTTTTTAGATAAATTTCGGGATCACCGTTCAATATCAAGTCTGCATATCCAATCGGATCATTGTAGATCAGATAGTCCAATTCTGACCGCTGATACATATTATCGGCAACCTCGTTCTCCACGGCGATGGTGTCAATGGCAATCATGCTGCCATTTGCAAATTTCAGCTCCACACAAGCATTATCCATGTTGAACTCACAAGAAATCAATCTATCCATAAGAAACCTCCATTCTGCGGGATGTTAGCTCATCCCAAAATATTTGAACGCTTCTCGGATTGCTTTCTCTTTTTCCGGCGGACACATGGGCTGTCTGGAATCCTCGGACTTCGGCAAATTGTAATTCTTGCCAACTTCAATCCCACATTTCCTCTTAATCTGTGAGATATAAAGATTGGATACCTTTAACCCGCTATGCTCCAGCACATAGTCTTTAATCTGGGTGTAGGTTGCCCCATCCTGAAATTCGGACATATCCATATCTTCCAAAGAGAACTCAACCCGAATCTTTTTCGAGTCGACCTCACCCTTGGAAAGCAAGACAACAGTCTCCACATGTTTCGTCCTTGGGAACAGATCCACCGGCTGAACCTTTTCTGCATGGTACCCATTCTGCTCCAGCCATGCGGCGTCTCGGGCGGCGGTGGCGGGGTTGCAGCTGACATACACCACCCGGCGGGGAGTCATGCGCACTACGGCGGAGAGTGTGGCCTCATCGCAGCCCTTGCGGGGCGGGTCCAGCATTACGATGTCCGGGTGCAGGCCCTCGGCGGCCAGCTGGGTGGCAGCCTGTCCGGCATCGGCGCAGAAAAAGCGGCTCTTGGCGGCCACGGTCTCGCCCATGCGGGCGGCATTGGCTTTGGCACTCTCAATGGCCTCCGGCACGATCTCCACACCAATCAGCTCCCGGCATTGATCTGCCATGGAAAGGCCGATGGTGCCCATGCCGCAGTAGAGATCCAGCAGCGTGTCGTCCGGGGTCAGCTGCGCGTACTGCGCAGCAACGCCGTACAGCCGCTCAGCGGCAAGCGTGTTGACCTGATAGAAGGACAGCGGCCCCAGACGCACCGGTACGCCGCAAAGGGTGTCCTCAATGTAGCCCGGGCCGTACAGAATGTGGTTCTCACTGCCCAGAATGACGTTGGTGTTTTTGGCGTTGACGTTGAGCAAAATGGTGCTGATGGCCGGGAACTGCTCCCGCAGCGCGGTGCAAAGCTGCTCTGCGTGGGGCAGCTTTGCCCGGGTGCATACCAGACACACCATGATCTGTCCGCTGTGCGCACCGCGCCGCAGGAAAATGTGCCGCACCAGCCCCTTGCCGCGCTGCTCGTCATAGGGGCGGATGCCCTGCTGCGCAAAAAAGGCGCACAGCGCGTTGCCGATCTCGTTCAGCACGCCGGGCTGCAGCTTGCAGTCCGGGCAGGGGACGATGCGGTGGGTGCGCCCGGCGTAGAAGCCGATGCAGGGCACGCCGTTCTTGTCCACGCCCACAGGGAACTGTACCTTGTTGCGGTAGCGGTCCACTTCCGGGGAGGGCAGGATGTCCAGCACCGGCACCTCCAGCCCGCCGATGCGGCGGAAGGCATCCAGCACGCTTTCCTGTTTGGCGCGCAGCTCGGCGGCATAGTCCAGATGCCGCAGGCTGCACCCGCCGCAGGGGCCTGCCACCGGGCAGTCCACCGGAATGCGGTCCGGCGAGGGGGTGAGCAGCTCGTCCAGAATGCCAAAGGCATACCGGCCGCAGTCCTTCACGATGCGCACCCGGGCTTCGTCCCCCGGGGCAGTGCCGGGCACGAATACGGCCTCGCCATCGGCACTGTGGGCAACGCCGCTGCCATCGCTGGAAAGGCGTTCGATGCGCAGGGTCAGGATCTGGTTTTTCTGTAAAGGCATGGTTTCTCCTTGTGTGATCGGCTCAGGTTACAGTTGGGCAGGACTTGCCGGGTCGGCGTCCTGCTGGGCGGCAAAATACTTGCTGGGCGGCACGCCCTTGGCGCGCTTGAACACCCGCGAGAAATAGAACTGGTCAAAGAAGCCGACTGAGATGGCGACCTCGGCAATGGACAGGTTGCCCGCGCGCAGCAGCTTGCAGGCTTCGTTGATGCGGTATTCGGTCAGATAGTCGATGGGGCTTTTGCCCACATTCAGCATGAACACCCGGTACAGGTGGCTGCGGGAGACTCCCACGCTCTTGGCCACATCGTCGATGGAGATATCGTGCGAGTAGTTGAACTGGATGTACTTGATGGCGTTCAGCACATACTGGCTCGAAGACGAGGTGCTGTGGGGCTTCGACTCGCTGGTCTCCTTCATCAGGGAGGAGATGAAGAGATAGAGGTAGCCCACCATGGCGGCCTCATCCTGGGGCTGAAGCCCGCGGGAGGAGTAGATGTTGGTCAGGGCCGTCCGCATCCCTTCGGGGTCGCTGGTGTGGTGGACGGGGCGCTCGTCTGTAAAGGGCAGCTGTGCGGCCAGTTTGTGGGCGCAGGCCCCATTGAAGCCCACCCAGCTGTACTCCCACGGCTGCTGCTCATCGGCTGTGTAGCGGATGAGCTGGCTGGGCCGGGCAAAGAAGAGGTCGCCGGGGACCACCTCAAACGTATGGCCGCCCACCTCAAAGGTTCCCTTGCCGGAAACGACCAGATGGATGAGGTAATGGTCCCGGATGCCGGGGCCCCAGGTCTGGCCCGGAGCACACCGCTCCAGGCCGCAGTTAAAGATGGACAATTCGATGTTGTTGGTGTAATTCTGCTTGAAGGACTGTTTGTAAACGTCTGCCATGTGGCTCTCCTCCCATCCGCTGCATTCGTAGTTCCAGTATATCATAATTGAACCCGCAAATTCAACAAAAGTACATCCGAATCTTTGACTTTCGCGCCAAAATTTGTTTTTTTGCAAAATCAAATTGCAAAATGGGGACGCTTCGATTACAATAGAGTTATCTTTTACAAACAGACTGCGGGTTTTCTTTGGGGAGGAACAGCCATGGCGACCAGTATGCAGCTCAGACGGGAGATCCTGGCAGGCGGGCGTGACGCCGCCCTTGCCGCACTGTATGGGGCAGACCCGGCGGTGTTGGCGCGGCAGCGGCAACGCTACGCGGACGCGCTGGAACAGTTCGAACGATACTTCGGGCCGGGCCGACAGGTGCACATCTACTCGGCACCGGGGCGGGCCGAGCTGGGCGGCAACCACACCGACCACCAGCACGGCTATGGTCTGGCGGCAGCTGTGATGCTGGACCTGATCGCCGTGGCGTCCCCCAGTGACGACGGCTTCATCCGGGTGAAATCCCGCGGGTTCAACAAGCTGGACGTCATCGACCTGAGCGAGGCGGAGCCGCAGGATGGCGAGAGCACCCATTCGGCCAGCCTCATCCGGGGCATCGCGGAGGGCTTCCGGGCCAGGGGCAGGGCTGTGAATGGCTTTGACGCCTACACCGCCAGCGATGTGCTGCGGGGGTCGGGCCTGTCCAGCTCGGCGGCGTTCGAGATGGGGATGGCCGTCATCCTGAACGGCGAGTACGGCTGCGGTCTGCCGACGCCGGAACTGGCGAAGATCTGCCAGTATGCGGAGAACACCTACTTCGGCAAGCCGAGCGGCCTGCTGGACCAGCTGACCAGCGCGGTGGGCGGCGTGATCTTTGCGGACTTTGCCGACCCGGCCCAGCCGGACATCGAGAAGATCCACGCCGCCGGGCTGCTGCCGGAGGGGATGAGCCTTTGCGTTACCGACACGCGCGGCAGCCACAGCGAGTTGACCGGCGAGTTCGCCGCCATCCGGAACGAGATGGAAGCGGTGGCGTCGCAGCTGGGGGCTAAGGTTCTGGGGCAGGTGCGGGAGGCCGACTTCTGGGCGGCGCTGCCCCGCCTGCGCACTGCCTGCGGTGACCGTGCCGTGCTGCGGGCCGCCCACTACTTTGAGGAGAACGCCCGTGCGCTGGTCCAGCGGGATGCGCTGCGGGCCGGGGACTTCCCGGTCTTTCTGAAGGCCATTGCGGCCAGCGGTCATGCCTCGTACACCCTGTGCCAGAACGTCTACTGTTCCACAGATGTGCGGCATCAGGGGCTTTCGGTGGCGCTGGCGCTGAGCCAGACACTGCTGGAACACAGCGGCGGAGCCTGGCGGATGCAGGGTGGCGGCTTTGCAGGCACCATCCAGGCCTTTGTGCCGCAGCGGCTGGTGCAGACCTACCACGATGCCATGGAGGGCGTCTTCGGCAAAGGCAGCTGCTACATCCTCCGCCTGCGGGAGCAGGGAGCGATTCGCGTAATATAATAATAGAGCAAAAAAGAAAGTGCTCTGCTGTCCAGAACAGCGGAGCACTTTGCTTTTTGGAATAGAAAACGGACACGTTCAGCACGGGTGAACGGATGCCGAAGGCGGCTGAGAAGGCTCAGACCCCGCGCTCCTGGCGCTTCTGACGCATATCGTCGGTGTAGCTTTGCAGCGCCGACAGGGTGTCGTCGTGGAAGCCGAACCAGTTGACGAGGTTGTTGTAGGTGTTCTCTGCGAAGTTGTAGGCCGAGCGGAACACATGGAACAGCAGCATCGGCACGAACGAGAAGGACAGCGAGAGCACACCGCCGCTGAAGAAGAGATCGTCCAGACGGAGCCGGTCCGTGAAGTCATTCCACGCATCGGCCAGCTCACCGCCGCCAACAATCTGAAACTGCTCTGCTTCCGGGATGCGTCCATAGGAAGCAGGCATCTGCAATTCTTTCATAGAAAAGCTCCTTTCTGTGTCAGAGTCGGGTGGTCAGGCAAAGGCTCAGGCCGCCGTCAGCGCGGCCGTGGAGGCTGCGGTGGGGTCGGTCGTGGTGGTGCCGGTGGAAGAACCATCGTTGTAGTAGTTGTCCTTCACATCGGTGTAAATGCCCAGTGCATTGTTGACGAGCTGGACGGCATAAACATAGACCGCATAGCCTGCAAAACCGGTGAAGAGCACCGTGGCAGCCTTGCCAACGGGGGTCTGGCGGCCCCAGTAATGCTTGATGGAACCGCCGACGGTCAGGCCGTCGTTGCGCATGTTGATGAGGCCGGTGACGGCACCGCTGAAGGCAGCCTGACCCAGCAGGCGGATGAGGTTTGTGACGAGGTTGTATGTAAACTGCTGCGGCGAGATGACATCGGCACCGCCCTCGATGTAGATCATTTCATCCTCGGAGATGGGAGCATAGGCTGCCGGAAAATGCAGCGAAGTCGAACTGGTATATTCCATGGCGGGAAAACTCCTTTCGTACATCAGAACCGCCGGAAAGCGGATCATAAACTAAGTGGATTATAGCATATTCCACCAAAAACAACAAGAGAGCGAAGGTTTGAAAGCTGTGGGGGTTTTGTGAACGGTTTCAAAGCAAAACTCAAAAAACAAACGCAGGGAAGCAGAAAAACAAAGACGTGCATCCAAAGGCCCCGGTGAAAAAATGTTGTGTGAAATTTGTGCCAAAAAGGAACGGCGGGCCGGATGCAGTGCCACAATGCAGGGCACCGCACGGCTCGCCGTTCGGGATGGGGAAGCTATCAGAAGGAGAAAAACGCTTACTCTGCCGCCGGGGCCCGGTCATACAGGGTCGTCAGATCGGCGATGTGCTCCGCCAGCAGGCTCGTCAGGGGCGTGGTCAGACGCCACTGCCAGTTGGAGCCCTGGGTGCTGGGGGTGTTGATGCGGGCTTCGGCACCGAGGTGGAGCCAGTCCGCCATCGGGATGATGGCCATGTCCGACACGCAGGAAAGGCAGGCCGCGATCATGGCTTCGGTCAGGTCTTTGGGGGTGCAGCGCAGATACCGGCAGGCGTAGTGGACATCCTCCGGGCTG
>OIYQ01000259.1_pt1 | contig 21669 bp, 26 predicted proteins | sample 1588311 | NCBI WGS metagenome assembly OIYQ01 (sample SAMN03283244) | human gut metagenome | biome: human-associated habitat; material: feces | host: Homo sapiens | place: Peru | collected 2012
AAAAAAGGACTTTTGATTCGCAAAAATCGAAAGTCCTTTTTTGTGTTCATGGAGCTATTATTTCACAGCCCCTTTTCTTTTTTTCATGAGTTAAGTTCTTTCTGTTTTAGCTTTTTGATATTCCTCAATAAAGCGTTCAAGGATTGGACGGCTGCATTTGCATCTTTTAGCCAGTTCGCCTTTTGTTTTAATTCTTCGCATCATATAGAGTTCATAAAGGTCTTTGAAGTTGGCTGGCATTTCCATAGCAGTTCGGCCTACTTTTTTATATTTGCCTGCTCTTTTAGCTAACTCAATGCCTTCACGTTGTCTTTCAAGAATTAATTCTCGTTCAAAGGTGGCAATGGCACCGATCATGGTTATCATCATTTTTCCTGTCGGTGTGTCAGAATCAAGGTTTTCTTTCTGACTGATGATTTTTACATTTTTCTTTTTTAAGTCATCTATGATTTTAAGAAGATCAGCGGTGTTTCTTGCTAATCTGGAAAATGATTCAATGTAAATGGTATCTCCATCTCTCGCGAAAGAAAGCATTTCAGTTAAAACAGGGCGGTCAGTATTTTTAGCGGATGCTTTTTCTTCAAACCATTTATCAATATTGAATTTTTTCAAATCTTCATATTGACGGCCTGGATTTTGTTCAATGGTTGATACTCTGACATATGCGATGTTCATTGGCTGCTTCCTTCCTTTCTTTATATTTGCATGGTGATTTTATTTTTTGGTTTTTTGTGGTATAATGGTGGAAACGAGACAGTCGGATAAATAATTTCCTTGGTCAGGACCGGCTCCCTCTAAATTTGAAGTTTGAAGAAAGCCGCCTAGCCCTAGGGGGCTTTTTTCATGTCAAAAAAATTACTTCTTTGACATGATGGTAGCAATTAAGATTCCAAATGCAATCATTAAGGTTAATGTTTCATAGGTACTCATTGTGCCACCCCCTCTCGAAGAGGGTTAGCCCGGTTATCTATCCTTCTACCTCGTTTCTATTACTATTATATCATTTTTGATGGTTGACTTCAATAAAACATCTAAAACTTGCAAGAAATTTTTATAATGAATCCCAAAATCAATTTATCATTTTAACTAGCGGGAGTGGAAAATAAAATATACCTTTCTTTTGAATAATTTAGGTAACATCTTAAATCTTAATCGGTTATCTATTATTCGGTTTTAACTTTTATTCAGCTGGCAATGCCAGCCGCCGCCATTAGCGGCATAAAGGTTGATAATAATCAAAAGAAAGAGGAATTGTAAAAAAAGCCCCTGCCCGAAAAGGGCAGAGGTTGAAACGAAAAAGAAAAGGAGCTATTTTTTCACAGCCCATTTTATATTTATTTGTTCTTCAACGAAGAAAGAACAGTCATCATCTTCTGCGAGGACTTGTCCACGGGGAGAAATGCGGATTTCTGCTTCTTCATACGGCACGGCGTCACCGTTCTCATTCAGATAAGAACTGATAGATTCGACATAATCAGGGTCTAAGTCTTCTTTTGCGTCCTCCGCGGTTAAAGCATCCACAGTTTCGTCCACTGTGAAAGATTCGCCCCAGAACCCATCTTTGAGATACCGGACTTCGATTTTATAAGTACGAACATGATTGATTCCTTTGAGTTCGTCCACGTTCACGCCGCCATTTTCGTAGCAGTCTACAATCTTTTCTGCTTCTTCGTCGGTCACCGGCGCGCAGTCCCAGCAATCGCGGTAAGAACATGCATCCGTGTAATCTTTCAGCTCTTCAATGCGTTCAGCGTGCGTGCCGTTGTCGCGAGCCGGGGCTTCCAGTGCAGAATCAGTCCAAGCGTCAAAAATATCCCAAAGTGTCATGATAAAATCTCCTTTCAAATCATAAAACCAATCTCAATCTAATAATATTATACTCATTGAGCGTGTTAATTTTGGTCAATCACTGAGCAGTTTTCCCATGTCTTTATTGATCTTATTGATAGTAACTATATTTTTCTGCTCCCCATCAGCATTAACAACTACGGGAGCGAGCCATTTTACCTGTATTTTCTTCCGACCTTCGCCGACACGGAAGGTATGCCAGTGCGCTCTTCTTACATGTGTAACAGGTGAGCGGTGATGACCTCCCAAGGGTTCGCTATCAGTACGGGCTGTGGGATGGTTATTCATTGTCCTGATACGGACAGCTACTTCATCACCAACATGGATATGTTCGACTTCACGGGCGGTGTCTCGCACCTGTTTTGTTCGCTTAAACGGCAGCGTGGCATCTCGCTTCATATCTGCGTTGACCGCCGACAAGTAGAGAACAAACGAAATCATTTGCGCGGCGAGCTTACCTAATTCCTCTGCCGCTTGATCCGTTGAATCTGGGGTAGGAACTGTATTCATTTTTAAGACACGAAGCGACCGTGAAATATCTTCCCTATTTGTTTCATTGAGAATCGCATCGATAGCGTCCTTGATGCAGATCTCTTTTGCCTCATTCTGCATAAGATAGATGGTTGGCAGGGCGTCTCCGTTTTTAGAAAGCGGTGTAAACCGTAATTCTTTTATATGTTTTCCTGTTCTGCTGTTCAAGTCATCGTCATAATAGACGAAGAAGCCGTCAATATCCCATTCTTTGATATTGGGCTTTATATAAATTGACCAGTAGGGTAAAGCCAGCGTGGATAGCGGCATCGTCATCTCTTCTGACCGTGCCGATTTAACTAATTCCTCTGCAAGGACAGGCGAAAAGTCATATACCGTTTTTGCTTTTCTCCAGCCAGCTAAAGCTGTAACTAAAGCGAGGTCGAGCGGGTGGAGAAGGGTAGCCGCTGGTCCTCCAATTTCAAGCATAGCCGCCTTTGCCAAGCCGACCGGTGCATAAACTAGCTTGTGGTCCCACCGGTTAGCCATTTCAAGATCGCTGCTCTCTACCACGTCATCGATCATAGGGAAAATGTGGGGGAAGTCCCAGGATATCCGTTTTAATGCTTGTAACGGGATAATATGTTTCGGTTTCATCTGTGTCTCCTTTCTCTTCTATCCTTTCCCGACGTAAGTCGGGGGCGGGCTTGCCCGCCCTTTTCATTAAATCGCTGCCGCTTTGATATCAGGGCGGTATTTGTTGAAGTTCTCAAGACATGTATCAACCGCCTTTTTAGCGTTTAGTTTAGATACATGTTGGATACTGTATTCACCGTGATAATTCACGTTGATAATATAATAATCCTGGTGGATTCCAATATATCCCTCTAAATCAAGGACACTATACATAAATGTTTTATAGTCCTCTTTATTGTCAAAATTACATTCGCCGTTCGTCTGAAATGGTCTGAACCATGTGCCAGTCTCACGAACCGCCCAAAGGAATGAAAAGCCGTCTTTTTCATGTGCTTTCATATCCTCGAAATCAATTTCCAAATCGCTTTTATAAGCTGTCATTTTTTTGCTTGCAATTTCATTCATCATTCCGTATAAACAAATGATATTTTCAAAGCAGATTTTCTTTTTGGTGTTCATGGTATTCGCTCCTTTTAAAAACTATGAAAAACTCTTGAAAGCTCTGCATTTATCGTGCTTTCTTATGGTTCTATTATAGCAGATTATAGGGTTAAAAGAAAGTAAAAACAAGTAAATATTACACATTTTTACATAATTTAGCCATACGAATATTGCATACATGTTATGCATTTTGTGCAAGTAACTTGCACGCAATATGGGACGTTAGTCCCATGTCAAGCAAGCTCTGAAAGACACCGCAGGAACTCCCCCCAGTAGACACAGCACGCACAGCCCCCATACGTACTTCCCTTTTTAGCAACAGGTTTGTTTTGGATAATAAAAAAGTACCGGTACAATGTACCGGTATATAAATTTTTGGCCGGGCCTTTTTCTGTTGCCTGGCACCTTTTCGGTTTGTCCTGGTGATTGATTCAATGGATCAATCATGGTTTGTTTTTTCCTTGCACTTGTCAAAGTCCTACGGAGTAAGGAGCTTTGACAGGTGCCTTTTACTTTAAAGAAAATAGTATATTATCAGGCACGGACGGCCTTTACGGAGTATAGGCGGTCATAACGTGCCAGGTTTGCTTTAAATAAAATAAGTAAAAAATAATTGAAAATATTTTAATATCATGGAGAAAAGACGGCTGTAGGTGGAAGGACTGAGCGACAAGTCTCATCAGGGAAAAACGGATAGGAGCGTAGGCCCTCTGATTCCTATAAGAAATCTATAAGATGAAAATAGAGGGCCGGAGCGTATAGGAGTTATTTTCTGATGGGGCGCAGGAGCGAGGGACTGGAACCGGAAGCCTGGCTTTTCTCTATGAGAAAATAATTTTGAAAGAAGGAAGTGATCTTTCAGATTAAAATAGCAGCCGATAGCTTTGGAAAAGTTATCTGGCTGCCAGTAACTAAAAAGAAGTAAATCAAAAATACATGGAAGACGGAAAGAGAAAGCAGTGTAGGGACGAAGGAACGGAACTGGTTCTCTCTTTCGGTCTTCCATGTCAGTTTCTTTTTAATTTTAAGGGGAGATGGGTGGGGTGTATCAGTAGGTGGTTTGTTTTCGTCAAGTAAACGTTAATCAATAGTCTTTGCTATTCGAGCTTCTAATATTCGTGGTCTAACACATACTCAGTCTGCATAGGAGAAGGTCGTTTCTTTTTATGATTCGTGTCTCATCATTGCAGTGTCTCCAAAAAAGAAAGACACTATCCGTAAACCACGAAACATGGAAAGAAAAAGGAAAAGAAAGCAGAAAAAAATAATGAGGAAAGTGAGAAAGCAGGCAAATCGGACAATGAAACGCACCTTCATCACTTTCCAGATAAAAGACAGTAGAACCAGGCGAACACGGTAGACAGCAGGGAAGGGGAATAAATCCTTCTTGGCCCAAATGCTGCTCTATAGGGACTTGGCGAATATACGGAAATTATCAATAGCGTTCTATTGCTCTTCCATGCTTCTTCTCGTCTTTCAGCTTATGAATCGCCTTAGCCAGACGTTCTTTTTTACTCTTCTTATGATATGTCCATACCTGGCTATCAGAAGAAGGGGTATATTCCTGTCTCGGAGTACTTCTTACAGGAGTCGTAGGATCTACGTGCTGCACAATATCGTTATAAACGTCCGTAACCGTTCGTATATAGTCATAGGTATACGTAGGACTATAACCGTTCACATTCCCCGGCCCGGCATTATAACTGGACAGGGCCAGATTATACCGGTACGGATCAGACGGATTCTGAGAATCCAGAAGCTCTTTAAAATACCGTGTACCGCCTTCGATATTCTGGTAAATATCATAGGGATTTACCCCTAGATCGGAAGCCGTACCAGGCATAAGCTGGGCAATACCCAAAGCACCTGCTGGCGATACAGCGTTGTTATTATACCGGCTTTCCACATAGAAAATACTAGCCATCACCAGCGGATCGACACCATACATACTTGACGTATCATAAATCGCCTGGGCAATATACGGAGCATCCTGCGGATTTTCCTGAGCGATGTATTCCTCTAAACTCATCGCCTGGGCACTCACACAAGACGAAAAACAAATAGAAGTAAGTAAAAAATATTTGAAAATATCTGTCTTCAACCTTATCACCTCGTTTATTCTTGATTCATCCACTCTTCCTGTTTGGCTTTTTCTCTACCATCGGTTACATCTAAACGCTCGGCCATGGCTTTTGTCATTTCCAGCGGAGCCAGGCCGTCTTTTTTGAAGTATTTCATTTCCTGGGGCCATTGATTGAAGAGACGCATTACGATCATGCCCAGGCTATATAAATCTCTGTACTCATCGGTTCTTGCGTAGCCGGTGGGATTCTCTCTCTGCATGTCGAACATTTGCTTTTCTATGGTCTTTTTCAGGTCATTTATTTCACTAAGTATATTGTTCAGTTTTGTATATTCCTCTTTGTATTTTGATTTATTAATTCCGTCCTGGATTTCCTGATCGGTGATAGGTTTTATTGTCATGTCCCATTTGATTTTGATATTAGCGATATTGAGGGCCATTTCGTCAAAGACAGGAAGCATATCCTTAAATTCCTGTACATTGTCGGCCATATCTCTGGCATCTTCCCGGATCTGGAAGTAGGAGTTCTTTAGAATTGACACATCGGAATGAGAATCAGACATGAGCATTTTGAGTTCCAGTGTTGTATTTGAAAGTCTCATGATCGATTTTGTGAGTTCCTGTACAGCAGACAGGGGCATTAAAACCGATTCCGGTTTTAATGGGTTTTGGGGTTTTTCTTCGGAAGCAGATTTTTTATCTGCTTCTTTTTCTTTTGCTGCATCTTTTTCCTTTTTCGGGATGGTCGGATCATCTTCTTCTGCTACATCTGGTTTTACTTCTTCTGGGTTCTGTGGTTTTACTGCGTTATCCATAAATGCCATGATGTTATTTCCTTTCTTCTTCATATTTCATTTGGGGTTTCCTATTTTTTTTAGATTGAAAAGGAAGCTGAATTTGTTGGTTGTTGGAACTGGGAAAAGGGTCATTCTTGGGAAGTAGTAGGCTTTTCCTTTGTACATGAGTTTATTTGTGTTGTCTTCGGTTTGAAGTTTTGCTGGAAGGGGTTCCGGGCCGTTTACGGCCTCAAGACATTCCTGGAAGGTGTCAAAGCCGTCAACTTCCACGAGAACAGCCAGATAGTCAGGTTTTTCATTGGCTTTCAGGACTTTTAGGGCCTGTTCTTCGTTAAATTCCTCTTCCAGACAGTAAATGATCGGATCAAGGTTTGGCTGGTCTTCCTTCGGCCAATGTTTCAGTAGCCATAGATTGTGATTCATTGAGCAAAATCTCCTTTTGAACTACTCCCGCTTAACGCTTCGCGTTTGAAGCTGGAGATTCCCAGTTCTCAGAGCACTGCGTTCTGACCTTGGTCAGAATGTCTTACACGTTCTCCCTGGGCGTGAATTTCCGTGGTTCCCACGGTATTTGATATTTTAATCTTAGCCTGCGAGGGCTACTGACAATATGTTCTGAGCAGCATTGACATCTCGATTATGATGACAGCCGCATTCTGGGCAATCCCATTCGCGCACAGACAAGTCTTTAGTTATCGGGTTTTGATACCCGCACTCATGACAAGTCTGACTAGATGGATAGAAAGTAGGCACCCTGATGACTTCAGAATCATACAAAGGAGCCTTATACTCAAGCATCCTGAAGAACTCACTCCATGATATATCAGCAATAGCTTTTGCCAGCTTATGGTTCTTCATCATATTCTTCACTTTTAAGTCTTCAATAGCTATCGTTTGGTTTTCACGAACTAGCTTAGTTGAGAGTTTATGAAGAAAGTCTTGACGAATGTTGGCAATATGCTCATGGATACGGGCTACGCGAATGCGCTGCTTGTTTCTACGGTGAGACCGAGGCATCTTCCGAGACAACTTGCGTTGTTCTTTGGCAAGCTTGCGGCTCCATTTACGCAGGATCCTAGGATTAGCTACAGTATTGCCGTTGCTATCAGAATAGAATTCTTTCAAACCAACATCAATACCAAGCTGACCACCTGCATTAGTAAGTTTGTCTGCTTCATAAGTCACACACAATGATACAAAATATTTGCCAGAAGCTGTTCTTGTTACGGTGACATTAGATATTTTTCCTAAAACTTCACGGGAGAATTTGGCTTTCACTCTTCCAATTTTTGGTAGCTGAATTTTATCACCTACAACACGAATATTATTGTTTACACATTGGCTTCTATAAGACAAGCAGTGATTATGCTTAGACTTAAAGTACGGATAACCAGTTCTCTTCGCGAAGAAATTGTCGTAAGCTTTTTGAAGGTCACGGAGAGATTGTTGAAGTGCTGTGCTATCGACTTCCTTAAGCCAACTATATTCTGAATATTTCTTAAGGTCTTTCAGCATAGTAGCCGTATCTTCATAACGAATTGAATTATGATTTAATTTCCATTCATCCATGCGAATATGTAGAAAATGATTATAGACAAAGCGGGAACACCCCAAAGTTTTATTAATCATCGATTGTTGTTGTTTGCTTGGATAGATACGAAATTTCAAACCTTTAGTGATTTTCAACAATCTCACCTCATTTTAGTTAAGATTATCATATTATACATTTATATTATGTTATGGCGATTCATCTCCCCCCTTAAGAAGTGGGAGTTTTCTCGCCAAGTAAGATAAAAAGAAGAGGTGCTAAACGGCAACGGTAGGCCTCTAGAAAAAGTCAACAGATTAACCGCTTAACTTTGTCAGGGTAGGGCGTTTTTTCTGTTGATGAGAAATGAATGGAATGAAATTAACGTCGTATTGCTACGATGCAGAGGGTTAGATAAACCACAACTGTTAAAAAATCATATACAGTCATTGGCATCATCCCCTTTGTATAGTACGCAGGGGCAGAAAACATACCGCTACCGTGTTTGCTGATAGCATCTTTTATATTATATTACTTATACAAAAAGGTACTAAAGAGATTTCATGTTTCTCTTTAGTACCTTTTTGTTATCTTGAATAGTCTTGGGTATAAGTTCTATTTTTTCTTTTCTCTCTAGTGTGTGACATTTCAAGTGATCTTTTCCTTGCTAATACTCTTTCAAAAAAGAGTGTACGGCGTTCTTCATCACAACGTAGATTTTGGGTATAGATCTGATCTATTTTTTCTTTTAGCCAGGTTTCTGTAATTAAATTGGTTGGTAATTTTTGCTCTTTTGCCAATTTAATTTGAGCTTCTTGTTCATCTTTGAATGGTTTGGCTGGTTGCTGACTTAGTTTGATGTCATAATTCAGGTTATTAAACCACATTGAATTTCCATGGTCAAATAAAGGTGCCATTCCAATAAATTTCATAGTTTCTGCATTTCTCAAAAAGCCAAAGTTTCCATAGTGTCGGTCACTGTTATTAATCAGGTAGTCAAAAGCAAGCATAGTATCGATTTGTGATTTTTCTACTGGTATATGTAAGGTGTTTACACAATTCATAAAGTGCATATAGTCACTTTCATGATTCAATTTTGGTTTAATATCCAATATTGCACCAGCTGGTACATATTCTGTATTCCTATCTGTGAACATTGGGCATACACTATAAGGCATATCCCCTTTTTCTACGATTGAATATGTTACGTGCGGGATTTTCATCTTTTTAAGCAATTCGGATGCAAATACTTCATTATATGCTTGTTGCATAAATGGAAAGGTACTTTGTTTGAACAAATATCTTGTATCATTTTCAATTTTCCAATATTTGGTCAGTTGTCCATTTAAAGTACTGTCGGAAGCAGATAAATTACTTTCGGCTGTATTTAATAACTTCATTTGTTTAAAATTATTGTCATACAGATTGACGTTTAACCAATTATACATTGTATTTTCGGGTCTAAACCAATATTGATCGGACAATGATAACCCCAGTGTTTTTAAAGCCAGGGCTTCTGGAGTTCTAACGTGGTTATCCTGCAAGATTTGGGGTAAATCTTTTCGTGATTCTGAAATGCTGCGGTGAGAGATCCATTTATTCAGTGAATCTTTTAATTCGTTGAAATTGTTTTCCGTTGTAAAAACAGGCAATCGTTCAAATGAATAGATTTCATTTATCTGAACAATTCTACCTGTTTGAATATTTATATCAATATTGGCTATGCCATTATTTTGTTGCATTAAATAGTAGTTCATAGGATACTTCCTTTTTGTTAAATCAACCGTTTCTTTCCTAGAAGTATATATGAAATTATAGGAAAGTTCAATGAAATACTTTCAAATTAAATTTAAGCAAAACTATGTATTTTTTACTTGTTTTTATTTGAGTTTCATTGAATAATATATTTTTTTTATTCAGCCATCGTAATGCGTGAATAACATGTGATTAACTATGTGAATTAAAAAGTTATTCACGCATAAACGGAAACGCTTTTACGCATAAACGGAAACGCTTTTACGCATAAACGGAAACGCCTACCCCCTTTTTTCTTCGATACCGTCTGGTCTCATCGGCTCCCCCCTGTAGTTACCTGTAGTTACCTGTAGTATTCCTGTAGTAGAGGGCATATTTCTGTGAATGGCCTGCTATCTCAAATTTCCTCATTATTTTTTGTTTTTTATCCATGAAAAAAGGACAGGAAGAAAGATATGATTTCTTCCCATCCTTTAGGTATTTAATTCTTACTTCTAGCCTTATTTTTTGAACTTATCAAAAGCAGATGGTTTAGGGCCTTCTTTAGCTTTTTGTGCTAACCATGCTTTATTTTTTTCTGATTGAGCTTTTGCATGAGTGTAAGATAGTTCTTCGTTGCTTGGAATTGGATCACTGGATTTTTTATATTCACCAGTTTTGATTTTATAGAATGGAATGTCTTTGGTAATATTAAGCGTATTATCTTTGATAGTACCATGCATAATTTTATTTCCAGCAATATCTACGTCATAGAGATTGCCTTTTGAATCTACTAGAAGTTTGCTATCCAGATAATAGTGTTTATCATTGTAGACAGCTTTATCATCAGTTTCATAAATTTTGAATTGCATGGTTTTTTCTTTGTTTGCCAGTTCTATTTCAGTATCATAGACAAATACGTAGGTGTTGTTGTCATTTTTGTATACACCATTTACCTGGTCAGGTTTCAATTCACCGCATCCGGCCATAGTCAGTACAGCTAACCCGCAAAATGCAGCACAAATCATTTTTTTCATTTTCATAGTAGGTTTCCCCCTTTTACAAATGCCGTCCTTCATCATAATCATCATATCTGGTTCGGTTGGTGCGAGCAGCACAACGATCTTTTGAAATATCCTGGCAGTGTTCTTTATAGTCTCTAACCCTGAATTTGATTTGTTCCTGGTCTCTTTTCGTTTTTACGCTGTCTAAAAACGCTCTATTTTGGCCGTATTCGTCTTCGAGTACCTCATCTTGATAAAATGTACTATGAGCTTCTTCCAACTCGTCAGAAAGCGTTTTAAGCAGTTTTACATCGATTTGATATTCTTCATCATATTCGGCCAGTCGTTTTTTCTCTTTCTTTTTTCCCTCTGCTGCCAAAATGCACAGTTCTTCGATATCCTGATTTTCCATTGCCAGTTCATACCGTTCTTCCTGAAATTTTTCAAAAATGATCGGGGGTATCTTGTCATGCATGCATGACAAGAGGAGCAGGGCACGTCCGGTACTATCATTCTTGCTATCAAAGACATTGAGCTTTTTAAATTCAGCATGTTGCTCTATGAGTACTTTAAATCGTTCCTCATCACTGGTGCAGAACTTTAATCGCCAGGTCAGATCGGCAGCCCATTTTTCCAATTTTGCTTTTTCGTTATTGGTAAGATTTTGATTACTATCGAGATTTTCCGTGATTATGCGGTTGATTTCGATAATAGTCTGAGCTTTGATCTCTTCCTCTTGATGAGCTTCCAGGAACTTCATCAGATCCTTGTAGTTCAGGATTTCATAAAGTTCCCGGAGTGCGATTGGTTTTGAGATATATTCACTTAGCAGAATGCTTCGGGTTTCTTCCTCGGTGGCAGCATTGCCGTTTAAAGCGGTACTGTTGTAGGCAAATCGTATCATCAGGTCTTGCAAATAATCATCATTCATCAGCTTCTCCTTTCTTGTTGTATTCTTCTGATTCTTCCATCAATCCCATGTTATGAAATAACTGGTCTCGCTGTTTTTCCAGGTACTCCATATTTTCAGCGTTTTTCTGTTTTTGTGCTTCCCGGTCTTTATTAGCTTGCTGAACCATGTTGGTTTCAGTCATAAGGTCTTCCAGGCTAGTCCATGAGTGTTTACACGTGGTCTGCTTATAATACTTGTGGCCGTAAAATGAGCCGTTCTTGCCGTTTTTCTTAACAACTTCCTTATGGCAGTAAGGGCAGAACAGTTTTTGTGGTTTAGCACTTTTAGCAGTTTCAGTATCTTCTGGGAATGGAGCTTCCTGTGGTTGTGGTTGCGATGGTTGCGGTTGTTCTTTAGGAACTACAAGAGATTCCCTTTTGGCAATTTGGTACGAAAAAATCAAAGACTTTACAGGCTTTCCTTTTTTCTCTACCCAAAATTCCTTGTCATAGGTCAGGTTTGTGATGTAACCACTTTTGTTGATTTCCTCAACACTTTTGTTCAAAGTTCTCATGATAGAAGTGGTCTGGTATGACTTTGGAAAAACCATGATTTTCTTGAACTCTTCAAAGTCTATCGTCCAGATTCTCACACCGTCTTTTCTTTCGTGAGCATAGTGCTTCAAGTCCAGCAGATAGCGGAACAGTGTTTTTGCATACTTTGAGTTTAAGTTGACAAACTTAGATAACTCAAACTGCGTGAATGAAATCGGGATGTCATAGAAGTAGCTGAGAAACTGGTCATTCAGAATGATTTCGGTTTCCTGTGTGGTCTTATCTACATGAAACTTAGCAAAGATCGGGGTTACGATGATATCATTATCACTTTCGATGATAAATGGAATTTCAGATAATTTCAAGGATAAATCTTTCAGGAAGGTTGTTACTTCACTGGGTCTGTATTTCCCTTTCATGTTGATTTTCTGACGGATAAAGTTTGCAGTCAGTGTGAGATGGGTCTTCTTGTTTTTGGTAAATTCTGATGTTATAGTGAAGAAGATATCCTGTTCCACCTGCGATAACTTATTGAAGTTTTTCGTCAGATTAAATTCGTTGTCGTATTTTACAATGTCCATGGGTATCACTCCTTATAAGTACATTATATCACGCCTTGTACTTATAAGTACATAGTGAATTTTTATGTACTTATAAGTACGCCGTTTTGAGGCATGTACTCATAAGTGTGGTAAAATGTACTTGAAAACGTGGTAATTTGTACTTAGGAAAGCTAAAAGCGTGGTAAAATGTTCTCGTAACGTGGGAAAATGTACTCATAAGCGTGGTAATTTGTACTTAAATAGCCTGAAAAAGCTAGATATTATCGGTTGTTTCAGGCCCTCTTAACTCTTTTAACTTCTTAACATTATTCAATAAATAACAATAGTTGGGATCTAAAAACGTGGGAAAATGTTCTTCTAAGTACATTTTCCCACGTTTTTGATTTTGAGATGTTCGATCCTATCAATGTAATTCAAAATTCAATAGATTTGTTATGAGTACATTTTCCCACATTGTAAACTTTTTTGAACTTTTATTATTTTTCTTATTTTGAAAATGAAAAAAGAATCCCCTGGTATACAGAGGATCCTTTTTTTCATTTGATTCGATTAAATACTCTTTCCATGCCATTTCGAGTAACTACCCATACACGTGCCTGTTTTATATTAAGGATTTTAGCTTCATTTTTCATGAACCGTCCACTATTTAAAGCGGATGTGATTGTTTCTTCGGGTACATTAAATTTAAGAGATGCTTCTGCTATAGTGAATGGTTCACCACCCCATACATCTTCAGAAACTACATTTACCTTTTTCTTGATGTTTTCCATGGCACAATTTCTGAAGAATGTACTTCTTGAAATCTTTCTGCCAGTTTCGTTTTTGGTGGTTTCCAGGTAACTATCCAGCATTTCACGTTCTTTTTCGTTAATTGCAATGGTTACGCTGGTAGTTTTCCGTTTCTTTTCAGATAATGGGGCATTGTTGATATATTCCTGTTTTGCTTCTTCCTCTTTTTTCTTTGTATTTGTAAATTTCATTTTCAAATCTCCTTGATAATTTCAAAAATTTCATTCACAAGTTCGGTCATTTCTTTGGCTGCCGGGCTGGTTCGATTATATTCATTGACTGACTTTCCTTCTGAAAATGCTTTCTTATAGTCTTTTCTTGCTCCTAACATGGTATGAAGTACTTTGTAGTCAGTTACCTGGTCATGAATGTATTCAATCAGGTCTTCGGCATCCTTTTTATCATAGTGAGAAATCTTATTCAGAAGGATATAAGGTTTAATTTCAGGATTGGATTGTAGAGCGATTTCAACGTTTTCAGAATTGAACTTCTGTAATCCATCTACTTCGGTCTGACTGACAGTGATCGGAGTTATGATCAGATTACTGTTCAAAATGATTTCACGAGAAACATTGGAATCGTAACCACCACTATCAATGATGATGTGTTTATCTGGTTTATCTTTGTAAGTTTCAATGATTTCTTTTAAAAGGTTTCTATCTTTCCAAAAATGAATTGGTCTTTGGATGTCTTCATTCAGTAAAGAGAAATTATAGCTGCTGTTCTGATTATCCAGGTCGAACAGATCAGCGTGCATTTCAATGGCCAGGTTTACTGCAATGGTGGTTTTACCCACACCGCCTTTAGTATGAGCTACATTGATAATCATAATGTACTCCTTTCAAAGAGAAGAAACGAATAAAAACAAATAAATGTTGTTCAGAATTATTTGTTTTTCGCCTTAATTATACCATGAAAAATAAATAATTTCAAATAAAAGCAAGTAATTATTATTTGGAATTATTCGTTTTTAAATTAAATGTTAGCAAGGGATGGCAATGCCAGCCCAGGTTTAAAAAGTAACTTTTGGGGAGAAATCTTTTGGAAATGGTAGGTTATCCAATGTGTTTTCCTGTTCTTTTTCCGGAGTAATTTCATTTTCTGCTTTACCACATAATTCAAAGCGGTCAACGATAATTTTCAGTACATCTTTTTTAAAATTATTTTTATTCCAGTCTTGCCATTGCATTGTTCCAGTGATAGAAATCCGATCGCCCACTTTGGCATATTTCTTCATAGTGTCGGCTCCTTGTCTGAAAATGACGCAATTAAAGAATTGGGAACGTCCAGTTTGTTTGGCCGTCTTATTATCTGCAATGGAAAAGTTTAGAATGGTATAACCATCAGTGCTTTTAGAATCAATCATTCTTGTGATTCTTCCGGTAATAGAGACGTTATTCATAAGTTTCTCCCATTTATAACTAAAGAATAGATAGTAGGCCGGGCCAATGGCCCGGCTCCGATTTTTTATCATATCACGAAGCACTTAGAAAAGTCTCGATTGAAACTTTTCTAAGTGTTTCGTGAGTTACTGTTTTAAAAATTTCTCTGTTGCGTAATTGACGGCATCGGTTAGTGAATCAAAGTATACACCGCTATCCCATTTTTGATTTTCCGGTTGCGTTTCATCATAGGTACGACTTACTACCCATTGAATCCATTTTGTATCTTTATATTCCTGGTCTACTAAAATAATGTTTCTGCCGTTGATTTCGGCCACTTTTCTTGATTTCATTTTCTATTCCTTTCAATCTGCAACAACTTTGAAAACTTCATATTTTCCTTTATTAAGTCTCAAGTTTCCAGGAAATACCTCTCCTGTTTCCATATCCACCACATAGCCCATATATAAATTCAGGTGGGGGTTTTCGTAAATATCTTTTAACTTTTCCAGTAAATCCCATTCGGTTAATGCACTTGCTATAACTTCAAATCTAATCATATTTCCACCTGGCCGGGGGCCAAGCCGGGAGATCACCCCGGCTTCTTTCTGTATTTTTATTTAAATTCGACTGATTCCAATTCATCGAGATATAATCCCCAATAGGGGAAATCAAAAATATACATCTTATACCTTGCTTTCTACAAAAGGAGCAAGTTGTTTTTTGATTTGGTCAGCCGACCAAAAGCCATTTCTGTTTGCCTGTCTTACCCATGCAGAGCGAGACGGCGACCACTTAAAACCATAGCTTTTTAAAATGTCTCTGATTTCCACTGATGGTTTTCCATCAAAAGAGAACTGGAGTCTTCCATCGTCCATGAAAAATTCATAAAGGGAATTGGTTTCCGTTTCTACTTTCATTTCTGAAAGTTCTTTCAGTTCTTCAATTCTCCGCTTAATTCTTCGGATATTAGCGTTATTATTCGTGAGTTCATAGTTAGAATAGCCAAGACGGCCGAGGAAGTTGGGAGTTCTCAAAACCTCGATTTCTTTATCACTATAGCCTAATTCCTTTAATTTCAAGTTTCCTTTTTCCTGGTTCTTCATTCTTACTGCCTTGTTGGCTGCTTTCATCCGTTCTTGATGGGCTGTCAACTGTTCAAGCTGTTTTTCAAGTTTCGTGATGGCTTCGGGGTCAAGTCCTGAAATACCGCCTTTGCCGACGCTTTCCGCTTTCTGTTCGTAATATTCAGCTTTTTTGCTAGCTTCCATGGCTTTGTCCATTTTTGCTCCTGCTCTATTTCTGAAACGGCGGTCACGTTCTCCCATGATGGGTTGCCCAAAGGGAATACATTTCAGCATATCGCTAGACTGGCGAGCTAATGCGTCTGCTTCTCTTCTAGCGTTCATAGCCAATTCTTCAAATCTGGCTTTTCTTGCTTCCTGTTTTTCTTCGTAGGTGTTCATGGTTTGTTTTCCTTTCTTTACGTTCGGCCAATGGCCGGGGCCGTTTCTCACGGCCCTATGAAATTATGAATTTAAGCGGTAATGGCTTTTTTGTTGTCATCGCCTTTAACAAATCGGGTCGAGCCATATTTATTGCGAATTTCTGCCATGGTGCTTTTCCCTCTGTAGTGTCTTGAGTGTCGTTCTTCTTTGGGCATCCAGTACCATTTCATTTTTTTCGGGGCCCATCGGCAACCAAGGGCCTTTAAGCGGTCTTTATACTGTCTTGTATCTCCTGAAATCCAAAGCCAGTTACCGCACAATTCGACTTCTACGCCGTCAAGGTTAAGAAGAATATCTATAATTTCTTTGAATTTTTCAGCTTCTGCTGATACCTTTACATTTTCGGTATCATTGACGGTTTCGCCGTCGTGATTCTTCATAAGAGGAATCATTCTATGGTATTCATCGGCCATGGATCTAAATTCTTCATTTGTTCCGCCGTGGTCTGGGTGGAGTTCCATAGCCCATTTTTTATATGCTTTTCTCAGTTCATCAAGTTTCGTGATACCGTCAAAATATTTTTTCATTTTTCATTTACCTCACTCTTTATTCCTTCTTTCAGAACTTCCCAAAGTAGGGGCAGAAGAAGAACCAAACCGGCAATACCTACCACTCTGCAACCAGTTGCACCGCCTGCATAATATGCGGTATACATTGCATAAAAGAGAATCAATTCAAGGGGGAAAATGAGAGAAAAAAGAAATTTCGCTTTGGTGTTCATGGTCTTTCTTTACTCCTTTCAAAACTATGAAAAACTCTTGAAAGCTCCGTGTTTATCGTGCTTTCCTATAGTTCTATTATAGCAGATTATGGGGTTAAAAGGAAGTAAAAACAAGTAACTATTACATGTTTTTACATAATTTAGCTATATGAATATTGCATACATGTTATGCATTTTGTGCAAGTAACTTGCACGCAATATGGGACGTTAGTCCCATACCAAGGAAGCTCTGAAAGACACCGCAGGAACTCCCCTTAGTAGACACAGCACGCACCGCCCCCACACGTACTTCCCTTTTTAGCAACAGGTTTGTTTTGGATAATAAAAAAGTACCGGTACAATGTACCGGTATATAAATTTTTGGCCGGGCCTTTTTCTGTTGCCTGGCACCTTTTCGGTTTGTCCTGGTGATTGATTCAATGGATCAATCATGGTTTGTTTTTTCCTTGCACTTGTCAAAGTCCTACGGAGTAAGGAGCTTTGACAGGTGCCTTTTACTTTAAAGAAAATAGTATATTATCAGGCACGGACGGCCTTTACGGAGTATAGGCGGTCATAACGTGCCAGGTTTGCTTTAAATAAAATAAGTAAAAAATAATTGAAAATATTTTAATATCATGGAGAAAAGACGGCTGTAGGTGGAAGGACTGAGCGACAAGTCTCATCAGGGAAAAACGGATAGGAGCGTAGGCCCTCTGATTCCTATAAGAAATCTATAAGATGAAAATAGAGGGCCGGAGCGTATAGGAGTTATTTTCTGATGGGACGCAGGAGCGAGGGACTGGAACCGGAAGCCTGGCTTTTCTCTATGAAAGGAACGAATAAAAATAAATATATTATATTTGTTTTTACTTGCTTTTCACCCGTATATTTATCTCTCATAAAATTGTCGGTACAATGTACCGGCATATAAATATCTGGCCGGGCTTTTATTCTTATGCTCGGCACCTTTGGGGATTGCCTTGGTGATTGATTTAATGGATCAATCATATTTTTTTGCACTTGTCAAAGTCCGAAGTGAAGCGTAGGAGCTTTGACAGGTGCAGTTAATTTGAACCTCTCCCGCTTATAGAAGCGAGAGATTCTTGAGAAGTTTGATATATGGGCTAACGCCTGACGGCCTATCCCAAAGGAGTTAGTTGTCAGGATATCCTTATTCTCAAAGGGCTGTCCAAAAGCCCCTTACACAGTCCCTCGAAATCGAAGTTCTGCTTACTTTTACGGAGTATGTTGTATGCTCCATTCACATCCGCGTTAGCAACCCTGCCATCGGCGAACTGGTACAAGCCACGGTGGATACGCTTCCCACTGAACGTGCCAGTATACGGCTGTTCAGGATTATAGACAGGAATATCGTCCCAATCCAAGCAACTTGCTTGAGAAGTGTAAGATTCTTCCTGTTCGATATATCGCATACCGTAACGCTCGCAAAGTCCTTCCAGTGTTTCACGCAGATTACCAAAACTGATTTGCGTAAACTGCTGGTTGGTTATCCTACCCAGGTCGATACTACGTTTAAAGTCACCGTTATAACCACAAACGACGGTTCCGATACGGTGTTCAATACAGTAGTTGATGATATAGCGGGCAGCCTTGCGAAGGTAGTCCTGTGTACGATTGTTACGTTTTCTTGCTAAGGCATAGAGCATGTGCGTTTTTTTCTGTCTTTGTTTGTCGGCAATCCCCTGATAGTAGGCTTTCTGCTTGTTCCAATACTGGTTGATTGATTTAAGTTTACGCCCGTCCATGATGAACGCCGTCCCGGTGTTGGTCACGCAAGTTGCCAGATTTTCAAGACCGATGTCGATAGCAAGAACATTGTCTGGTGAAACGTCTTGAGGCTCTTTCTCCTGAAGATAGCAATACTGGATTTTGAAGTATCTGCCATTATATACGGGACAGATACGGACTTCCTTGATGTTTTTTTCTTTCAGTCTTGCAGGGAAAGGTATTTTGATTTGCTTATGGCCATGCCGTTTAGAAAATCCTCGACTCATGGGAATCGTCAAGAATCCATCTTTTACGTTTATGGCGTTCGTGGAAAGAATCAGGTTGAACATGCCGCCTTTTTCTCGATAGTGAGGCATTTTGATATCCTTAAATCGATATTCTCCTGATTTTGCCTTCTTTATGAGGTTAAAGAATGACTTGAAACTGCGGTCAGCAACCTTCAAAATCTGCTGAGATACGCCAGCCTGCAACAGACCGTAGTTTTCGTTTTCTTTGCAGACATGGTAATTTTCTTCGTATTTCAAGAACTTCTTCTCTTGGAAATAATATTGCCTGATGTTGTAGAGAGCTACGTTGTAGAGGTTGTTGCTGTATTGGCACATCTCCCGCAGCATTGCATATTCTTCTTTGGAAAGACTTCTGATGACATTTGATTGAGTAAGATACACATTTTTCACCTCCTTTTTGTTATATGATTATTATATGGCAAGCAGTGATGATTTTCAAGATGAGTTATAGAGTCTTTATGCTTTTTACGAGCATTGACCCCACTCAAGCACCGCCATTCATCCCCCACCTAAGAGGTGGGAGTCTTCTGGCGGGAAATGATAAAAGGAAGTATATTGTTTCATGGTACAGACGACCTTGCGGAGCATAGGTGGTCTGTACCATTTTCAAATAAAATTAAATAAAAAATATTTGAAATTATTTAATTTTCATCCAATATGCAGTAATTGTAAACTTTCATAACGGTGGGGGAGGGGAGACAATAGACATTTTTCTCTTGACAGAGTATAATATTTTTGATAAAGTGGTTAAAGAAATCAAAAATGCTTGGAAGGTATAGGGGATGATTTTATGGCAGTTGTTTCGGCTATTTTAATTGTATTGACGTTTATTGTGAACTTTATTTTAGATTTTCCGTTTTTCTGGATTGGTTATCAGTTTGCTTATTATTTCATGCCAGCGGAGAAGTTTTTTACAGGTAATGATCAGATTGTCTTTTTGACTGAATTAACCTGTCTGGCTATTTTGATTCCTGCTATTTTTTCTACCTTTGGTTTCATGCAATGGATTTTTGTTTATTCTACAGGGGCTCGTGATGCTAAAGGAGCAGATTATGATCGGCTATATAAAATTCTTCAAGATTTGTGTAGACGTGAAAATACAGATCCATCCAGATACAGTTTGTATGTAAATGAAGATCAGACAATCAATGCATATGCTCTTGGGGATAAACATATTACCGTAAATCGTGGTACTTTAAATCTTATGGATGATGAGGAAATCGAAGGCATACTTGCTCATGAACTGGGGCATTTGCATTACAAGCATACTTTTGCCAGTTTGCTTTGTGTTGGGATGAACTGGTTTTCCCGTGTAATTTGGTTGGTTTATAGATGTGCAAATTTCTTTGTGGGGTTGATTCATTGGATTCCCTTCCTAGGTTGGTTTGCTTCTATCATTATGATTCTGATTAATTGGCAGCATGTTATTTTCTCCTGGGTACTGAATATCCCTATGAATTTTATAACCATTCTGGGATATCGTAGCCAGGAATATCAGGCAGATGCTTACGCATATAAATTAGGCCTTGGCCCGGAATTGATCAAGGGGTTTGAGCATTTGCTAAAAATTGATGGTGATAATTGGTTTTTCCTGGATTGGTTTGTTTCGGATCATCCTGGAACTAAGAAACGAATTAAAAGAATTGAAAAAATGATGGAAAAGGATAAGCAGAAAATTGAAGCGATTTAAGTGAAAATCAAATAAAAAGAAATAAATAATATTTGCCTTTATTTGATTTTCACTTTATATGGAGATGTGAATGATATGGAAAACAAGAATGATAACCGTGGTGGATATCGTAAAGGATCTGGTCGTAAACCTAATGAAATTCCGAAGAAACGGCGTAGTGTGTATTGTACTACTTTAGAGTATCAATTTGTGAAGGAAGCATTAAGTGAGATACGTAAGATTAATGCTGCATGGAAGGAAGTAAGTAAATACAAAGGACAGGAAATTCCTCATCAGGAAGCAGTTTTAAAAGCAATAAATGTTGAAAAAGAAGTTAAGGACGTAACACTTGGCTTTATTCTTGATAAGGTGTATAATGGAACTATGAAAAAGTGAACCACTTTTTCATAGTTCCATGGGGGGTAAAGAAAGGAAGAGAAAGAAAAGATGAAAACATGGTAAGCCCTCAAGGCAGCGGACGAGGGAAAGAAGATCCGGAGAAGGTGGTGGGCGGCTAATATGTATAGCTTCAAGGATGAGTCACGCTTTTGCAATCCTGCTCTTATAACGCACTACGGAACTTTAGGAAAGGAAGATTTGGAGGATTTAATCTGGGACGATATATTCGCAGATGATTGGGAAATTTACAAGGAGGAAGAAAATGAAAGAACGGGCAAATCCTTCGCAAAATGAAGTATATCGTCATTTTAAGGGTAGGGAATATAAAATCATTACCATAGCACAAAAGCCGGGAAATGAATATATACAATGAAAAACAAATAATTTCAAATATTATTTGTTTAAAAACATTCGTTTTTTGCTTTTATGGTACTTTTGGTTTGCGTGTGGTATTATATATATGGTGTTCATGGCTTTTATAAGCTATGGAAAAGAAAAGGAGCTGTGAAGAAATGAGGATTCATTTCTTTACAGCTCCTTCTTTTGTGTCCTTTTTCACTCCAGGTAGTAAA
>OIYQ01000260.1_pt1 | contig 21658 bp, 18 predicted proteins | sample 1588311 | NCBI WGS metagenome assembly OIYQ01 (sample SAMN03283244) | human gut metagenome | biome: human-associated habitat; material: feces | host: Homo sapiens | place: Peru | collected 2012
ATGCTGTGCAGGCACTTTTCCAGATCCTCGGTGTGGTCCTTGTTGGGGATGAGGATGCTCACCTTCGGTTCGCCCACGATTTCCCACTTCACCCGGTAGGTGCTGGGGAACAGGCCGTCCTCCACCGTGCCGGTGCGCCCGGTGCGGGTCAGGTGGTCTGCCAGCGCCTTTTTGGCCGCCGCCGCCACATAGGGCTTAGCATCGGCGCCGCCGGAGGTAGACCCCGCGTGCACCCGCCAGTAGTAGAGCACCTGCGGCACATGGGCGGCACCGCCGGTCTTTTCCAGCAGGCGCAGGAACAGGTCATGGTCCTGACTGCCATCGCATTCCGGGCGTTCGCCGCCCAGCTGCTCCCACAGCGCTTTTTGAAACACCGCCAGATGGCAGATGTAGTTGCAGCACAGCAGGTAGTCCGGGGCGTAGTCCGGCTTGAAGTGCGCCACCATGGGGCGGCGGATGCTCTTGGTGAACAGCGCTTCGTCGCTGTACAGAAAGCCGTCCGGTTCGCCGCGCTGCCGCAGCTGCAAGATGGCCTTGCCCATGGTGTACAGAGCATGGGGTGCCAGAATGTCGTCGTGGTCAGCCAGCGCCAGATATTCCCCTGTTGCCAGCTGGGCGGCGGCGTTGGTGTTGGCCGCAATGCCCTTGTTTTCGATCTTTTTGTATACGATTTGTTGATTTTTTTGTTGATATTCCTTTACAACCCGTTCCACGTCCCCGTGGGCGGCATCCGAAGCATCGGCAAGGCAGAGCTGCCCGTTGGGCGCGGTCTGCCCCACAAAGGAATCCAGAAATTCCCGCAGGTATTTTTCCGGGGTATTGTACAGCGGGGTCAGCACCGAGATGGTGGGCAGACCGCAGTCTGCCGCCGTTTTGCCTGCCATCTCTGCGCGCTGGGCTTCCAGCACCTTTTTGGCGGGCAGGTAGCGTGCACGCTTGCCGAAGCAGCGGCGCTTCACAAAGCCCGCGCCGCGTTTGACCATGGTGGGCAAGCCCTCGTCCTTTGTCAGCTGCACGGCATAGCCGACAAGTTCCTTGGCGCGTTTCAACCGTACATTCATATCAGACCTCGCCGCGCTGGGTCGCCTTGTAGGCGGCGCAGACTGTCTGGGTGTCCCCGTTCATTTTCAGGTGACCGTGGCTCAGCCATGCCACCTTGGTGCACATCCGCTCGATCTGCTCGATGGAGTGGGACACCAGAATGACCGTGGTGCCGCCCGCCATCAGCTCCTGCATCCGCTTTTCGCACTTCTGCTGGAACAGGAAATCGCCCACCGACAGCACCTCGTCCGCAATGAGGATATCGGGCTTGGTGATGGTGGCAATGGCAAAGCCGATGCGCGCCACCATGCCGGAGGAGTAGTTTTTCAGCGGCACATCCAGAAAGTTTTCCAGTTCGCTGAATTCCACGATCTCGTCAAATTTTTCGTCCAGATACTTGGGCGAGAAGCCCAGCACCGTGCCGTTGAGGTAGATGTTCTCGCGGGCGGTCAGGTCCATATCAAAGCCCGCGCCCAGCTCGATGAGCGGGGCGATGGTGCCGTTTACGGTCACCTTGCCCTTGCTGGGCTTGTACACCCCGGCAATGGTCTTGAGCAGGGTGGACTTGCCCGAGCCGTTCAAGCCCACAAGGCCGTAAAAATCGCCGGGCATGATGTCCAGACTGACGTCCTTTAACGCGTAGAACTCGTCGTATTGCAGCCGCCCCTGCACCATGGCCAGAAAGTATTCCTTCAGGCTCTCATGCTTTTCCTTGGAAAGGTTGAAGCACATGGAAACATTGTCCACTTTGATGATCGGTTCCATTGTTCACCCCTCCTTAAATGTGCAGCACAAAGCGGTCCTGCGTTTTGCGGAACACCCACAGACCCACCACCATGGACAGCACGGCGCAGATGCCGCAGACAAGGAACATGTTCCCATCCAGCGGGATGCCCCACATCACCGTGCGGCGGAAGCCCGTGATATACCAGTACATGGGGTTCAGCTTGATGATCTGCTGCATATTGAAGCCGCCGATGGAAAAGGTCATCTGGGTGGGGTCGTAGAAGATGGCGGAGAAATACAGCAGCGCGGTGATGAACACGCTCCAGATGTGCATGATATCCCGGAAGAACACGGTAGCCGCCGCCAAGAACATACTGACCCCGAGGCTGAAGAAGAACAAGGTCACCAGCGGGTACAGCGCTTCGAGAATGGTCAGGTGGAAGGGTGCGCCGGTAAAGATCATGACCAGCAGCAGCGCCACAAAGCTGAACACGCAGTTCACCATGGCAAAGCAGCACTTTTCCAGCGGGAAGATATACTTGGGGATATACACCTTTTTCAGCAGCGGGGCGGCGCTGAGCACGCTGCTCATGCTGGTGGAGGTAGCTTCGTTGAAGAAGTTGAACAACAGCTGACCGCACATCAGAAAGACGGCAAAGTTGTCGATGCCGCTGCCCCGCATATCCATCAGGCTGCTGAACACCGCCCAGTACACAAGGCACATCAGCAGCGGGTTCAAAACGCTCCACACCACGCCCAGCACGCTGCGGCGGTATTTCAGCTTGAAATCACGGCTTACAAGGTTCCACAGCAGATAGCGGTAGCGCCAGAAGCCGTTCCACATCCCTTTGAGTTTTGCCACGGGCGATCACCACTTTTCAAAATACTCGAACTTCTGGGCGGCAAAGGGCTCGTGCAGCTTGTCCTTTGCGCTGGTCTTGTGCTCGCAGCCGCAGTCCGGCCACTGCACGTTGACGGTGGGGTCATCGTAGGGGATGCCGCCCTCGCTGGTGGGGTCGTAGACATCGGTGCACTTGTAGCAGAACTCTGCCACATCGCTCAGCACCAGAAAACCGTGGGCAAAGCCCTCCGGGATATAGAACATCTTCTTGTTATCCTCGGAGAGGGTCACGCCCACCCACTTGCCAAAGGTAGCGCTGTGGGGACGGCAGTCCACGGCTACGTCGTACACCTCGCCCTTGGTCACGCGCACCAGTTTGCCCTGGGTGTGGTTCTTCTGGAAGTGCAGCCCGCGCAGCACGCCCCGGGTGGAGCGGCTCTGGTTGTCCTGCACGAATTCCTTGTCGATGCCGGCCTCTGCGAACTGGTCCTTCTGGTAGGTCTCCATAAAATAGCCGCGGTCGTCGCCGAACACCTGCGGCTCAATGACCACCACGCCGGGGATCTCAGTCTGCGTAAAAATAAACTTACCCATGATATTATACCTCTCTTTTTTCTGAAAGCTTTTTCTTTATCTGGAAAAGTCTGGTTTAAACAGGCTTTTACGCTTTGTTGCGGCGTCTTGCCGTTTTGCGGCGCTTTTTCAGGCGGGCGTGCACCCGCAGCACCAGCACCGTGATTACTGCTGCGCCTATGGTGCAGCCCACCGAGATGCCCGCCAGCAGCCATGCGCTGTTACCCGGCTCCACGTCCTTGGCGGCTTCCAGCGTTGTGCCGGTGCTCTGCTCCAGCAATTCGGCAAGACCGGTAATCTCGGCCTTTACCCGCACACTGGTGTTCTCCTGCTTTGTGCCGCCGTTCAGGGTGTACACCGCATACACGGCGGGCTCTGCGCCCAGTAGGTACTGCTCCGGCAGCTCCAAGTCCACGGTCACATCCTGCGCAGATAAGCCCTCTGCCAGCAGCAGCTTCACCCCGGGGTCTGCTACGGTAACGGTGCCAAGGCTCTGCCCGCCGCCCGCCACCGGCAGCTGTGCGGTGACACTGCCGCCGGGCAGCTGGGTGTAGTTTTTATAGGTGGCAAAGGCGTAGTCCAGCAGGGTGCGCATATCGTTATATTTATCGGTGCTCAGCTGGCTTTGCATGGTCACGCAGATCAGCCGCACCCCGTCCTGCTCCGCCAGACAGACATAGCTGTACCGGGCGGTGTTGGTGTAGCCCAGCTTGGAGCCCAGCACGCTGCCGATGTGGTAGCGGCTGGAGCCGATGCGGATCTTATCCTGCTGGGAGAAGTAGCGGGTCACCGGCTGGATGTTGGTGGGCTGCATGGTGTACATCTGGTTGCGGGTGAACACATCCTCAAACCCCGGCTGCTGCAATGCCCAGCGCAAGATCTGCGCCATATCGTAGCAACTGGTGTAGTGATCCTCGTCACTGATGCCGTGAGGGTTTGAAAAGTGAGTGTGGGCAAGCCCCAGCTCCTCCACCTGTGCATTCATGGCCGCCACGCCGTCCGCGATGGTGCCGCCGCCGAAATACTCTGCCAGCAGGTTGGCACCATCGTTGGCGCTGGCCATCTGGGTGGCGTACAGCGCATCCACCAAAGGAACTTCTTCCCCTTCCAGCAGTGCGATGTGGCTGGAATCCGTGCCCGCCAGCGAGTAGACATCCTCGTGGGTCACGGTCAGTTTTACGTCGTCCCAGTCCCCCTGCGCCTTTTCGCAGGCAAGTCCGAGGGTCATCACTTTTGTGATGGAGGCCGGGTGCAGCTCCTCGTCCATATTCTGCTGCGCCAGCACAAGGCCGGTGTCTGCATCCACGATGCAGTATGCCCGGGTATTGGCCAGCGCCGGGCCGGCTGCTGCCGCGCCGGGCACCAGCACCGCGCCTATCAAAAGCAGCACAGTGCACAGTGCTGCGGTAAATTTTTTCATCAGGTATTCTCCGCTTGTCAGTTTTATGCCAGCAAGGCATCACTTGAAGTATACCACATTTTTTCCCCGCTGAAAAGAGATTTACGCATTCCTTTGCCCCAGCAGCACCGGCTGCAGCTGCTCGCCCCGCAAAGCGGCGTCCACGGCGGCGGGCAGTAGGGCAAGGTCTGCTTTCAAGCTCTGGGGCTTGGCAAAGGGGTCGTCCTGCCCGTAGGGCACAAAGAAATAGTGCTTGCGCTGGCACAGCCGCGCCATGTTTTCCCCGGAAGCGCCAAGGCCGTCGTTGGTGGAGACTGCCAGCACCACCGGGCTGCCCACCCGCAGCAGGCTTTTGGCGGCAAGGGTCACCGGCGTATCCGAAAGCCCCGCCGCCAGCCGCGCCAGCGTTGCGCCGGTGCAGGGGGCGACTACTAGCGCCTGCGCCAGCCGCCGGGGGCCCAGCGGCTCCACCGCCTGCAAGGTATCCAGCACCGGCTGCCCGGTAACGGCCTGCAAGCGCTGCCGCCAGCTTTCCCCGGTGCCGAACCGGGTATCCTGCTGCGCGGCAAAACTCATGATGGGCAGCAGCGTCCAGCCCTGTGCCGTCAACGCCTGCGCCGCACCCAAGGCGTCCTTCAGCGTGCAAAAGCTGCCGCACACCGCAAATGCAAGACAGCCCTTTTTCTCTGTGATCATACCCTTCCCTCCCGCTCCTGCAAAATGGTCTGCACCGTGCGCGCCAGTGCCTCCCCTGCCGTTTCCGGTGCCCAGACCGTCGGCAGGCTCAGCGCGTGCAGCGCCGTATGCCCCAGCCGCCGGGCGGCGGCAAAGTCTGTGCCGCCGGGCTTTGACGCCAGATCTACGATCAAACATCCCTTCGGCAGCGCCGCCAGCACTGCCGCCGTCAGCACCGGCGCAGGGATGGTGTTCACCACCGTATCAAAGGCGGCAGCTGCGGCGGCAAGGTCTGTAAGCGGCACCGCCCGCAGACCCAACTCCTCGGCCATGGCCCGCTGTACCGGGCGGCGCGCTGCCACGGTCACCCGCGCGCCCAGTGCTGCCAGACGTACCGCAAGCGCCCGCCCCACCGGGCCAAAGCCCAGTACCAGCACCGCCGCGCCCCACAGGGTACGGCTGCGCCGTTCCAGCAAAATGCCGATGCAGCCCTCGGCGGTGGGGATGGCGTTATACACGGTCAGCTCCGGGCGGGCAAAGTAATCCACCAGCTCCACCCCCGCCGCCCGGGCGATGGACATCGCGCTCTCCGTCACCTTGCCGCCCAGTGCCAGCGCGCCGGGCTTTGCCGCGCCCAGCAGCTGCGCCAGCGGCAAATCAGCCTGTTCCAGCGGGAGCGGCAGCAGGATGCAGTCCGCCTGCGGCAACTGCTGCACGCCGCCCACCGTATACCCTGCCCGCGCCAGTGCACGTCCTGCCGCTGCCTGCCGGGCATCGCTGCCCACCACCGCAAACCGCTTTGTCTGTCTCATGCCGTCATCTCCCCTTTTCCGCTGTGCGCCATCCTATGCGGGCAGGCAGAAATGCGTGCGGGGAAGCCTTGCGGCACCACCTGTAAAAATGGGGCACAGAAACGCCCGCAGACGTCTCTGTGCCCCGAAATCCAAACGATTCTTCCGCTCTCAGCTGCGCTCCCCGGTCAGGTCGGTGCGGCGGGTCACCTTATGGATGGTGCCGTCCGGCTCCTGAATGGACGTGCGCTCCAGCTGGCTGCGCAGACTGGCCTTGATGTCGGCCAGATACTCCTGCCGCAATGCCTGCTGCTCGGCTTTTTCGGCCTCGGTCAGGCCGGTGGTCTTGCTCTTTTTGGCCAGCGTATTGATGCGGGCAATCTTTTCTTCCGTCATAAGGGGAACCTCCTGTATTTCATCGTAAAATATGCTATAATGTAGGCAAGACCATTATAGCAAAGGATGATACCAATGGCAACACAACGCAACTATGCCCAGCAGATGGACGCCGTACTGGCAACCCTTGGCGATACCCGCCCGCGGCTTTTGCTCCACGCCTGCTGCGGCCCCTGTTCCAGTGCCGTGCTGGAACAGCTGTGCCGGTATTTTGAGATCACGGTGCTGTACTATAACCCCAACACATGGCCTGCGGCAGAGTACCACCGCCGGGGCGAGGAGCTGCAAAAGTTTGTGGCAGCAGCCCACCCGCTGGGGGTGACCGTGGTGGAGGACACTTACGACCCGCAGCAGTTCTACACCGCCGTAGCCGGGCTGGAAAACGAGCCGGAGCGCGGAAGTCGCTGCACCGTCTGCTACCGGCTGCGGATGCGCCGCGCGGCGCAGTACGCCCGGGACAACGGCTTTGACTGGTTCACCACCACCCTGTCCATCAGCCCCCACAAGGACGCCGCCCGCATCAACGCCATCGGGCAGGAATTGGAGGCAGAGTTTGGGGTAAAGCACCTGCCCTCGGACTTCAAAAAGCACAACGGCTATCTGCGCAGCCTGCAACTTTCGGAGCAGTACGGCCTGTACCGGCAGGACTACTGCGGCTGCGAGTTCAGCGCAAAAGCAAGAGGGATCGAGGGGTAACGCAAAGAAAGCCCATCCGCACGGCAACGTGTGCGGATGGGCTTTTTGTTTATTCCTCCGGCAGCTTTGCCACCAGAATGGTAAAGACCACCAGCCCCACGCAGGGCACGATGTTGGACGCCATACCGGCGGCAAGGCCGACGCGCTCGGCCACGATGCCGATGACCCACGGCATCAGGATGGCACCGCTGGAGGCCACCGGCAGCATGATGCCCATGCTGGTCACACTGGTCATGCGGCCCGCACTGGCCACGGCGGTGGGGTTCAGCCCGGACATCGAGATGGCAAAGGCGAACAGCAGCACAATGGCTGCGCCCTGCGTGTGCGCCATGACCAGCAGCACATAGAACACGGTGCACAGCACGCTCATGCCCACCATGGCCTTGCGGGGATTTTTTAAGGGGAACACAAAGGCGATGAGCAGCCGTCCCACCAGCGTAGCGCCCCACATCACGGTGACGGTGTAGGCCGCCAGCGTGCCCGCAATGATGCCGCTGCCCTTGAAGTAGGTCACCATCCAGCCGTTGACGCTCTGCTCGGCGGCGTTCTGGAAAAACAGCAGACCGGTCAGCAGCCAGAAGCGGGCAGAGCGCAGAAAACTCCAGTCGATGGTTTCCTTCTCTGCGCTGCTTTTGCTCTTTCCACCGCGCAGCGGGGTAAATACGTACACCAGCCAGAGCACAAGACCCATGGCTGCCAGCAGAAATACAGCCAGTTCGGTGCTTACCCGGGCTGCTGCCGCGATGAGGAAGGGGCACAGCAGTGCGCCGCAGGCGTAGCAGCTGTGCATCAGGTTCATGCCCCGGGTGCGGTCGGCGGAGTGATCACTGACCAGAATAGTACAGGTATTGATCACGCTGCCCTTGGCGATGCCCACCGCAAAAAAGGCCACCGCCAGCAGCGCCACTGCACCGGTCAGCCCCATGACGGCATAGCCCACCGCATAGCCGATGGTCAGCAGCAGCACACTGCGCTTCATGCCCAGCGCACTGGGCAGCATGCCCATCAGCAGCCCCGCCAGCAGGTTGCCCACGCTCATCAGGGAGAGCAGCGTACCGGTCATGCCGTAGGCAAAGCCGTAGCGCTCCTGCAGCAGGCTGACCACCACGCCCGCGCTGATGGCGCAGATGCCGCTGAAGAAAAAGGTCGCAAAGCCCGCATTGCGCAGGCGCGTGTTCTGTTGTTCCATGGTGTTCCTCTCTTTGCGGAAATATCCTTTCTCTATTTAACCATTTTTTCGCAGCTTTGCAACCGGATTTTCTTACAAATGGCAAAAAAACTGCCGCACAAAAACGTGCGGCAGCTTTTTGCTTTTATAATAAGTATTTCTCAGTCCAGATCAGCGGCTTCCAGCACCGCAACACCTTCGTTTTCAAAGGTCTTGCGGAGGATATCGGCCAGACCCGGGTTGGGCGCCTTGTTGTGGATGCACAGGATGATCTTTCCGTTCAGGCTGGCGGCTTCCACGCCCACGGATGCGCCCTCCGGCGGTACCCAGACACCAAAATCCGTGGTGTACTGTGCCAGCTCCGGGGTGGCGGGCATCAGCGGGTTGCCCAGATAGCTGAGCCAGAAGTCCGAAATGGTGCCGCCGATGTACTCGCCCATCTGGAACACCCGCTGCTTGATGCGCAGGGGGGCTTTTTGCTGGTTCACCTTGTACACCCAGCCCATCTGCTCGGTCATGCGGCGGCGCTTGGACTGCGGCTGCAGGTCCCGCTTGATGTCTGCATCTACGTCAGATACAAAATCCGCAAGGCGGGTGTTTGCTTGCAGCTGCACCGTATGCTCAAAGCTGCATACGCAGTTGTACAGCGCATGCGGCACACCGGCCACATCGCGGGTATCGGAGGAGTAGGAATACTGGATATTCTCTTTGCCCAGATACTCCCGCATGGCCATGCACAGCAGACCCATCAGGGCGCTTACCGGCTTTGCGTTGTTTGCCAGTGCCTTTTCCACAAGGCTCTGCTTGTTCAGGCACACCCGGGTGCGGCGCAGCGTACCCTCGTAGGTCTGCACCACATCCCGCTGGATGGCGTCGCTCCCGCCTTCCACGGGCGGGTGCTCTGCCAGCATAGCCTCCATATCGTAGGGCGGGTCGCACACGATCTGCTGCACCGCAAAGGCAGTGCCGTAACGCAGGTTGCAGTATTGTTCCAGAATGCTGGTGAACAGGGGCGATACCCCGTGGCCGTCCATCAGGAAGTGGTGCCAGTCAAAGTAGACCGTATCCCCTTCGCAGCTGACGCAGAACAGATAGCCGTTCGTCTCTTCCGGGATATTGCGCATGGTACTGCCGGGGTACACAAGGCAGGGCTCATTGTTGGGTTCCAGCCACATTTCCCGCTTTTCCTGCACCAGACGCTGGGTATAATAAGGCGCACTTGCCAAGGCCGTTGTCAGTGCCCGCTGCAAAAGGGTGAGATCCACCGCATCCCGCAGCGAGAACTGGTACCGGCACTGGACTTTTTCCCGACGGAAAAAATACATGACACCCTGAAAGTTATATTCCGTCGAGCGCTGTTGTGTTTCCATTGGTTTTTACCCCACGTTTGCTGCCAGATAATCCACCAGATCACCCATGGTGACAAAGTTGCGCAGCTCCTTTTCCGGGATGCGCAGACCAAAGGTCTCCTCAAGATCTGCCACAATGGTCAAAATCTCCATAGAGGACAGATCCAGATCGTCCATCAGGACGCTGCTTTCGGTCACATCCTCCGGCGATACCTCTGCGACATCCTCCAGAATAGCCGTGATCTGAGAAATGATTTCTGCACGTTCCATCGTATTATGCTTCCTTTCTGTTGCGTTTTACTTGCGCACCAGCTTGCCCGCACCGTTGCGGGGCAGCGGCGTTTCGCTGAACTCCACCACGCCGATGCGCTTGTACAGGGGGACGGTGCGGTTCATCTGGGTAACAAAGTCACGCACGGTCTGCTGGTGCTCCTTTTCACAGTATACCACAACACCTATCTTTTTGCCCAGTTCTTTTACGATACATTCCTGTACGGCGGGACATTTTTCTAACATGCCCTCCAGCTCCTCGGGGCTGATGTTCTCGCCGCTGTCCAGAATGATCAGGTTCTTCTTACGGCCGATGATGTAATAGTAGCCGTCCTCGTCCACCCGGGCAAGGTCGCCGGTATGTACCCAGCCGTCCTTGTCGATGACCTCTGCGGTGCCCTCCGGGTCCTTATAGTAGCCCATCATCACGCATTCGCCGCGCATACACAGTTCGCCGTCCGGCTCGATCTTGTAGTCCATGTACTCGCTGCCCTGACCCACAGCGCCAATGTGCTTTTCGTCCTGTGCAAAGTTGATGATACCGGCGGCGCAGGTCTCGGTAGCGCCGTAGCACTGGATGACGAACATCCCGTTGTGCACCATATCCAGCAGCACCTGCGGGTCAAACATGGCAGAGGAGCCGATGGGCACCCACAGCTCGCCCAGACGGTCGCGGCGGCCGCGCATCACGTCCTTGTGCAGGGCGTTCATGATCATCGGCACCACAGACATGATCTGGCTGGGCATCTTCTGGATATCGCGGTAGAAGTTACGGATATCACTGCCCAGGTTCAGCGGCCAGCCCATGACAGTGGTGGAGAACAGGTCGATGAAAGCGCCCAGATGGAACATGGGCAGCACCATGTAGTGGCCGGGCAGGGGCTTTGTCAGGTCGATCTTTTCTGCCAGCTTTTCGGAAATGCTCCAGAACACATGACCGGAGCTGAACAGGTTGCGCTCGCTCATCATAACGCCCTTGCTCAGGCCGGTGGTGCCGGAGGTGAACATCAGCACCATCAGGTCGTCGTGACCGATGGGGTGCAGTTCTGCCGCAGGCTCATAGTTACGGAACTCGTCCATGGGATGCAGCAGGCTGCCGTAGGCGGCCTCCAGCTGCTCCTTGTTGCCGTAGTCCTCGCCGTCGGTCAGGATGGCGGCGGGCTCTACCAGCTCCAGCTCGTGGGACATCTCTGCCCAGCTCTTGCGCTGGTTCATCGGCACCAGCACGCAGCCTGCCATGATCGCGCCAAAGGTGTTTACCACATATTCGTAGCTGTTCCTGCTCAGCAGGCAGATCTTTTTGCCCTTCACATCCGGGATGGTGCTCTGGAGGTAGGTGACCGTCCGGCGGACATCCTGTGCCAGCTCCTTAAAAAGGACGGTGGTCACCGTGTCGGTCTCCTCGGTGTAGTAGCGGAAGGCCACGCGCTCGGGGAATTCCTTTTCCATGCCCTGCGTAATGGCATCGTACATCGTGTTCACGAATTTTTCCATTGTAGGTACCCTCCTGTTTTGTTCCGTTTATTTTATACTTATCGTACCAGTTTGCCCGTAGCATTGCGGGGCAGCGGCGTTTCGCTGAACTCCACCACGCCGATGCGCTTGTACAGCGGCAGAGTGCGGTTCAGCTCAGTGACATGATCCCGCACGGTCTGCTGCTGCTCTTTCTCACAGTATACCACCGTGCCGATCTTTTTGCCCATTTCTTTTACGATACATTCCTGCACGGCGGGGCATTTTTCCACAAGACCCTCCAATTCCTCGGGGCTGAGGTTCTCGCCGCTGTCCAGAATGATCAGGTTCTTCTTGCGGCCGATGATGTAGTAGTAACCGTCCTCGTCCACCCGGGCAAGGTCGCCGGTGTGGAACCAGCCGTCCTTATCCAAGACTTCTGCGGTGGCCTCGGGATCTTTATAGTAGCCCAGCATGATGCTGTCGCCGCGCATGCACAGCTCCCCGTCCGGCTCGATCTTGTAATCCAGATAATCGTTGCCCTGTCCCACAGCGCCGATATGCTTTTCATCCTGCGCGTAGTTGATGATGCCGTCGCCGCAGCTCTCGGTAGCGCCGTAGCCCTGCACCACGAACATGCCGCTGTTGGCCACATCCAGCATCACCTTCGGGTCGAACATGGCAGATGAGCAGATGGGTACCCACAACTCGCCCAGACGGTCGCGGAGGCCGCGCATCAGGTCCTTGTGCAGGGTGTTCATGATCACCGGCACCACCGCGATGACCTGACTGGGCATCCGCTGGATCTCCTTATAAAAGTTGCGGATATCATTGCTGATATTCAGTCCCCAGCCGCCGTGTGCCCAGGAGAACAGGCAGATGAAAGCGCTCAGGTGGAACATGGGCAGCACAACATACTGGCTGACTATAAGCTCCGGGTCGTGCTTATATTCCATCATGTGCTCACCGATCTGCACATGGGCGCGCATGACGCTGAAGAAGTTGCGCTCGCTCAGCATCACGCCCTTGCTGCGTCCGGTGGTGCCGGAGGTGAACATCAGCACCATCAGGTCATCGTGGCCGATGCAGCGGGGCATCTCTGCCACCGGCTCATAAGCGCGGAAGCCGTCCATGGGGCGCAGGATGCTGCCATAGGCGGCCTCCAGCTGCTCCTTGGTGCCGTAGTCCTCGCCGTCGGTCAGGATAGCGGCAGGCTCCGCCAGCCCCAGCTCGTAGGACAGCTCGTCCCAGCTCTTGTGCTGGTTGAGCAGCACCAACACGCCGCCTGCCAGCATGATGCCGAAGGAGTTCACGGCGTATTCGTAGCAGTTCTTGTTCAGCAGGCAGATCTTTTTGCCCTTGATATCCGGGATGGTGCTCTGGAAGTAGCTGACCGCCCGGCGGATGTCCCGTGCGTAATCCTTATAAAGGACGGTGGTCACCTCGTCCGTATCTTTATTATAGAAGCGGAGCGCCACACGCTCCGAAAAACGCTGTTCCATATTCAGGGTGACCAGATCATAAACGGTGTCCAGTACCTTTACCTTCATTCTTGCAATTCCCTCCCATGTTGTCCTTTCATGTAACGGTGCGCCGCGCTGTGCTCAGTATACAATATCTTCCAGTGCAATGCAATACTTCTGCAACATTTAATTTCCATCTTTGACAATTTTCAATTGCATATGTTGGGGCACATCTCGGCCAAATTCTACCTTTCGTTGCAATCTTCCGGTTTCTATGCTACAATTTTTAGCGCAAAATACCAGTTCCGGTATGGTGCGGACTGCAAAACAAAATTGACAGTCTCTATAAAAAGCATTATACTAGCCATATATCATGACAATGCTGTATAAAAATTGATCATTTGCGCCGTATCCGGCTTTTTCTTGAGGGGTATTGGCTCGGCGCAGGGAAGGAATCTTTCATGGAAACAACCAAGCCCCGCACGGTCAGCTCCATCGGGATGTTTGATATGCTCAAGGGCGCAGGGATGCTGTCCATCGTGCTGGGGCACACCGTAGAGCTTTATCCGCTCCAGCTGTCGAGCGGTCTGTCGCTGTTCTCCTTTTTTTGCTTTACCTACCGCGAAACCCTGATGGCGGCCTTTTTTATCGCCAGCGGCTACGGCTTCCGCAAGCGCTCCATCGGCAAGTGCATCCACCAGCAGCTCAAAAGCCTGCTCAAGCCCTTTTGCTACACTGCGGTTTTCACCACGGTGCTGCATTTTATCATTCATTATAATACCTTTCACTATCTGCCCGGCTCCCTGACCGAGAGCATCAAGGTAGCGGGCGGCTTTCTGCTGGGGTTACCCCACACCGCCACCTACTTCGGGCAGGAGTTCTTTTCCTGCGGGCCCATGTGGTACCTGCTGGCGCTGCTGATGGGCTGGATCGCGCTGGACGTTATCCTGAACATCTTCCCGGAGCGGTACATCCCTTGGGCGGTGGGCGGCTGCGCTCTGCTGGGCTGGGGTGCCAGCCTTGTATGGGAGCTGCCTTTCTGCCTGATCCAAGGTGCGGCGATCACGCCGTACCTGTACCTTGGCTACCTTGCCAAGCGTCAGCACTGGCTGGATCAGCCCTTGTCCCGCCGGATGTCCTGCATCCTGTGGGCAGCCGTGCTGCTGATCCCGGCAGCCGCCTTTGCCACCGGCAGCACCGATTGTGTTTCCATGGCAGAGTGGACGATGGGCCCCATCAGCATCCTGCTGGACGGCCTTGCCGGGCTGCTGTTCGTCCGGCTGTTTCTGCGCTTGAACCGGCACCGGAATGCGTTCGTGAGCCTTTTTGAGGCCATCGGCCGACGCTCCCTGTACATTTTCTGCATACATACGGTGGAGCTTACCGCCATTCCGTGGTATCTGTTTGCCGCAAAATACGCCGACCGCCCCATTTTGGGCATCAGCCTGCAATATATCCTTTCGCTGGGCTCCATCTGGCTGATCTGCGCCCTGCTGCAGCGGCGGCGGGACCTGATCATCAAGCTGTTCCCCGCCCGGCGGCATACCCCGCAGGTACACTACACCCCACGGCACTGATATTCTGAATGTTCCGGCTGCGGTGCAGCCGAGCTTAGAAGCTTTTTTCATAAGCTATGAAAACGGCTTCTTAAGATAAGGAAGAGGAGGATCCCGTTATGAACCACGATGCCCCCGTGACCCCTGCTGTCCTGCAGGCGCACATTGCCGAGCTGGAGCAGCAGCTCAAGCTTTCGGACGAGGGTGTTTCCCAGCTGGCGCAGCGGTGTCTGGAGCTGGAACAACAGCTGTTGACCTGCCAGACCGAGCTTTCCAAGCACAGCGCCGAAGCCGAGAACATCACCCTTACCCTGCCGCAGCTGTTCTACGACACCGGCAGCGGCTTTTCGCCCCGGGAATGCCTGACCGCCGCCGAGGAGGTCTACAATGAGCTGACCCACGAGGTGTCGGTCACCTTTATTCTGCCGGAGGACGCCCGCGCCGTCCGGCTGGACCCGGGTGAGTTGGCCTGCTGCATCACCGACCTTGCCATCTCGGACGAGCGCATCAGCTTTCAGCCGGTCAACGGCCTTGTATTGCAGGAGGACAGCCTGCTGTTTTTGGACGTAGACCCCAACCTTTCGCTGCACTGCACCACCGGCTTTGGTGCCGGCATGAAGTTTGCGGTGAACTATCACTACTACCCGCTGGGACGTTTTCTGCACGAGCAGCCCGGCAAATCTCTGCTGCGGGCGCTGAACGACCTGAAGCTGAAAAACGCCACCGCCGCGCAGGAAGCAGACGAGGTATTGCAGGCCAGCCGCGCCGAGTGTATGCGGCTGAACCAGCAACTACTGACCTTGCAGGGCATCCAGCACGAATATCAGGTCTCGCTGGAAAATATGCGCGCCAGCAGCAGTTGGCGGCTGACCGCCCCGCTGCGCAAGCTGCTGACCCTGCTGCGCGGCCACTGAGCCCGCCCGATATTCTGCCCGGAGGAGTTGGATCATGTACACCAGTTACAGTACCCTGCAACGCAAGCAATTGTCCAAGCAGGTCTATACCGATACCCAGAGCACCTATCTTCTGGTCTACGCGCCGGGGCGTCACAAGGCGCTGGAAACGGCGCTGCAAAATCAGCTGCACCGCAAGTTCCGTCTGGTGACCCGGCTGGAGGGCGAGCTGACCCCCGCTGTGGCCGGGGTGCTGCTGGTAAGCGAGGATGTGGAGTGCACCCCCACCGCCCTGACCTATTTTGCCGCCGCCCTGCGGGAGGGCGCAGACCTTGCGATCTGCGACGCCTCCTTCGGCTTTGACGGCGCCACCGCCCTGTACCTGAGCACCCAGCACCTACCCGGCAGCCGTTGCGCACTGGTGTCCCGCGCATTGCTGGACGAGGTACGCGCCGCTGCCCGGGGCAAGGACAGCGTTACCGAGCTGCTGCGTCTGGCCCATGCCATGGCGCAGCACAGCTGCCGCATCCCGCAGGCATTGCTGCACTTCCGCCGGGAGCTGTGCGCCGACGACGTGTTCTCTGCCAAGGGACGCCGTGCGCTGATCTTAAGCCACGAGCTGACCATGACCGGCGCGCCTATCGTGCTGGTAAGCGCCGTGCCGGTGCTGCGCAGCTTAGGCTTTGAGGTGGTGGTGCTGGGCCCCTCGGACGAAGGCTCGCTGCCGCTGTTTCTGGATGCCGGAGCCGCTGTGGTCACCCGCCCGGACTGCGTTACTTCCAGTGCTCTGTGGGGGCTGGCCACCAGCGCAGACCTTGTGCTTGCCAACACGGTGGTGGAAGCCCCCGTGGTGAGCACCCTGAACGGCTCCTTTGTGCCGGTGCTGTGGTGGCTGCACGATGCCTTTGCGGGCTACCCCTTCATCGCCCACAGCATCCCCAAGGAGTTGGGCAAAAATATCCACGCCTGCGCCGTAGGCTCCCACGCCACCGCCGCCATGCACTCCGTCCGGCCGGATTTTGAAATCGAGCAATTGATCTACGGTCTGCCGGACTACGCCGCCGAGCAGTTCCCCCGCTATGACATCAGCTTTGCCGGGGAGCGTCCCCTCTTTGTAACGGTAGGCTCGCTGGAACACCGCAAGGGCCCGGACATCCTGTGCAATGCCATCCGGCTGCTGCCCTCTGCGGTGCGGGAGAAAGCCGCCTTCCTCTTTGTGGGCAAGGCCGCCGACAAGGGGATGTACAATGCCGTGGACAGTCTGGTGCTGGACTACCCTCAGACCGTTTTCTACCGCAAGCGGTTGGAGCGCCCGGAGGTGAAATCCCTGATGGAGCAGTGCAACTGCGTGGTGTGCGCCTCCCGGGATGACCCCATGCCCACCTTCGTCACCGAGGGTCTGATCTTCGGCAAGCCCTCCATCGTATCGGAGCACACCGGCACCGCCGGGCTTGTGACCGAGGGGGTGGACGGCTTCCTCTACAAGGACGACGACCCGCAACAGCTAGCCGACAAGCTGGCTTGGGCCATTGAACACCCGGAGGTGCTGGCTTCCATGCACGACAGCTGCCGCCGCCTGTACGAGCAGCAGTTCTCCAACGAATCCTATGTGGCTACCCTGACAAGGCTGGTAAAAGAGCTGACGGACGGGGAAGAATAACAAAAAAAAGCAATGCCGGGCAGCTGCACGCTGCCCGGCATGGTTTTTTACGGGAGAGGTCTCCGCATTTTATCAAATCCCCCAAATTGCCCAACAAAGTTCCGCTTCCGTTCACAAAGGGCGGCGGGAGATGTGCTATACTGGTTTCAGAATTTCTGGTTGTGAAAGGAGTTTTGTTTCCATGAGCCAAGCCGCCGCGCAGCAGCCCTCCCGCAAAAAGACCGTGATCTCTCTGCTGGTGCTGCTGGCACTTACCTGCATCATCGTGTTCATTTTTAAGGATCACTGGGCCGAGATCACCACGGCGCTGGCGCAGTTGTCGGTGTGGCAGGTGCTGGCGGTTCTGGCGGTCGGCATCAGCTACCCCCTGCTGGAAGGGTGCGTGGCGTGGGTCATCGTACGCAGCCGTCTGCCGCAGTTCAAGCTGTGGCAGGGGCTGGACGTGGGTTGGTGCGGCACCTTTGGCAATGTAGTCACGCTGGGTGCCGGTGCGGTGCCGGTGCAGCTGTACTACCTGCACAAGGCCGGGCTGCCGCTGGGCCCCGGCGCAGGGCTGATGACGCTGGAATACGTTTTCCATAAGACCACCGTGCTGCTGTACGCCACCGTGATGCTGCTGTTACAGCATCGCTGGCTTGCCGCCAACACCACCGGTGTCATGCGGTATCTGCCCATGGCATACGCTGTGGTAGCGGTGGTCATTGTGGCGCTGGTGCTGCTGTGCGTCTCGCCGCTGGTGCAAAACCTCGCCCGCTGGCTGCTGGGCTTTCTGCCCAAGACCGAAAAGTGGCAGCAGCGCCGCGCCGACTGGCTGGAGCAGCTGGAAGTGCTAAGCACCGAGAGCCGCCGACTGCTGGCAGATAAGCCCCGCTGCCTGAAAATTTTTGCCCTGCAGGCGCTCAAGCTGTTCGGGCTGTTCTGCCTGCCCTACCTGTGCATCCGGTTCATGGGGCTTTCCCCGCTGGGCTTCTGGCAGGTGCAGCTGCTCACCAGCCTGATGCTGTTCGTCTCCAACGCGTTGCCCAACGTAGCCGGGATGGGCTCTATCGAAACCGCCTTTCTGCTGGTGTTCGGCAGCTTTCTGGAACGGGGCGAAGTGATGAGCGCGCTGATGCTCTACCGCATCGCCAGCTATTATGTGGTATTTGCCGCCAGCGCCGTGGGCTTCTTCATCGCCCAGCGGCATCTGGCGCAAATGGAGCCGCCAAAGGAGGCGTAAGCAGATGAAAAACTTCCACATTCCCCGCACTGCTATATTTTTTATCCTGTTCGTACTGATGGTTTTTGCAGTGCTTTACCGTCCCATCGACCTGAAGGCACTGGTGCGCGCCAGCTCGCAGGGCACGCTCCGCACCGAGGAAGTGGCACATTTTGGCAGCACAAACGACATGGACTATCACCTCCTCTCCATGGACAGCGAAGAGTTCCAGCAGACGGCAGAATTGCTTTCCACCGTCTCCTGCCGCAAAAAGCTGAACCAGAACTATTCTGCCTACACCCACGATACCTTCCCCGTGCAGTCGGTCACCGTCAGCTTTTATGACGATGCCGAGAACCAGAAGTTTCTGCTGACGGTGTATTCTGACGGTGTGTGCATCCTGAACAGCGCCTATGTCAGCGTAAAATACCCCGGCGGCGGCGCAGCGCAGTTGTATGAGCAGCTGGCGGGACTAGGGAAGTAAAAAACGATTTTGAATGCCCTCCGCTTTGCTTTGGGCATATTCAGCGGAAAGAATATTTTATAATTTGCAGTTCGGGAAAATCTGCGGATTTTCCCGAACTGCCTTTTCACGGGTGGGGTCGTAAAGGCAAATGGCATATTCATCCTTTTCCCTGCACTCCCCCTGTGAAAGCCGGATTCAGAAACGCCCGCAGGCGTTTCTGAATCCAAAATTTAAAATGAAATTCCTTAAACTATGGCCAAAGCGCACGCGGCGGCCATTTTAAATCGTCCCTCAAGGCATAGCGTGCAGAGGGAGTTTCCTCACAAAACAAAAATCGGGGCACTCAGGTGGTCAAGCTGAGTGTCCCGTTTTTGTTTTCTTTGCGTCGGCTGTGGTACCAAACACAGCCGGTGCCGCGCCGGAAGCAGCAGAGCAAACCGTGCTGCCGCTTCCCGTAGAAAAGAGAAAGGAATGGAGGAATGGAGCGGAGCGCTTGCAGACGCTCCTTTTTTCTGGTGCAACGCGGTTAGAATTAGCTAACCACCGCTGCGAGAACAGGATACCACAGACGGTTAGTCTTGTCAACCCTTAATTTGCAAATTTTTTCGCAAAGTTGCCGCGCCGCCGGGGTTTCTGCCGTTTTTCTACATTCTGCCCAAAGAACAGCCTTTCCGCTGGAAGAAAACCCACTTGTTTTCTATTGCTTTTTAAAGTGGTTCTTGCTATTATAATAACGCAAGATTTTGTGGGCAGGTTTTTATTTTTGTCTACACCTTGTAGTAAGGGCTGCCGCAGCCGGCAGCGCAAGACCGTTTCGCCCCCAGAAAACCGCCCAGACAGAGCGGTTTTTCAAAGGCTCATTAGTTAGAAAACGCTAACTGCGTAATGGAGCAAGGAGGTTCCAATGATCCAGTTTGAACAGTGGGAAGGCTTTGAAGGCCGCATCTGGAAGGAAGAAGTCAATGTGCGTGACTTCATCCAGAAAAACTACACCCCCTATAACGGCGACGAAAGCTTTCTGGCAGGCCCCACCGAGGCTACCGATAAGCTTTGGGGTGCTTTGCAGCAGCTGCAGAAGGCCGAGCGCGCCAAGGGCGGCGTGCTGGATATGGAGACCGAGGTGGTCAGCAGCCTGACCTCCTACGGCCCCGGCTATATTGACGAAAGCCTGAAGGATCTGGAGCAGATCGTTGGTTTGCAGACCGACAAGCCCCTCAAGCGCGCCTTTATGCCCTACGGCGGCATCAAGATGGCAGAGCAGGCCTGCACCACCTACGGCTACCAGCCCTCTGCCGAGCTGCACAAGATCTTTACCGACTACACCCGCACCCACAATCAGGCTGTGTTCGATGCCTACACCCCCGAGATGAAGAAGGCACGCCACACCCACATCATCACCGGTCTGCCGGACACCTACGGCCGCGGCCGCATCGTGGGTGACTACCGCCGCGTTGCCCTGTACGGCATTGACGCCCTGATCCAGTTCAAGCAGGAGGATCTTGCCAACTGCGGCGACGGCACCATGACCGATGACGTCATCCGTCTGCGCGAGGAGATCGCCCGCCAGATCAGCGCCCTGAAGGGCATGAAGAAGATGGCCGAAGCCTACGGCTACGACATCTCCCAGCCCGCCAAGGACGCCAAGGAAGCCTGCCAGTGGCTGTACTTCGGCTATCTGGCCGCCATCAAGACCCAGAACGGCGCCGCCATGAGCGTGGGCCGCATCTCCACCTTCCTGGATATCTATATCCAGCGCGATCTGGACAAGGGCATCCTGACCGAAAGTCAGGCACAGGAGCTCATCGACCACATGGTCATGAAGTTCCGCATGGTCAAGTTTGCCCGCATCCCCAGCTACAACCAGCTGTTCTCCGGCGACCCCGTGTGGGCAACGCTGGAAGTGGGCGGCATCGGCATGGATGGCCGCAGCATGGTCACCAAGAACTGCTACCGCTTCCTGCACACGCTGGAAAACATGGGCCCCGCACCGGAGCCCAACCTGACCGTGCTGTACTCCTCTGCCCTGCCGGAGGCCTTTAAGAAGTACGCCGCCAAGGTGTCCGTCAACACCAGCAGCGTCCAGTACGAGAACGACGATGTGATGAAGCCCGTCTGGGGCGATGATTACTCCATCTGCTGCTGCGTGTCTGCCACCCAGACCGGCAAGGAGATGCAGTTCTTCGGCGCACGCGCCAACCTTGCCAAGTGCCTGCTGTACGCCATCAACGGCGGCGTGGACGAGAAGAGCCACGAGCAGTGCGGCCCCAACTACGCCCCCATCACCAGCGAGTACCTGACCTATGACGAGGTGCTGCCCAAGTATGTGCAGATGTTGGACTGGCTGGCAGGGCTGTACGTCAACGTGCTGAACCTCATCCAGTATATGCACGACAAGTATTACTACGAGGAAGCCGAGATGGCACTCATCGACACCGATGTGCGCCGCACCTTTGCCACCGGCATTGCAGGCTTCTCCCACGTCATCGACTCCCTGAGCGCCATCAAGTACGCCAAGGTGAAGGTGGTGCGCGATGAAAACGGCCTTGCCACCGGCTTTGAGATCGAGGGCGACTTCCCCAAGTACGGCAACGATGACGACCGCGCCGACGAGATCGGCGTGTGGCTGCTCAAGACCTTCCTTGAGATGATCAAGAAGCGCCACACCTACCGCAACTCCGAGGCTACCACCTCCATCCTGACCATCACCTCCAACGTGGTGTACGGCAAGTACACCGGCGCTCTGCCCGATGGCCGTGCCGCATTCACCCCGTTTGCTCCCGGTGCAAACCCCAGCTACGGCGCAGAGCAGAACGGCCTGCTGGCTTCTCTGAACTCGGTGGCAAAGCTGCCCTACCACTGGGCACTGGACGGCATCTCCAACACCCAGACCATCAACCCCGAGGCACTGGGCCACAGCGAGGGCGAGCGCGTGGAGAATCTGGTGCAGGTGCTGGACGGCTACTTTGATCAGGGCGCACACCACCTGAACGTGAACGTCTTTGGCAAGGAGAAGCTGCTGGACGCCATGGAGCACCCCGAGAAGGA
>OIYQ01000262.1_pt1 | contig 21586 bp, 20 predicted proteins | sample 1588311 | NCBI WGS metagenome assembly OIYQ01 (sample SAMN03283244) | human gut metagenome | biome: human-associated habitat; material: feces | host: Homo sapiens | place: Peru | collected 2012
AAATATTCTAATAATTGTTTATTCTTTTTCGAATAGTGGGCACCACTATACGTAAAGATTAATGCAATTATTAGTAAAACAATAATTCCTAAAAACAAATAGCTAAATTCACTATTAACTTCGATTATGTTAAGAACAACTAACCCTATCATCGCAAAAAAAGTTAACACTAACCCAATAATTTCAAGTACCCACATTTTAATATAATTACTTTTAGCTTTACTTACTTGTTGATATAAATTATCAGTTGGTATTAAACCAAAAGCTTGAGCATTATTATATAACTCAACTATATAATTAACATTTAGTTTATTAGCATACATACAATATTTACTACTAGTTACTAACCCATTAGGTAACATCCCTGCGTTACTTGCTAGCATTAATAATTTATACATCTTTTGTGCTCGCGAATAACCAATAGCTCCAAATAACCATCCAATCATTATTTCTCCTTACTTTTTACATTAATACTTCTTTTATATCATTTACAATTTGATCAATACTCATGCCATTATCAATTAATAATTGTTCAGGATCAAAACGATCGTAGAACACTTTATCTACACCATAATTAATTACTTTAACTAAACTTGGGCCATAAAAACTAGCTACATTACTACCAAATCCACCTTCTTTAATTCCATCTTCAATTGTAATTACTAATTGGTGATTAGCTTTTAATTGTTCTAATAAGTCTTTATCTAATCCTGATAAGAAACGCGGATTAATTAAGGTAGGTTTGATTCCTAATTCTTGATTAATCGCTTCAAGTAATGCAACTCCTTGTTGATAGAATCCACCTGCTGCAATAATTGCCACATCACTTCCTTGATGAGTAACTTGATATTGATTAATAATATCATAATTAGTATCAACTGGCAAGTTAGTATAAACTAAACCATTTCCAGGTAATAAAATCATCACCGGATGTTTAGTTTGATGAATTGACCATTTTAACATACTTAAATATTCTTCTACATTAGTTGGTGCTAACAATACTAAATTAGGAATATGACTAAACATACTAATCCCAAATATTCCTAAATGAGTAGCGTCACGAAAAGCGTTTAGTGATCCTCCATTTAATAATATTGTTGCCGGAACATTATTTAAACACATATCATGAGATATTTGGTCAACTGCTCGCTGCATAAAAGTAACAGAAGAAATTAAAACTGGTTTTGCTCCATTTTGAGCAAGACCTGTGACCATTGATGTAGCTTGTTGCTCGGCTATTCCTACATCAACAAACTGCTTCCCTGCTTGCTTACGTTTAGTTTGAGTAAAACCAAACGAACTAGGTACACCAGGTGTCACTACTACCACGTTCTCATATTTTTTCATCTCTTCTAATAAGAAGTCTGAGGTAATTGAAGCATAACTAACACTGTCTTGACTATCATTATCCTCTTCTAATGAAAATGGACCATGATAATGCCAAGGCTCTTTATTAGTTTCAGCTATTTCAAAACCTTTCCCTTTTATTGTATTTATATGTAATACAATCGGATGATCAATATCTTTGACTTGGTTAAAGACATCAATTAATGTCTGTATGTCATTTCCTTGGTTAACATATAAGTAATCTAAACCCATGGCTGTAAATAAATTATTTTCACATGCACCATTAGTAGCACGCAATTGTGCTAAATTTTCATATAATCCACCATGATTTTCAGCAATTGATTGCTGATTATCATTAATAATGATAATCATATTACTGTCTAACTCACTACCACAAACATTTAAGCCTTCTAGGGCTTCACCTCCTGATAAACTTCCATCACCCATTATCGCAATGATATTTTCATCGCGATGAGCTAAATCACGAGCTTTAGCCATTCCACTAGCTAGGGAAATCGAAGTTGATGTATGCCCTAACATAAAATGATCATGCTCTGATTCATAAGGATTAGTATATCCTGATATATCAGCAAAATGATCTTCATCTAAAAATGCTTGTTGACGACCTGTTAACATTTTATGTGGATATGTTTGGTGAGAAATATCATAAATGATTTTATCAACAGGGGAATCAAACACATAATGAAGAGCTATCTCCATTTCCACCATTCCAAAATTAGGACCAACATGTCCACCTTTTTTAGTAAATTTAAACATTAACGCATCTCTTATATCTTGGGCTAATACATTTAATTGTTCTATATTTAATTGTTTTAAATCCTTAGGCCCTTTTAATGTTTCTAGAATCATTATTCTCCTTAAAATATTATTTACTATATTTTATAAAATAAAATCACCCAATGGGTGATTTTACAAAAAAAACTATACTAAAACAATGCAGTATGTTTTAGTATAGTTGGTTGGTCAATTAATCAACATACGTTATGTTTTTGTTGGCTTTATTTAACCAGGCATAGCCAAGACCCATAATTAAGCCACCACCGATAAAGTTACCGATAAAGGCCCAGAACAGATTATGAACAACGTTACTAGCTGTGAAAGCTTCAATTGCGCCGTTTGACGCAAAGTAAGCCAAACTGAAGGTTGGGAAATTGGCAATCACGTGTTCAAAACCAAGAAACGCAAAGATAAAGATAATGAAAATAATGGCCCATACTTTTCCGGCATCATCTTTCATTCGCATACTCACTAATACGGCTGTATTAACTACAATATTAGCAAACATAGCTTCAACTAATATCTGTATAGTGGTTTTATCTAATTTTCCAGCAATCGATGTAAAGAAGAAACTATCTTTTGGCAAATCTTGGAACGGCCCCGTAAGTGATACCAAGAAACCAAACAAGACACCACCAATTAAATTGAATAAGATACAGGTAAATAAAATTTTTGCAGCTAAGGATAATTTGACTTTTTTACGATAGACCCCCACAGTCATGTACATCATATTCGATGTCCCAAGTTCGGCATTCATATATAAAATCATTACAAGTGACCAACTGAACATGAAGGCGTAAAGTATTTTCCCTAAACCATGAGCAATTCCTTCTCCTTTAATTGCGATTGCAAAAGCAACGGCTGTTCCCAACGTTAAAAATAGGCAAGCAAGCATTGCACGAACAGCGTAGCGGGAAAAGCTGTTTGAGAATAAATTCACTTTTTTGTCGATGGATTTATCAATTTTTTCAAACAATGGTGAATCAGACTTCATTGTAAACTCCCTTTCATTCCGTTTTCAATTTATATTTTCAAAACATCTCTTCTTATTCTAATGAGGAAAAGTGTTTTTGTCTACCTTTTAATGTTTCTAGCATCATTTATCTCATTAAAATACTATCTACTATATTATATAAAATAAAATCACCCAATGGGTGATTTTTCCATAACTCATTATTGTTGTGCATATACTTGTTGTACTACTGGTTGTGAGCTATTTAATTCTTTATAACCACGATATGCAGGAATAAGTAATAATAATGTTGCTAGCGCTAAAATTGGAGTCCCAAATGCTAATCCAACAATAAATACTATTCCTACTATCGCACATAAACCAATAATAATTAATTGTAAAGTTTTATCAGCTTTAGCTCGATTAATAATTGTAATAATTAATGCTATCACTAACATAATAAGTGTTGCTACAATAAACCACGTAGCTATCTGTGTAATATTGATTAAATGTTCAAGTTTATCTGCAGCTGCACTTTCCATAAATTTTTGATGTGGTAATTGACCATTAGCATATGAAATAGCATTGATATTTAAAAAAATTAAACAAACATCATAAACAATAAATGCCACAATTGCAATAATTAAGGATAAATTTAGTTTTTTAAATTTTTCATTCATATTTCCTCCTCCCTTTCCATTATACAATATATATATATATATATATTGGGAAATTTTTGGGGAACTTCTCTCAAGTAAAAATCATTTTGTCTAGAAATTAGTTATTAATTTTTTGCTAAGATGTTTTTGTTTACACAAAACAACCATCTAATCATTCAATATTTTACTTTTTACTTAATTTTTTTAACATTTCACATAAATCATCAACACAACACAGTTGATTATTATTTAAATTTTCTAATAATAATTGATCATTATTTTGATCAATTATTAAAGCATTATAAGGACCAGGATCTTTTTGTAATACTTGTACCATTCTACTTCTAGTCCCTTGATAAAAATTAAAAGCTATTACTGATAAAAGCAAAATACATAATAGTCCGATAAAATGAGGAATTAAGATTAAACAAATAAAACCACAAACTAAATTAACACCAGCACTAATACCAGCAACACTTTGTTTTTGGGTAGCACTATTGATTAAATTAAAAATAAGAATGAACGTTAAAAGAAAAATCCATATTGGTATACTCACCATAAAAGTCCACCAGGACCAATATCCGATCTCTCCAAACATAAAAATAAATCCAAGAACACTATAACTTAATACCGTAGCAATTAATAGTCCAGTTAAAAAGATAACATTAAATGAATTAATATTCGCCTTAGGAATAATTAGATCATTACTAGCTATCTCATTTAATTCATTAAATACTCGTTCATTTATTACAGGTACCTTAAAAATATATGGTTTCACTTTACTCCTTATATATTTTATTATAACAAATTAAAAAAATAGAGTTTTAACTCTATCTTTCATAGTCATTATCTTTAGTTTTATTAGAAGTTACTAATTGGTTAGCTTTACCTTCACCTTTTTTAATATTATCAACCATATCTTGATACATACTTTCTTCTAGGTGAGCATAATTATAATCTGGATTAATATTTAAAATACCATTATCTAACATTAAAGTTGATTTTGATTCAACAATATTACCATTCTTATCTAAACTATTGTGATTAATGATCCATGGTTCATGTTCATTAATACTTAATTCGTTACGTGCAAGTTTGCTAGCTAATATCGAATTATTTATAATATAATTATAATTATGATTAGCAATTAACAACTTATCTATGTCTGTTGAACGCATTTTCACTCTATCACTTACTTGATGATTAAAAATACGTTCACAATTGTACTGCACTTTACTTGTTATTTTTGGAGTATTTATTTCTTGCAATTGCTTTTCAAGGAGTGTTAAATATAAACGTTCTTGTTCTATTAATTCTTGTCTTTCTAATCTACTAGGAATAATAATTTCAGTTAAGAACTTATCTTCAACCGGTATCATATTATTTAAATTTATTACCCCTAATTCTCCACCATCTAGTTTTATACAATCAATCATAAACTCACTCATTCTTTTATGTTTTTCTTTAGGACTAGATAACGGGGCAAAAAATTGATGATTATCTACATCTTTATATACGATACCTACATATGGTTTATTATTTGCATTGTTATCATAGTTATTAGATACTTTGCTATCATACATTTTTAAATATTTAATATAATCTTCACCTATTGTATATAATTTAAATCTCAAATTTCTCCTTTCTTTGTAAAAAAAAAAGGGTCGTCAACCCTTTTGCTTTTTTAGCTCCCTGTTAACCGCCCGGGAATTCGTGACTTTTTTAGTGCCCTGTTAACCGCTCGGGAATTCGTGACTTTTTTAGTGCCCTGTTAACCGCCCGGGAATTCGTGACTTTTTTACATCTATAGTATAGCAAAAAAAATAAAGTTTGTCAACTTTTTAAAGTTTTGTTCGTTCATCAATTGTTTTTTTAAATCGTAATTGATCTAACTCTTGGCATAATGCACTAATTTGCCCGATTAAAGACTAATTATTATAAAAATTATAAATATAAAAAAAAATCAATCCTTCAGGATTGATTTTTCTATACTTATTTATTATTTACAACTAGCTTCTAAAAACCATATCTTTTTACTAAATACATCGATTAAATCGTCCATTAAATCTAATGTTGCTCTTTTAAGGTCCATTTCACTAATCTTAATACATTCTTCTAAGATCATATTATAATCATCTTTTAAGATAGCATATATTTCTTTAGAAGTATAATCAATACTAGTTGCTTCTTTAATGCTAGTAACACTTAGCATTTCAGCTAAACTCCCTAGTGGATATCCACCTTCAATTTTGATTGTTTCAGCAACACTATCAATATTAGCAAACACAATATCATATTCTGCTTCTAAAAATAAATGAGTTTGATAAAAATCATGACCAACAACATTATAATGAAATGTGTGTAATTTAGTATTTAAGATATTTAAATCAGCTAGTAATTTATTTAAATTTTCCATATCTTCCCCTCCCAATTATATTATACCTCATTTAAAATATTGGGGTGTTGAAACCCCAAATTTTTAAATTAGAGGTTAGGAAAGTTTAAATAAATTATGTTATAATTAACATATAAGGAGTATCATGGATAAAGTTATAAAAATCTATACAATGGTGATTGATGCCATTGACAACAATCCCATTGTTAATCAAGTTATTAAATTAATCATCATGAGTGTAATCATGATGTATAATTTATTAACTTTATTATTTATCTATAAAGTAGTAATTATTCAAAATTTCACTATTTCTAGTGTTACTTTAATGATTTACTTAATCCTATTAATGATCTTTAGTTTCTTTATTATCTTTAAAAAATGGGATTATAAATATATTTGTGCCTATTTAATCTTTATGAGTTTTTATTTCTAATATGTTTATTGATTCAGTAAAAATTAATGTAGAAGCAGGTAATGGTGGTAATGGTATTATTGCCTTTCGTCGTGAAAAGTTCGTTGAACTAGGAGGACCTTTTGGGGGTAGCGGTGGAAAGGGTGGTAATATTATCTTAAAAGTAGATAGTGGTCTTAACACCTTGCTTGATTTTAATTATAATAAAAAGTATGTTGCTCCTAATGGAGAAAATGGTAAAAATAAAGCACAAAATGGACATGATGCTCAAGATTTGATTCTAAAAGTTCCTCCAGGAACTGTTGTTTATAATGCTGAGACTGATGAATTTATCTGTGATCTTGTTCATAATGAACAAGAACACATCTTAGTTAAAGGTGGTCGCGGTGGTCGCGGTAACTATGCCCTAGCTAAAGCTGGTCGTCATAGTTTAGAGATCTGTGAAAATGGAGAACCAGGCGAAAGTTTAAGTGTAAGATTAGAACTTAAATTACTAGCTGATGTTGGGTTAGTCGGACTTCCTAGTGTAGGTAAATCAACATTAATCTCTGTTTTATCAAAAGTTAAACCTAAAATTGCGGCTTATCATTTTACTACTCTTACACCTAATTTAGGTGTATGTAAAACTAATGATAATCGTAGTTTTGTAATAGCTGATTTGCCCGGGTTAATTCAAGGTGCTAGTTTAGGAAAAGGATTAGGAATCCAATTCCTAAAACATATCCAACGTACCCAAGTTATTGCTCATATCATTGATATGTCACCAGATCAAGATCCAATTAGTAACTATCAAACAATTGTTAGCGAACTAGAAGCTTATGATCCTAAATTAATGCAAAAAAAACAATTAATTGTTGCTAATAAAATGGATATCGAAGGCAGTAGTGATAACTTAACTAAATTTAAAGCTAAGTATCCAGAATTAGAAGTAATGGAAATATCAGCTTTAACTAAAGAAGGATTAGAAATGTTAAAATTACGTCTAGCTGACTTACTAGAAGCTAGTCGTAATACTAAACCAATTGAAGAGCGTAAAGTTAGTAAACGTATCTATCGTTTTGAAGATATTACTGATTATCAAATCGAAAGAGTTGATGATCATACCTTTAGAATTAGTGGAGACAAAATTAAACGTTTAGTTAAAATGACTAACTTTAATACATTGGATAATATTCGTCGTTTTTCTAATCAATTAAAAGCAATGGGCCTTTATGAAGAATTAGAAAAACACGGTATTCAAAATGGTGATTATGTCCAAATCTATGATTATGAATTAGAATATGAAAATTAAAAAAGCAATCCAATTAATTTTGGATTGCTTTATTAAAATCTGCCTTTTCATTCAATTTTTGTAAACACACAATGGCAATAATTCCAATAATTCCTAACGGAATTGTGAACATAAAATATAAAGGCATTAATAATGTTGAAACAAATACAAGAACACATGACGTGATTGCTGCCCAAATTTTTATTAGCAAATAATGCAACGATAGAAAATACTACTCCTAGAACTATTAAAATCATGTGTGGAGTTACTAGCGCTGTAGCTAAAACTCCTCCTACAACTTCAGCATCACTATTTGAATTAGCTACACCACCATAAAAGTATACCATTAAAAAAATTGCATATAAAGAGACTAAGATTGTACTAACCAGTACCATCTTAGAGTGATTTTTGAAAAATTGCATAATGCTCCTTATTTAGTAGGGACTAATTTAACAACTACTTCTGTAGTGTTGCTAACATTAGTTGCCATTACTTGGTCTCCTTCTTTTACTGTGATGCTATTACCATATTTTGACTCACCATTAACTGTAATAATTACAAATTGAGCTACATCAATGTCAAATTGTCCCATAACTTTTTGTTTTTGAATTATGTATTTACCTTCTTGTTCTTTAGTAATTGTTACAATTTGATCTGGTACTAAATCAATTTCAGTTCGTGTATCTTGTTTTGGTGTTGATTCACTACTTTTAGTTGATTCACTACTACTTCCACAACCACTAATTCCCACACTAGTGATTACTAATAAAAATAAAAATAAAATTTTTTTCATCTCATTCCTTTCAAATACACTATATTATACTATATATATATATATATATATATGTCAAGCCCAAATGAAAAAGATTGTTTTCTTAACGAAAACAATCTTTTTTAAAACTTAATTATCTATTGAATTAAAAGTATCGATATCATCTAATACTTTTTCTAAATCATTATATGTATTACATGTTTGTAATTGGGTTTTAAATTTATTAACCCCTTTAATCCCTTTTAAATACCAACTAGCATGTCCGCGCATTTCTTTAATTGCAATATTTTCACCTTTAAGGTCAATTAATTTATGCGCATGATGTTTAATCATCTCTAACTTTTCTTTAATTGTTGGTTCTTCTAGTAATTCTCCGGTTTTTAAATAATGATCAATTTGTTTGATAATCCACGGGTTACCCATGGCTGCTCTTCCAATCATTATGCCATCAACACCACTGTAATCTAACATGGCTTTAGCTTTGATGGGCGAGTCAATATCCCCATTACCAATTACTGGAATATTGACAGCCTTTTTGACTTCTTTGATAATATCCCAATTAGCTTCCCCCATATATTGTTGTTTTGTTGTACGCCCATGTACTATAATGGCACTAGCTCCAGCTTTTTCAGCTAATTTAGCATTTTCAATTACGTTAATATGCTCTTCATCCCAACCAATACGCATCTTAACTGTTACTGGTTTATTAACATGATCTACTACTCCTTTTATCATATCATATAATAATTCAGGGTATAAAAGGATTTTACTCCCTGAATTATTTTTAGTAATTTTCGGAGCAGGACAACCCATATTAATATCAATAATATCCACATTTTCTAATTGATCTATTTCTTGAGCTGCTTTAATTAATGTATCTACTTCATTAGAAAAGATTTGCACACTTACAGGTCGTTCTAAACTAGAAATATTAACCATTTTTCTCGTATTCTCATTACCATGTAATAGTGCTTTATCATTAATCATTTCAGTACAGACTAATCCTGCCCCTAATTCTCTAACAACTTCTTTAAAGGCAGAATTAGTCACTCCTGCCATTGGCGCTAAAATGACTTGACTATCTAATTCTAAATTACCAATCTTTAAATTACTCATAATACCATTATTATACCATAAAAAATATTATCGTTATCATTACCAATATAGTTATTTTATGCTATAATTTAATAAGAAAAGAGGTATATGAAAGATAAAGCATTTAATGAGTTAAAAAAATTATTTTATATTAGTATTGGTTGTATAATATTTGTAGCTGGAATTAATTTATTTTTAACACCAGCTGGAGTATATGCTACGGGATTAATGGGGTTTAGCCGAGAGTTATCCCAATTAATATTTAATAGTGATAACTTTGTTACATTAGTCTTTTGGTGTCTGAACTTACCACTAATTGTATTTGGATTTTTTAAAGTAGGTAAAAAATTCTTATTTAGAACAATTGTAGCGGTAATTGTTATTTCGATTGCAGAAAGTGTAATTAAGTCTACTACTCCCTTAATTCCTGATAATAAACTACTAGCAGTAGTATTAGGATCAATCCTTATGGGAGTCGGAACAGGGCTTGCTTTAAGTCGTGGTGGTAGTACAGGAGGAACTGATATTCTTGCTACTTATATTTCGATTATTAAAGGTAAAAGTTTTGGGGTTGTAAATATTTTTGTTAATACAGTTGTAATTGTATTAGCAGTTATTATTGCCAAAAATATTGAAGTTGGTGTATATATGTTAATTTCCATCTATGTTGGTGGAATTATGATTGATAAAGTGAATAACTACAATCAAAAAATGACTTTCTTTATTGTTACTGATAAAAAAGATGAAGTAGTTAAACATGTAACTGCTAACTTCACTCGTGGGATTACTATTTTTGATAGTATGGGTGGATATAGTAAAAACCCAAATAATACTTTAATGATTACAGTCTCTAAAGATGAATTACACACTATGGCAGCATGTGTCAAAGAAGCTGATCCACATTGTTTTGTTAATGTCTTTAAAGTACAAAAATTACTAGGATCATTTAAAGACAATTATGTGGAAATGCTTTAAGAAAATCACAACCTTTATACCAATCTTACTAATTAAATTTTATCGTAAATTTATAAGTCCTTTTATTCCTAATCGTTGTCGTTATGTACCTAGTTGTAGTCAATATGCGCTAACTAGTCTTCAACGTTTTGGATTAATCAAAGGTGGATGGTTAGCAATCAAACGGATTTGTCGCTGTCATCCTTTTAGTAAGCATGATTTTTATGATCCGGTACCGGATAAATAAATAAGAGCCAATTTAGATTGGCTCTTAATTTATTATTAATTATCGTTTTTTCCATTTTCTTGTTTTTCTTCATCTGTTGGTGGTTTAGTTGCTGGTGTTTTACAGAACTCGTCGCTACCAAAGTCAACGGTTCGGCTAGCGGTTGGTGGTGAAACATTTTCTTGTTCATTACCATCTTTATCTTTTGTTTTTCTACTAGCACCAACTGTTATTTCATAACTTGATTTACATCCACCACTAGCAACTAACTCATCATAAGTTAATTCAACTTTTAAGTCAGTTGTACGTTTAACTTCTTTACCATCAACATAGATAATGTATTCTAATCCATCTTTATTTTCTTCCGGATAATTCCATGATATTGATAATTTTTTATTTGTAGCATCAACACTAATACTTAAATCTGTTGGTGTTTTAGCATCATCTGCTGGATGTAATCCGTTATCATCTTCACTATCTTTAATAAAGTAGTTAGGAGAACCACCTGCTACAATTTTCCCTTCACTAACATGAGCTTCTTTTTCTATTACATTTTCTGGTTTTTGTAATGCTCCATTACTTAAAATATCTTTGTCAGCTGTTTTAGCTACCATCTCAACAATTGCTTTATAACAGTTTTTTTCATACTCACTATTAAACTGAATAAAGTGTCCTGTTTTTTCATGTTCTTGTGTATAACCTGTCCATGTAACTAATGCTATATTATTATTAAATCCAGCTACCCATTTATCACGTTGTGCTGCTTTTGGGATTTTATATTGAGCTCCACTATCTCCCCAGTCACTGGTACCTGTTTTTACACTTAAACTTGGCATTGCTGGTGAGTAAGGTGCATACCCTTTAGCATATGGTTGATCAGATTTTAACATTTGGCTCATAATATATGATGTAGATTCTTTCATTACTCGTTTAGATTCTACTTGTGGTGTTACATTAGCTCCTAGTTTTTCATAATAAATACTTTCTGGTTGAATATCTATATGATTAACGGTATGTGGTGTATTATATACCCCTCCATTACCAAACGCTGCATATGCACCAGCAAGTTGATAAGGAGTTGTCCCATATTGCCAACCACCAATCGCATAAGCCTGGTTAAAATCATCTTTATTAATTTGATCAAAACCTAATCCTGTAACAAAGTTATAAATACTATCAATCCCCTTAGCAGCACTTACTTGTTTAAATGTTTCAAGGGCAGTAGTATTACGTGATTTCCCTAATGATTCACCTAACGTTAACCATCCTAAATATTTACCATCAGCATTATGAACTTCTGGCCCTCCATCATAAGTAATTGATTTATCTTCTAGTGGATGGGCAGATGACCAATCTAAATATTCAATTGCTGGTCCTGCATCAACAATTGGTTTAGCGGTACTTCCTGGTTGACGATTATAGTTATAAGCGAAGTTAGTTCCTAAGAATCCTTTATGTTCATTACGTCCATTCCCTATCGCTAATACTTCACCATTATTACTATCCATTAATACAACACCTGTTTGAATTAATTCATCTTCAAATAGGTTAGGATTATTAGAGTTAAGAATATCATATAAACCAATTTGTAATCCAACATCCATATTAGTGTAGATATTCATCCCTGCGGTATTAACATCAAATTCACCTGATTTATTTGGATCAATAATCTCTAAGAATTCACGATAAACTACATCTAGATATCCTTGAACTTTCTCTTGATTACTAATAGGACGAGATCCTGGATCAACTAAAGTATTGTTAATTGGCAATGCTTTAGTTACTTCCCCTTCTTCTTTAGTAATATATTTTTCAGCTACCATACGATCAATTACGATGTTACGACGTTCAGTCGTAGCATCAGGGTTATCGTATGGATTATACACAGCAGGTAATTGACTCATCCCTGCTAATGTTGCTGCTTCATTTAAATCTAATTGATTTGGTGCTTTTCCATAGAAATAATTAGCAGCTTTAACAATTCCATATCCAGCATTCCCAAATCCAACTACATTAACATAGTTTTCTAGGATTTGCCCTTTATTAAATTGTCCTTCAATTTCATGAGCATATAACATTTGAGTCACTTTATAACCAACTTTATCTTCACTACGACGATCTACACCCTCTTCATTAGGTGTTATCCAATCTTGCATATAAAGGATTTTGGCAAGTTGCATCGTGATTGAACTTCCCCCACGATCATTACTTGAAAATACAGTTGATACAGTGGCTTTAACCATTCCTCCATAATCAACTCCACCATGATTTAAGAAGTTTTTATCCTCGGTAGCAATTATTCCTTCTAAATACTTATCAGATACTGCTAAATTACCATCTTTATCTTTTAAATCAATCCAACGAATGTTGTTTAGTGATAGACTACCAACATACTCTCCCTTGCGGTCAAACACATTCGTTGACGCTTTGGCTGTATAGAACGTATTGTGGTTAACTGGTGCTAAGTCTTTTTTATACTTAGCTACTACAGCTCCAACCACAATAGATCCAAATAGAGCAAAGATAAATAGCACTAATAAAAACCATTTGACAATACGTTGCCAAACTTTACCTTTGTTCATAAAACCTAAGAATCCTTTGCGTTTTTTATTATTTTTTGCAGTCTTATTATTAGACTGACTACGACGTTGCTTACTAGCCAAAAGTACTCCTTTTCTTAATAATATTATACCATTTTACAATAATTTGGTGCTTATTTGTATTAACAAAATAAAGAGATGATTAATCTATCATCTCTTTATTTTTTAACTAATTCAACAACACATTCAACATGATATGTATTAGAAAACATATCAACTGGTGTTAGTTGTTTAATTATGTAACTTTTAGCAAGTTTAGCTAAATCTCTAGCTAAAGTTGCTGGATTACAACTAACATATACCAGTTTTTCAAAACCATGGTTATTTAATAAGGAAATCAATTTTTGATCCAATCCACTACGTGGTGGGTCAACAATCACTTTATTAAATTGACTAAAATCTAAATTTAATTTAGGATTGTGCATATCACCACAAATAAAGGTAGTATTATCTAATTGATTATTCTGACTATTTATTTGGGCTAATTTAATACTTTTAGCATTAACTTCTACTCCCACCACTTCTTTGACTTTACTAGCAATATAACAACCAATACTACCAACACCACAATAAGCATCTAATACTGTGTCTTGATCTGTTGGACTTAATGCTTCAAGCACTAAATCATATAGCTTTTGTGCTTGAAGCGTATTTACTTGAAAAAACGTATTTGGTTCAATGCGATATTTAATATCACCTAATTGATCTTCAATAAAATTACAATTATATAAATTAAAGTTTTTAAATCCCAGTGTGGCATTATTCGCACGTTGGTGCTGATTAATGACAATACTAGTAATATTTTTATATTTTTTCGTTAATTCTTTAACAAAATATTTATTATCTTTTAATTTATTAAAATAAGTAACTAAACACACCATTACTTGATTAGTGACTGGTGAATAACGCACCATAATATTACGTAAATTACCTTTTTTACTATCTTCATCATAAGCTGTTTCTTTAATATCATTTAATAATTTTATACTATCATTGATAATATCAGAAACAATAGATGGTGCTAATAAACAATTAGTAATTGGTGTTAGTAAGTGGGTTTTATTTTGATAATACCCACTTACTAACTTACCATTAATCATTTTAATTGGCATTATCACTTTATTACGATAGTGGTTAATATTTTCATTAGCCACTATCGGATTTATTACTACATCTAAATGTTGTTTTTTTAATGTATTTTTTACAATATTTTCTTTAAATAGTAATTGTTGTTGATAATCTAAGTGGCGGATTTGACATCCTCCACAATTTAGATAATAAGGACAATCAGTGGTGATATCATTATTAACAATTTCACCATAAGCGAATTGTTTTTTAACTTCGGTTATTTTGATTAAGTAACGTTTATTCTTGATTGAATAAGGAATAAACGTTACAAAATTATCTATTTTTGCAACGCCTAAACCTTCATGAGAATAATCTATAATTTCTACATTATCACGTAATTGTCCTACTGTTAACATACCTTTATTATATCATTTAAATTGTATTGTTTTATGCAACTTTATAGTTGATATTAAAGCTAGAAAACTATAATTATGCATCTTCTTTATTTTTTAATAATTTAGTGCTGAGAACTCCTAATGTTATAGTAATTTACTAATTCCGCTAGCTTCTTCAATTTCTTGAGTTACCATAAAATATTTGATTTTATCACAATTCAATTGAAAATCATTTTTCGCAGATTCCCAACCTCTGCCATCTGTAATCCAAACAAATTCAACATCTTTAATTTTTTGTATTTCATCATTTATTTTACGATAACTACGACTAACTTCATTTATTTTACTACCGCCACCTTTATATTGGTTAGCCTCAACTAAATATAATTTATTTTTATAAATAAATGAAAAATCAAACCTTTTGTTATTTGCACTTAATTTCACATTATAATTATATCGTTCATTAAGTTTATCAATGGTGATTTCTTGCTCAATATGTTCAATATTATGATCATTACTTAATAATTCCAAAACAATACCAGACATCTCTTTACCACTACGATTTTTTCTCGCATTAGAATCAAGACCTACGCTACAACCGGCAATATAACTATAAATATCATTTATTTTTGATGTTGTCAAGAACGACAAAAACCCAGTTTCTTCACAGAATGTTACTATATCTGCACTACGTATTTGTGGTTTTGTAGAAATACCTGTCTTTTTAGTGAAATCTCTATATTGAATGGCATGAATTAAAGAGATAATTTCAATTACTTTTTCATCATTATCCAATAAATTCATAAGATTGATGGCAAAATTTTCTGGTTCTTTTAATAAGATATTCATCTTCATACACGTGTCATAATATTTCTCTATGTCATTTAACACTTTTGAGAAATCCACTAGCGTATGTACACTATACATTGGTTTTAGTTTTTCATATTTAGTCATTAGTGACCTCCTTAGGGTAATTGTAGATTAACACCTCCTCGCAACCACTTCGTTTGTTGGCATTGGAATTAATCATTCTTTTTGCATGTACTATATTAATATTATACCCTTTATACAGATTTTTTATAAAATCTGTATTATGATTACTTAACAAAAACATACATCCTTTTTCGTGTAAACGGTGACAAGCATTTGCTAATCTAATCTGATCTTCTTTACCAAAACCATTTTCATTATATTGATCAAATGTTTGGTCTGTTATATAATCATAAGGAGGATCTATATAGACAAAATCTCCTGGTTTAGCTTTTTCTATTATTTTTTCGAAATCTTCATTATACATTTTGATCTTATTTTCGTTAAAATAATTACATAATTTATTTAGGTTGTTATCATCGAAAGTATTCACAACTTCTTTCTGATTCCACGGAACATTGAAAAAACCTGATTTATTGACGCGATACATTCCATTAAAACCTGCTTTATTTAAGTACATAAAACGAGCTGCAATTTCTAGCTCGCTTAATTTATCTAAACCCGGATTTTTATCAAGCTCTCTTATTTTTAAATAGAACTCTCGAGGATTCTTCGCATGTTGTTTTTCATATCTTTTTAAAAGTTTCTTTAAAGATACTATATTATTCGCCACTTGTTGATATGTGGTAATTAACTCGTAATTGTAATCATTGATAATCGCTTTTTGCGGGTGTAGCAAGTATAATACTGCTCCGCCACCAACAAAAGGTTCAATATAATTATTATAGCTTTTTGGAATTAACCTTTCGATCTCATTATATAGTTGTCTTTTCCCTCCAACCCATTTTACAAACGGTTGAGCAACAGGAACAAAATCATGCTCCTGTTTTTTAGTTACTATCTGTTGCTCTTTACAATTTAATTTGTTAGAAATTTTTTTTAGTAAATTAGGAGAAAGTGTCTGGTTATAATATAATTTTGTAACCGTACTATCATTAATACCTAGAAAGCGTTTAATTTCCTTCCCGTCGTATCCATTTAGTTTCTTAAATAATTTTTCATAACTAACCATAAACTTTCTCCTATTAATTAATAATTATTTTTAATAAAATCAATAACATCGTTAGTGTTAACTACACTAACTTCACCCCTACTACGTTCTTTTATCTCAACCTCATTATCTACTAATTTTTTACCAACAGTAATACGATAAGGAAGTCCTAATAAATCTGCTTCTGAGAATTTAACACCCGGGTTAACTTCCCGATCATCAATTAAGACTTTAAAGCCATTAGCTTCTAAGTCACTTGCTAACTTGTCAGCATATTGACGTTGTTCTTCATTTTTATTATAGTCTAATACTAATAAATGAACATCAAATGGTGTAACACTTTTTGGCATAATAATTCCATTTTCATCATTATTTTGTTCAATAATAGCACTAATTAAACGACTTACCCCAATTCCATAACATCCCATTACTGGTGTTTCTTGTTTTTGGTTTTCATTTAAGAATTTAACTTCTAAATCTTTAGTATATTTATCTCCTAAAGCAAAGATGTGCCCTATTTCAATTCCACGGGCAAATTTAACTGGTCCTAAATCCTTAGCTAAATAATCCCCTTCTTCTACTTCACGTAAATCGCAATAAGTAGCATCATTTACATCACGTCTAAAGTTAACATTAATCAGATGACTATCTTCTTCATTAGCACCAATTACCACATTAACTAAATCTTTAACTTCTTGATCAACAAATACTTTAACTTTATCACTACATCCAATTGGTCCCATAAATCCTTCAACTAAACCATTGGCTTGTAAGTCAGCTTCGTCTGCTAAGATGAAGTCTTCAACATCAGCTAATTTAGTTGCTTTTACTTCATTTAAAGTGCGATCACTTCTTAACATGAATAAGACAACACTACCTTCTTCATTACCTTTAATCGCAACAGCTTTAACATGTTTTGTTAAATCATTACCTAAAAACGCAGCTACTTCTTCACATTTTTTACAACCAGGTGTTGTCACTTTTTTTATAGCTAAAAAGTCAGCTTCATTAGGTGCTTGTTCTTCATAATAAACAGGTGCTATTTCTACATTATAAGCACTTTTTGTATTTTCAATATAAGCTATTGTATCTTCCCCAATTGGGGCTAAGGCCATAAATTCATGAGAACTACTTCCCCCAATTTTACCATTATCAGCTTGTACTACTCTAAACTCTAAACCTAAACGTTCAAAGATATTACAATATGCTTGATAATAATCATTATAAGTTTTATCTAAGTCTTCTAAACTTGTATGGAAAGAATATCCATCCATCATTACAAATTCACGTCCACGTAATAATCCAAAACGTGGTCGTGCTTCATCACGCATTTTAGTTGCAATTTGAAATAAGTTAACTGGATATTTTTTATATGTAACTAAATAATTTTTAACTAAATCAGTAATAACTTCTTCATGGGTTGGACATAATGCAAAGGCAGTATTTTTACGATCCACTACACGAAATAACTCACTCCCATATCCTTGCCAACGTCCAGTTTTTTCCCATAACTCCGCTGGTTCTAATAATGGTAAAATCAATTCATTAGCACCAATTTTTTCTAATTCTTCACGAATAATAGTTTCAATGTTATTTAACATTTTTGTAGCTAATGGTAAATAAGTATAAATCCCTGCCGCTGTTTGGTGCATTAACCCTGCTTTTAATCCTAAGATGTGAGAAGCACATACAGCATTATTAGGATTTTCTTTCGTCATTGGGATATACATTAATGATTGTTTCACACTCGCTCCTTAATTGTTAAAGATTTCAGGATTGAAATCTTTAATATCAATTTCTTGTTCTTCTTTTGTTTCTAAATTTCTAATAATTAATTTATCTTCGTTAAAACTTACTAAATACATAGCATTTAATTTAATCGCCGTTTGTAAGTTTTTCTTATAACTTCGATCATTATAGTTACAATCAACAATTAAACCATCACGTAATTGTAACATTAATGGGTAAGCTTGATTTCTTTCTTCTTGATTACTGATACTAAAATAAACGTCTACTTCTGTTTTATAATCATCAAGAATATTTTCTTGATTACGTTTAATCGTATCAAGTAAACGCTCAATTCCGATCGCAAAACCGATACTTGGCATTTCGGGGCCACCTAATTCACTACATAAATGATCATAGCGCCCTCCACCAATTAATGTATTTTTTGCTTGATCAGCATCATCTTTAATTTCAAAAACAATATCATTATAATAATCAAGTCCTCTTACTAAACTAGGATCATCTACATATTTAATATTATATGTATCTAATATATCTTTAATTGTTTGATAATAGTTTAAACTCTCTTCTCCTAAAAAGTCTTTAAGTTGTGGTGCATTGTTAATAATCTCGCTGGCACCATCAACTTTACAATCAAGAATTCTTAGCGGATTATTGTTAATACGATTTTGACAATCACTACATAATTGATCTTGATATTGACTAAAATAATCTTTTAGCGCTTGATTATACGCTTTTCTTTCTTCATTATTTCCTAAAGTATTAATATGCAATACTGTACTAGTTATATTTAATTGATATAAAATATGTAAGGCCATTAAAATAATTTGGGCATCATAATTAGCATCTTTATAACCAATACTTTCTACCCCAAATTGATAAAATTGACGAAAGCGTCCAGCTTGTGGTCGTTCATAACGAAAGTTAGGTCCATAATAACATAAACGTTTAAACGGATCTTGTGCATACATTTTGTTTTCAATATAACTGCGCATAATTGGTGCTGTTAGTTCAGGACGTAGTGCTAACTTACGTCCTTTTTTATCATTAAATTGATAAATCTCTTTATTGACAATATCACTACTATCACCAACACTACGAATAAATAATTCTTCTTCTTCAAAGATTGGTGTCATAATTGGACTAAATCCATATAAACTAACAACATCAAAAAGAGTATCTACTACATCTTGACGAAGTAGATACTCACTACCAAATATATCAAAAGTTCCACGTGGCGCTTGATACATAAAAACCTCACTTTTACTATATTATACCACATTTAAGATTAAAAAAATAAACCATATTAATGGTTTATTTTACTTTATGTTTTCTAAAGTATTGTTTCCAAACAATACTAATAATTACAAAGACAATGATGGCAATCATTACCGCAACAAGTAAATCTGATAAGTAATGTGCACCCATATACATACGACTAATTCCCATTAGGACTGTAAATCCAATCCAGAACCATTTATACTTAGGAAAGTATTTACACATTACTAAACAAAAGGCTGTGGCCATAATCATATGCCCAGATGGACAAGATGTATATTGATTTTCATCGGCATAACAAACTACATCTTGGCTATGGGCAAAACATGGTCGTTCACGACCAATGATTTTTTTTAGTACTACACCAATTCCAGCACAGAAAAATAAATTAATAAATAAAAAGATTCCTGCTTTTCGATATTTGATAATTAACATTAGTATCAATGCAATAATAAAATATAATATCCCATTATCACCAATTACTGCTAAAAATTCACCAATGGCTCTAAAAATTGGATTATCCAATTTTTGCAGCCATGCATCTAACATATATTCATGCATCCTAACTCCTATATTAATATCTTACCATAATTAAAACATTTTAAACTCTAAAAATAAATCATTATATAACATTGTATCTTGGGGGCTTAAATTACGATAAAACTCAAAGTTTTTCGTAATTGACTCATCCGGATAAAATAACGGATCATAAGTCCCATTTTCTTTAAACATTTCTTGAGTTTTTAAATTAGTTGTAGAGTATCCTACATATTCACTATTTAACTTACTAACATTAGCATCCATTAAATAATTAATAAATTGATGTGCTCCTTCAAGATTACCACAAGTATTAGGAATGACAGCACTATCAACCCAAATATTTGTTCCTTCTTTTGGAATAGCATAAGCTAAATTAGGATTTTGCTTAATCATATTTCTGGCACTACCTGACCAGGTAATGGCAGCTGTCGCTTCACCAGCTGGCATTATTTGTAATATTTCATCCCCAATAATTGCTTTAATATTAGGACGTAGTGCCATTAGTTTATTTTGAGCTAATTTTAATTGTTTAGGATCTAGTGAATTAACTGAATAACCTAGTGATTGCAAACTAAATCCCATAGCTTCTCGAGCACCATCAACTAATATCACTTGATTCTCTAAACTAGGATCCCATAAATCTTCCCAACTATCAAATGTTAAATCAGTTTTAGTTTGATCATAAATAATTCCAACCGTTCCCCAAAAATAAGGAACACTAACATGGGTATCGGGATTAGTACCACTTACATTAATTAAGCGGGAATCGATATCTTTTATATTAGGAATTTTTTCATAATCAATAGGTAATAACAATTGTTCTTGATTCATCTTATCCACCATATATTCAGATGGAAAAACAACATCATAACGTGACGTATGATTCTTTAATTTTGTATATAAAGTTTCATTCGAATCATACGTCTCATAAATTACATCAATTTGATATTCTTTTTCAAAATCTTCTATTACTTGCGGATCAATATATTCACCCCAATTATAAACATATAATTGTTGGTCATAATGATTACTACTAGCTAGTTGTAATCGGTATTGACCATAGCATATCAGGGCAATTGTAATTAAAATTACACCTAT